>Ga0209542_10000202_pt1 | contig 150388 bp, 171 predicted proteins | sample RifCSPhighO2_01_FD_184028 | JGI IMG/M metagenome (GOLD analysis project Ga0209542, IMG submission 184028) | Soil microbial communities from Rifle, Colorado - Rifle CSP2_plank highO2_0.1 (SPAdes) (version 2) | ecosystem: Environmental > Terrestrial > Deep subsurface > Rock core/Sediment ... | reverse complement strand
AATATCTATATGTCGAAGAAATACCAAGCAAAATATCAAAAACTTACCGCAAAACTCCGTTCCGCTCGCCAAGAGGCAGGTTTAACGCAAGTAGAGGCAGGAAAACTATTGAAAAAACCTCAAGCGTATGTTTCCAAGATAGAGCGGGGCGAGCGCGGAGTTGATGCGGTAGAATTAGCAGAGTTTGCTAAAATATATAAAAAGTCTATGGACTATTTTATAAAATAAATTATGACTATTCTTTACATACTTTTGGCAATAATTGCTTACTACATCTATCGTATTTATCGTCAAAAAGAAGACGAGAAAGATGCAATCTACAATGAGAAACTTGATGCTGAACACGAGCAAGCAAGAAAAGAAAAATTTAAGGATTATCCTCATCTGATTGATAAAATTGATGATAGTTGGATCGAGGTATTTTCTCGACAAAGTAACATAGATGGAAAAGATTATTTACTTAAATCAATGTTTTTCCTTATGGTTGGCGAATCAACAAAAATTGATTATTCCGAGGGATCAACGAAATACGACTCTCTCTGGGACGCTACGAAAGAATTGTTAGAACATCTTGAAAAATTTCACGAAGGGTCTGTCGTTGAGCATGAAATAGCTCTCGCTACTTATTGGCAATTAGCCGCTACGAAAATGGGAGAACTTATAAAAGAGAGACCGAATACAGGGTCGTTATCTTCGAGAGCTCATACTGCAGAAATCGAGGGGAAAGAATTGGAAAAAGCACCATTTACTGATATTGAAAATATTGCGTCTTTATTCCCAAAGAAAGCTAATCATTCAACTCACGAAATTACTTTCTTCAATAAAGATGGTTCATTCCCTCGAGAATCGAAAGGCTCGGCTCTCATTGACGAGAAAATATCTACCCTTGGAATCTAGAATAAAGAATAAACTAAGAAGACTTTTTTATAAACTCTTTGGGGGTTTACTTTTTGATTTAAAAGCTAGAAAAAGAACAAAAATTCACAAGAAAATTAAACAAGAGCCATACAAACTTGAAACAGCATTTAGAAAACTTGAATCAAAATTGCAAGGCATAGAGTACCCCAATAATGATTTCAATAAAATCATGTCGATGGTACTTTCGGATATCGAGTTATTTAGACATATATCTCAAAGATTTCGACGTGATAGGAAAATTTTGGGATTCATTTCACATGAAGATCAATTTTTACATTTTCTCGAGCCAAATCGAAGATCGTATCCTTCTCACCCATTCGAACGAGAAAATAATGAGGCTATAAAAATTGATGTTCAGTCACTGTTTATTTTTGGATCGATAATGATAAATCGAAGTCTGTTGCTTTTGAAAATGTATTTTCCAGATCAAGAAAAAGATTCAAATAACAAAAGTATGCACAGCAAAATATGGTCTTTTTATGATGTATTGAGCAAATCTAGTAAGTTATCGGAATTACTCCAAAAATTTCGAGATAGTTTTTTAACCAATATCAAATGGCTTTCCTCAAGTCTAAGATTTTATAGAAATGAATTTATAGAACATCTAGATAAAGGTTATCAGCAGGGCATGAATTTCGGGTTTTACCAAAACGATTTTGCTCTTTCATCATATAAATGGAATTATGATGATAACGACAATCAGAGAGTAGAAAATTTTAGAACTAAACTTGAAAACCTTGGAGTAAAAATTCCTGAAAGAAGTGATGGAGGTAGAAGTATGATAAATAGATACTATATTCAAAAATTATTCGATAACATTATTCTCGTACCGGACAAGCTTCTGAAAGAAGCATTAGATCTTATAGAAGAAGTTGGTGTTCATTCTCCACAACCAGAGAAAACCATTTCCGAAATAGAAAATTACATAGAAGGAATATTTAATTTCATGAGTGATGAATTAGATAAGAGTGAGTTGATAAAATACAAGAAAACACCAAAACCTTGACGAAAGTCAATCCGTATGCTAGGATAGTGCAGGATTCGCGAGCTATTCTGGCTCAAAAACCGCACATTCCCAAACCCAAACGAAAGAAGGAGAAAAGCTATGGCAACCGACGGTCCCGATCCCGCACCCTGCAATCCTGACATTTTCAAGAAAGGCAGAGGTGTCTGCGTTATCGACGGCAGTTCCAACGCTGTGGAGCGTTGGGTACAGTCCGTCGCCAAGAAGGCGAACGCTCAAGTCGACTGGCATTACAGCGGTGGACGAGCGAACGTTCTGCATCTCGGTGACGACGCAAGTCGTCAGCGCGTTCTGAACGCGATCAACGAACTCGAAGGCGAACTCAAAGGCCGGATTCTCAGCGTCGACGGCCCCGCTCTCTACAGGAGCGGTGTCGAAGATCCCGATGCAACTGGGGCCGTCGTCCGCGAAGTTGACGGTCAACTGGTGCTCGACGATCCGGTCGCCGTCGCGGTGATCAGCGCGGTGGAGAAACACAACTGTCGCAACACGCTCGAGATGAATGCCGATCGCGTCGAGCACTTCAAGCGTCGGCTGACGGAACGCGGTATGACGCCAGATCAAGCGGTGATCGTTCTCCTGAACGTCGACGACGTTCACGGCGGGCCACTCGCCGACGCTCTGATGCCTGGGCACAACTGGCAGGAAATCCGCGACAAGGGAGAAGTCCCTTTCGCGCGAGGACTCGCCATGCGAGACGGCATTCAGGAAGCACTCGGCGCTTTCGACAAGGATGCCGCGACGAAGTTGCAGAGCATCAGCGACGTAGCTGTCGTGGTCGTCGACCACGGCGTCGCCGAAGTGTTCGCGGCATAACCGCAGAACTTCGCAATGGCACAATGGGCGCACGACCTTCGGGTACGTGCGCCTTTTCTTTTACCACAACCAGTGAACGAAGCGATAAAGTTTAGAGTTACCACAAAACGCGGAGAGGAAGCGCCTCGGTCGCCGTGAGGGCGGAGAAAAGAGCAAACAAAAATGTTAAAATAAGATTGCTCTTTTCGGAGACTGAAACGGCGAAGCAAAACCAAAAATTTCCTTTCCATTTCTTTTTCCGCTTCGCGGCGGAGGGGTGGGGGGAGGAGGCGCGAGGAAAATGCAAGGAAATTTTTTGGTTTTTACACACGCGAGTCCGCGAGCGTGTCCGAGGCGCGCATCATTGGTCGTCAGGGTTCAATTCAAAATACATTCGAACTTCGTTCAATACACACCGCAAAAATAAGAAGCTCGCTTGAGAGCGACTATATTTTTGCAGGATGCCGAAGTACTCTTCGGCCCCGCCAGATTATTGTTATGAAAATTAAAAAGATTGGGCATTGTTGTTTAGTGATAGAAACTAAGGGTATAACTATCCTTTTGGTTATGTTAGAAGGCGACGAAAGAGAATTTTAATAAATTTAAATAGATAGCATAAAGGTATTGAACCATTACGGGTTTGTTGACAATACGCAACAAATGTGATAGACTTAGGGTGCCAATCAGACTGGTTGGTCGCTCTCTACCAAAGCACCCAAATCACAGGCTAAGGCATTGGACTTGATGCTATTGGACTGAGGCGAACTCTAAGGAGAGAAAATGTTCTTTGTAAATTTGGTTGTTGATTTTGTGCTTCAGCACTGGTTTTTGGTGCTGGTGTACACGGCTTTTTTCATCAGGTCGGTGCGTCGCCTCCAGCGACAGACGGTGGTCTGCAGTCGTCTAAACAAACGACTGTATTATCACCTCATCGAAAGATGGAAGGGGACGAAACTTCAGATAATCGCGATTCTGCTGTTGTGCTTGTTGCATTCACTGATTACCCTCGCCCTGCTCCCGTTCGGTTGGGCAATATGGCTTTACTACTCTAATGTAGATGCCAGGGAATACCGGCGGAAGCTAGAGGAAAATGAGCGAGCCATCAAGGAAGGGTACATCAAAGCTGAGCAGAAGCGAGAGGAAAATTTGCGCCGGGAGCTGGCCCGACGTGATTGGCTGGCTATCAATAAACCAGTATTCTACTTCAAGACGGTAAACGGCATAACCGCCGTCCTTCGTCCGGCTGACTATGAGGCGACCAAAGTAACAACGCAACGCATGCGGCGGGACGGCTTCTGGGAGAAAGAGAACGTGTTGTACCCAGCAAAACAAACGTTCGTCTTCGTAACCAAACAGGGTAAGGAAGCGATCGACGCCAATACCGCTTCCGACAAAAGCCGCTACAAGGTCGCTGGGCTGATCTCCCAATTCGACGACATTGTGGATAAGGGCAACGCCGTAGCGATCAAGGTGGATGACATTTTCGTGCCGTGGATCAACGAGACGCTGGTTTCGTTCGAGAAGCAATCAACAATCCTGCACGACTGTGTCCACACCGGATCGTACTACCACCTAGTGGAGATGCAGGCTCCCGAAGAACTGCAACCAATCACATAAAAAAGCCCCCGCAAACGCGAGGGAAAATCCAGCCGATCATAGGTTGGTCGGTCAGCCCCACAAGCTGACCGTTTTTCTTTTTATAGCTATTAAGAGTTATAATCGAAGGATGTTAAACAAGAACTTTGTAATTGTGTTTACTATAATCGCCTTCGTCGTCGGGGTAGCATTTTACGTCGCTTACCCTACCCCCGATGAATATAAGGCCCCAGAGGATGAGATGGTTTTCTGTACCATGGAAGCAAAACTTTGCCCTGACGGGAGCTATGTAGGAAGAGAGGGGCCAAAATGCGAATTTGCAAAATGCCCCGGTGAGTAGACAATAGGGCCATGGAGGAAAACACTTTTTTAGAGAAAATATTTAGATTGAGCCCAATACAGAAAAAGGCTCTATCAAAACTGCGACTAAAAACAGCTGGAGATTTGTTGCGATATTTCCCCGTACGCTATGGAGAACTTTCGAAAATAAAAGCCATAGAATTCCTAGTACCAGGAGAGACAACAACTATTTATGGCAGGATTTCAAAACTAGAAACAAAGAAGGGATGGAAAAGTAAAGTGGCTTACGGAGAAGCAGTAGTGGAAGATGGAACGGGAAGCATAAAAACAATTTGGTTCAACCAGCCATATATTGCCAAAATGTTTGGTGAAGGAAGTTTAGTCAGGATCGAAGGCCGAGTGAGCCAAAAGCGAACGAAGGCGACGAGCGAGAGCGAGGCACAAGTTCTTTACTTTTCAAATCCTAAAATAGAAAGAGTTGACTCAATACCTGATGGCACTGAAAATTCTCTTTTCGGAGTAGGTGACGAGGCAGAAGCGTATGGACTCTCCCCCGTGTATTCTGAAAGTAGAGGAATAACATCGAACTGGATATATCACTCGGTGCAGAAAATATTGAAGACAGGTATTACTGAAAAAATACAAGATATCATTCCTCAAGAAATTTTGGAGAGATATCACCTACCCTCTCTCCACAGCGCCTTCTTCTGGATCCATGCGCCAAAGAAAAAAGAGAACGGAGAAGCGGCGCGCAAAAGATTTGCCTTTGAAGAAATATTCCTAATCCAGCTCGATAGAGCTAGAGAAAGGAAGCTGGCAGAAGTAGAACCAGCATTCAAAATAAATAAAAGTAAAAAAGAAATAAAAGAATTTACTGACACATTTCCATTTCCACTCACTAATGCCCAACAAAAAACCATCGACTCGATCATGGGAGATTTAAATAACGGCCACCCAATGTCACGACTCCTCGAAGGCGATGTTGGAAGCGGCAAAACAGCAGTAGCCGCGGCCCTAGCCTACGCTATTGTCACGACTCCCCCACCCCTACGCAAATACGGCTCGCTCCAAGTGGCCTATATGGCCCCGACTGAAATACTGGCCGAACAACACTTCGAATCTTTTATAGAGAATTTCGCAAAATACAAATTAGACATAGGACTTATCACAGGCTCCGGAGCAAAAAAATTCCCGTCAAAGGTCAATAATCAAAAATCAACTCCTATCTCCAAAAATCAACTTTTAAAATGGGTAGTCGAAGGCAAGATACCGATACTTATTGGCACCCATTCCCTGATCGAAAAGAAAGTAGCATTCAAAAACTTGGCTGGAATAATAATCGACGAACAGCATCGATTCGGAGTAAATCAAAGGCAGAAACTCCGAAGAAAAACCGATATCGTGCCTCACCTCCTTTCTATGACAGCAACACCAATACCGCGCACTTTAGCACTGACCATATTCGGCGACCTCGATTTGTCAGTCCTGGATGAGTTACCACCGGGCAGAAAACCGGTAATGACAGAAGTAGTATTACAAAGTAGAAGAAGTGAGGTGTATGAAAAAATAAGAAAAGAAATAAAAGCAGGCCGCCAAGCATATGTGATATGCCCCAGAGTAAACGAGCCCGATCCAGATAAAGAGATGGCGGTCCAAGCCAAATCAGTTACAGAGGAAGCCAAAAGATTGAAGGAAAAGATTTTCCCAGAATTTAACATAGGGGTACTACACGGAAAAATGAAGCCAAAGGAAAAAGAAGAAATAATGAAAAAATTTAAAGATGGAAAGATGGAAATATTGGTGGCTACATCAGTAGTCGAAGTGGGAGTAAATGTGCCAAATTCGACCTCTATCATTATCGAAGGAGCTGAAAGATTCGGCCTAGCTCAACTTCACCAATTACGGGGGCGGGTCATTAGGAGTAGCCACCAGGCATATTGTTATGTTTTCACTGAATCAAATTCAGCTAATACTTTGAAACGACTGAAATCCTTCGTAACAGCAAAAAACGGTTTTGAACTAGCGGAATTTGACCTGGAGCACCGAGGGGCGGGCGACCTAGCGGGAGCCAAGCAATGGGGAGTTTCCGACCTAGCTATGGAAGCCCTGAAAAATATCAAGATGGTAGAAGCGGCACGTAAAGAAGCTCGGGAATTAATCGAAAAAGATTTTGAATTAAAAAAATACCCGCTTCTTAGAGAACGCCTCCGCTCAAAGACAGAGCAAATCCATATGGAGTAAATTTGTCCGCCCTCCACGATTCGAACGTGGGACCCCAAAGGTATAAGCTTTGTGCTCTAACCAACTGAGCTAAGGGCGGATTAGCTAGATATTAGCTTAAACTGGAGCAAATTTAAAGGATAAAATTATGGACAAACATAAGTACTGTTGTTGTGAAGAGCACCAATAGCCTTAGCAGCACCGGAGGAGTCGATGCACCAATGATCGACAGTGGCGCCATTACTTGAATTTAAGCTCGCACTCACAGCATAAGCTGTACCGCTTGAAGTGCATTTCATAGTAGTACTGACAGGGTAACTAGCGCTCGCCACACTTGGATCAATAAGAGTATCGGTAAACATGTTGGCACTACAACCATTACCAAAGTTGGGAGATACAGCTCCTTCAGTACCGGCTACAGCGCCACCATAGTTTTGATTAGTATTGTGGTAAATTTCGGCTGCAGTGCGCAAACTATTTAGTTGGGATTTGACTTTAGTATCATTTGCCCTGCTTCTACCAGTATTGAGAGAAGTAAGAACTACTGAAGATAAAATACCAATAATAGTAATGACCATCAGAAGCTCTATTAAAGTAAAACCTCTTGCTTTCATATTTTTTATGAGTAAATTCATACAACTATTATAGAACCTGATTTAAGTATTTTCTATTCCGCTATCACCTGCTCTTTGCCAGAAAAAGTGACTAAAGCTTTTTTGGGTTGGATCCCATGAGCCACCAGTATTTGTTCGAATTCTTCTTTTTCTATAGTTTCTTTTTCTATAAGACGCTTGGCAATAACATCAAGAAGAGGACGATGCTCAGCCACTATTTTATTAGCTTTTTCAAACGCATCGTTCATGATTTTACTTACTTCTTCGTCAATTATATCCCCCACTTTTTGGGAATACTCTTTGTCCTCCAAACTTCTACCAAAAATCGATTTGCCCCCCGCTGGAGCTTCAAGAGCTATGGGACCGAGCTTTTCTGACATGCCATACTTGGTAACCATGTCTCTAGCCATAGCACTCGATACTTGTAGATCGTTTGAAGGTCCGGTAGTGATATCACCAAAAATTATTTTTTCGGTGACATAGCCACCAAGAGACATGGCGATATCATCGAGAAATTCATTCTTCGACTGAAGCCTCCTGTCCTCGATCGGAAGTTTCAACGTATAACCTGCGGCCCGCCCACGAGAAATGATAGAAATTTTATGAACCGGATCCGCATGAGGCAGGACACTGGCCACGAGGGCATGCCCGGCTTCGTGGTATGCAGTGATTTCCTTTTCTTTCTTACTTAAGATATGACTACGGCGCTCCGGGCCGAGCATCACTTTTTCGATCGAACGAATGAGATCAAATTGCGATACCTTGTTCCTGTTCTCCCGAGCGGCAAGAATAGCTCCTTCATTCATGAGTGAATATAGATCGGCACCAGAGAAACCAGGGGTGCGTTCGGCGATAAGAGTGAGGTTCACATCTTCAGCAAATGGTTTCTGACGAGCATGTATTTTCAAAATTTCTTCCCTGTCGGCCCTGTCAGGTAAATCGATAGTGACTCTTCGATCAAACCTACCCGGTCGCAAAAGTGCCGGGTCGAGGACGTCAGGCCTGTTAGTAGCCGCCATGACGATCACCTTTTCTGTCGGTTCAAAACCATCCATCTCCACCAAAATCTGATTTAGGGTTTGTTCCCTCTCATCATTACCCCCACCCATGCCACCACCACGTACTCTACCGACGGCATCTATTTCGTCGATAAAAATGATGGCTGGAGCGGCCTTTTTAGCCAGTTGGAATAAGTCGCGCACACGAGAAGCACCGACTCCAACAAACATTTCTACGAATTCAGATCCCGAGATAGAAAAGAAAGCCACGTTGGCTTCGCCAGCGACAGCCCTGGCAAGTAAAGTTTTTCCAGTACCAGGAGCGCCCATGAGCAGTATGCCTTTCGGAATACGAGCTCCGATTTCAAAAAACTTTTTTGGATTTTTCAGAAAGTCGACAATTTCAGAAAGCTCTTCCTTCGCTTCCTTGCAACCAGCTACATCTTTAAAAGTAACTCTCTGCCTCGAGTCATCTGGAGTAGTGAGGCGAGCACGAGATTGGCCGAAAGAAAAAGCTTGCATTCCAGCCCCTCGTACTTGACGAGTCATAAACCAAATAAATACAGCAATAAAAATAATAGGGAAAATAATCGGAGCTAAGTTGAAAAACCAGTAAGCGAAGCCACTTATTTCTTCCACTTTTATGGTGACTGAAGCCAGCTCCTCAGAAGTCACTCCGTAATTTAATAAGGTTTCAGCAAGGCCAGTCCCTTCTTCTTTCTGAGTTTTCTTTTTCGAACCATCGATGTACTCAGCTTCAATGGTGCTACTTTGAATAGAAATACTTTTAATATTTTGAGTTTTTATATCCTGCACTAGAGTGGAAATGGCCACGTCCTCGACTGTGTCTCCTTTCAAAAAAGAAAAAGCTGAGATTATAAGAATAAAAATAAAAACTGTGGCAGCTAGGTTATTCCACCAACCATTTGGACCTTGAGAGACCTTTTTCTGGATCAGACGGATCTTCTTCTCCGGTTCTTTATTTTTCAAACCATTCATACTTATCTTTTGCTTATTATTAGGGAGTTTGGGCATCAGATGACCATTATACCAAAATCTACCCAGAGATACCATATATGATAATATTTTAAGAATGTCTCTAATTACGAACAAAAAAACTCTATTTAACTACGAGATCCTCGATAAATACGAGGCTGGGATAGAGCTACTTGGATTTGAAGTGAAGGCACTAAAGAATGGCCAGGGGTCCCTCGAGGGAGCGAGAGTGTCAATACGGGGTAACGAGGCTTATGTCATGAATATGAACGTGCCTCCCTACCAGCCTAAAAACACCCCCAAGGAATACGAGCCAGAAAGACCTAGACGTCTACTCTTGACTAAAAAAGAGATAACAGAGCTCTCAAAAGTGGAGGGAATTAAAGGATTGACAATAGTACCCCTTTCGGTGTATAATAAAGGAAAGAAAGTAAAGGTGGAAATCGCCTCGGTAAAAGGTAAAAAGAAGTTTGATAAAAGGGAGAGTATCAAGAAAAAAGATACTGAAAGAGAAGTAAGACGTTCTTTGACAAGCTAGTAACGGCCATCCGCACAAAGCCTATCTGAAATCAGGTAAATTTTGTGGGGATGATCGGCCTAGACAATAGGATTCATTTGAAAAATGCAAAAGAGAGCTGTAACAACTCTTTAAAAGGTTACAAACGATAACTGCAAACAAAGTTGTCGCAAGAGCTAAGTCTGTTGTATCTCCATATTTTGGAGTCAATGATTTCGCTTTCGCTTACGTTTCCTAATTTATTAGAGAAACCTAAGTGACGCATACGCTCGTGACGCCTTGTAGCGAAACGTGTGTGGAATAAACCTGAGGCTATGCAGTGAAATTTCCTCGCTTCACTGCGAAACGTAGAGGATCGATATTGCAGCATTTTGTTTGTTCCGAACTGCAATGTTTAAACTGCTTCCGCCGACTGGTGGAAAGCGAATAAAACAAACTATCTTTTGTAGAAATTTTTCATCTCTCTTATTGCACGGCGGTTCGATTCCGCCCATCTCCACCACTCCGCTTTTGTCGCAAAGCTTCAAAAGCTTCGCGGTGCAAGCACCACTTCGTAAAACCAAATACACCACAAAACTCAACGGAGTGCCCCGCGAAGCTTTAGCGTAGTGGGGTATAATTCGTATATGTATTATTGCTATATTTTAAAAAGTTTAAGGGATGGGAGTTTTTATATTGGCTCTACTCAAGATTTAAAGAAAAGGCTGGAAAAACATAATCACAAAGAAGTTAGGTATTCTTCGACCAAAGCTCCATTTAAATTAGCTTGGTATTCAGCATTTTTAACAAAAACAAAAGCTATCGATTTTGAGATGTATCTAAAATCCAGCTCCGGCTTTGCTTTTAGAAATAAAAGATTGATTTAAATTATACGGAAGTATATAAATAGAGAGGAGGTAAAATAATGAGTAAGGTGCTTGAACCTGGTGAATGCGATTGTGCATGCCATAAGAATGAAGGCGTGTTCCATGTGATGCCATGTTGCGATAATTGTCCTCATTGCGATAAGAGGATAAGGAATGGCTGGATGGATAGCCATTTACAATCATGCCCAAACAAGAAAGTGTAGCGGCGACACCCGACGCGAAGCTACGGCTTCGCGTCGGGCTTTCGCTTTTAATAAGTTTACTTCATAAATAAAACGACGCCGGCCTCGAAAGGCCGGCGGCTAGGTTGCTTGAGCTCATCTGGCCCGAGTGGTGGCTCGGATCAGAAAGTAGCTGAAGGCCACTGCTAGAATTGTGGCCCCCACCTGAAGAAAGTTCTCCATGATTTCGTCCTCCCCTGCAATTATAGCATAATTAGACATATTGTAAAACGAGATATATGCGGCACTTGAAAAACTTGACCCTACATATCCTAATGTTATAAGCTGTGTATTAGAGGAGAGGTGATGCACACAGATCTGCTAGTAACGGCCTTCAACAGAAGGGGCACAGCACGGTTCGAGGGAGAGGTCAGTATTGCGGGGAAAACCTTCTCTTACATTCTCGAGTTTCAAGTCCCTATCTATGAATACATGGCTGCTGCGCAAGGGAAGACGGTGGAACAAATCCGTCAGATAGTCCCGATAATTCTCAGACAGGGAGAAGAGACCATCCCGCTAACTGACAGAGAGTGGAAGTTGTTCTACTACACCATCACTCCGTCAGCTATCAATATTTGCAATTTACGCTTCATGGTTGGTGATCACAGCACCAATCACGCTAACTTGAGAGAGGGAGGACCAATAGACTTGACGCCAGAAGCTTGCAAGATTTTGGCCCAACCGAAATTTGGCTGTCAATTCCTTGAGGATACCCCTTCGGCAGGAAATACCAACTAAGGAGTAGACACCCATGCGCCCGACGGAAGTTTCGACTTCGGTCGGGCTTTCGCTTTTCTATAACAGATCAATCTGTTACATTATATTTGTTATGTTTAATTTCCTAAAACCAAAAATTACAGTAGCGACACATAATGGGAGCTTTCATGCTGACGATGTTTTTGCTTGCGCTACTTTGAGTATTTGGGCCGGTAAAAAAGGAAGGAGAATAAAAATAATTAGAACGAGAGACGAGAAAGCCATAACGAGAGCAGATATAGTGGTGGATGTCGGCATGGAATATGACCCAACTAGAAATCGCTTCGATCACCACCAAAAAGGAGGGGCCGGGATCAGAGAAAATAACCTGTCTACCGACAAGGCGGGAATCCCATACGCTTCTTTTGGTTTGGTATGGAAACATTATGGAGAAAAAATTTGCGATAGCAGGTTGGCAGAAATTGTTGAAAAAGAAATAGTACTACCTATAGACGCAAAGGATAACGGAGTGAATATTTATAATTCTAATGAATTGGGAATCAACGATTACTCATTAGGAAATGCCTTGATGAGTATGAACCCTACATGGGAAGAAAACGACGCTGATACAGACAAACAATTTAATAGAGCCGTGGTTTTTGCTAAAGAAATACTGAAAAGAGAAATCGCTTCTGCAAAAGCGCACAAAGAAGGAGAAAGGCTGACAAAAGAGGCTATAGAAAAACAAGATAATCCAGAAATACTTATTCTGGATAAATATTTTAACTGGGGAAAAACAGTAATGCTGTTTAAAAAAGTGAAGTTTGTTGTTTATAAACACAGAAATGGAAATGATTGGTGTGTGCAATCTGGTAGAGATAACATAGAAGATTTCAATTCAGACAGAGCTAACCTACCCGAAGAATGGGGTGGCTTGCGAGATAAAGAATTAATAAAAATTTCTGGGATTAGGGACGCGGTATTTTCTACAAATGGAGGTTGGTTTGGTATAGCAAGATCAAAAGAAGGAGCCATAGAGATGGCAAATAAAGCCTTGGGAAAATAGGTAGAATGTGGTAAGATACTACTGTTAATAAATAAGAAATTAAATTTGTATCACAAGTTAAACCAGCAGATTAGAGCAAGTGAAGTACGGGTCATCGGACCTAAAGGAGAGAATTTTGGAGTTTTACCTATTGCTGACGCACTGAGCAAAGCAAAAGAGCTCGACTTTGACCTTATTGAAATATCTCCAAACGCCACTCCCCCGATAGCCAAAATCGCCGATTATGGAAAATTCCTCTATGAGGAAAACAAAAAACAGAAGGCCGCGAAAGCAAAAGTACAAACAGTTGAAATAAAGACTCTTCAGGTAAAGGTAGGGACTGGCGACCATGACCTCGCTTTGAAAGCTAGGAAAGCCAGCGAATGGATAACCGAGGGTCATAGGATAAGAATAGATTTATTCCTTCCAGGCCGAACAAAGTATATGGATGAAAAATTCCTAAAAGAAAGAATGGGTAGATTACTAAACCTAATAACCGTAGATTTCAGAATAGCCGAAGAGCCCAAGAAGAGCCCTAAAGGCCTTTCTGCCCTGATTGAGAAAGCCAAGTAATTTTCGTTGACAGAAAGCCAAATATATGCAAAATTAGATTCCGATGAAGACAAACAAGTCATATTCAAAGAGATTCAAGGTAACTAAAAACGGCAAAATCGTAGGCCGAAGAATGGGTCAAAACCACTTTAACGCTAAAGGTAGTGGTAACGCCGTACGACGTAAAAGAGGTTCCAATGTAATCACTATGACAAATACTGATCGTGGCCGCTATCTAAACAACGCATAAATATATGTCCAGAGTTAAAAAAGGTACAAACGCATTAAAATCACGTAAAAACACCCTCAAGATGGTGAAGGGTTATCGTTTTGGGCGTTCGACAAAGGAACGAGAGGCTCAGGAAGCTATTTTCCACGCTGGCGCCTATGCTTTCGCTCACAGGAGAGATAAGAAAGGCGAGATGCGTCGCTTGTGGAATATCCGCCTCAATGCCGAATTAAACAAACAAGGCTTTTCATACAGTAAATTTATAGGTGCGCTGAAAAAGAAAAATATCGCCTTAAACCGAAAGATGCTTTCAGAGCTAGCGGCAGACAAGCCAGATATTTTCAAAAAGATATTGGCTCAAGCTAATTCATAAGGTTTACCTACTTCTGGATAGATCGCATCCGTCCCAACATATTCACGAATCCTTTGCACAAAAAAGAGTGAAGTTTTTGGTTCGCCCATGACGACAAAAACTTTTTTCAACCTGTTTGATTCAGAAGCCTTAGCTACAAACTGGAGTAAGTGATCGGAATCCTTGTGGGCGGAGTAACCATCTATTTTCACAATTTTAGCTCTGACAGGAAACCATTCCTGATCGATATTTACCCGTTTTAGACCTTCCTCGAGGTGCCTGCCCAAGGTACCTGCCGGTTGGTATCCGACCAGGATAAGAGTACTCTTGGGGTCAGGTAGGATTTCCTTCTCATGGCCACGAACCCTGCCCCCTTCGGACATACCGGAACCAGCAATAACAATTTTCGACCCTTTTACTCTTTGTATTTGAGCAGAGTCCTGCATCGAGCGAGTGATTTGGAGTTTAGGAAAATTAAATATTTCATCCCCCTTTGATATTTCTTCCTGCACTTTTTTATTAAATCTTTTCGAAAACTTTTTATATATTTCTGTTATACCTGCAGCCAGAGGAGAGTCCAGAAAAACTGGAATACTCGGAAGCTCGGAAGCTTCAATCATATTGTCGAGCTCAGAAAGTAAAACCTGCGTGCGTTCTATAGAAAAAGCAGGAATAATTATCTCGCCCCCTCTTTTTATACCTTCAGCTATGGCTTGCTTCAACTTCGATCTCCTCTCCTCATGGCTTTCGTGATTTCTGTCGCCATAAACGCTTTCCATGATTATATAGTCCGCATCAACCACTTCCTCCGTGTCGCGCAAAAGAGGTGAAGGCGAATTGCCTAGGTCGCCAGTGAAGACAATCTTTTGGGCCCCAATTTCAAATTCCATCATAGCTGATCCGAGAATATGTCCGGCATCTCGGAAATGCACTTTTATTCCCTCAAATTCATATCCTTCCTCATAGCTTCGGCCTTGCCAGAGAGAAAGAGCCTTTTTGACATCCTTTTCCTCATAGAGCAATTCTGAGAATCCTGACTTTTGTTTTGAAAGCATGACGCGATACGCATCCTCTAATGCAAGAGTAGCAATTTCGCGAGTCTCCTCCGTTGATATTATTTTGCCCTCGAAACCATCGTGCACCAACTTAGGCACTCGCCCGATATGATCCATGTGTGCATGAGTAATAAAAAGGTGACTTATTTCTTTAGGATCATAGGGAAAAGGCTCTGCATTTCTTCTCTCTGTCTGTCGATTACCTTGTATCAAGCCACAATCGACAAGGAATTTAGTTGTACCATATTGAACTAGAAAGTTTGCTCCTGTAACAGAACCAGTGCCTCCGTAAAATATAACTTCTAATTTTTGCATTATATAATTTTAGATAGGAAGATTTTCAGGGACTAAACCTCTCTTTTCAGGAACTTTGTATGCAACATGGGAATCGAGCTTCATATAGGCATAGAGGCAAGCAGTAATACCTCCTAGAAAGTCCATCACAAAATCTAGGCTGGTATCAAAAGGATAGTCTGACCATTCTACAACCGCAGTACCTGTGACAAGCTCAAATATTTCCCAGGAAGTCGAGATGAAAATAGTGCCTAATATACCGATCGACAATATTTTTAGAAAACTTCTCTTTTCAGGACTGAAGAAACCAGAAAAGAAAAAAAGCCACAAAGTAAAAATAGAGGCCCAAACACCACCGAGAAAATGCATGACACTGTCCAAACTATCGATACTCCAATATAGTTCGAAGTAAACAGCGAGGTTATGCAAAATGGCAATGACAATAAGTAAGACAAGTGTTTCCGTGAGTAATAAAGCGTTCTTCTGCATAAAAAATATATTAACATAAAATCCCCGTGAGGCGATGTCACCTTACGAGGACCTTATGTAGGGCTATTTGGAATACTTCCTAAGTAAAACTTAGGTGGGTGACCTCAACCATGCACCGTATGGTGCACGACGATTTTGGCCTCCCTGAAAAATATTTAATCTAGAAAATATCCAAATAACCCTGACCCGATTATACTCCCCTTTATACAGAAACCACAAGAGGGACTCTTGTTGTTTATTGATCTACTCCAAAACGCTTATAATCGAAAATATTTGAACTATCTCCAAACCAAAATTTTATTTCGTGTTCAGCCTCTTCTGGAGTTTCAGAAGCATGCACAAGATTCATCACAGCCCTTTTTTCCAAATTACCAAGTACAGGAGAATCGTTGGAGAAGTCGCCACGAATAGTACCCATATCAGCAAGATACGGCAGAGTCGGGCCGGCAATTTTACGGACCATATCAACCGCATGGAGTCCTTGAATGACCATCCTGACCATAGGTGCGGAAGTCATATAATCGATAAGCCATTTACGGACCATGTTACCTATTTCTAAATTGTTATCTGTACCCAATTCTACTTTTGGATCTATGTTGTATTTTAGGTAGGTAGAAAGAGTTTTATCTCCAACTCTAGAAATCCATGCTTCATCTTTTGGGTAATGATTGTGTATTTGATCCACCGTAGGATTAAACATCTCGATAGCTACTACTTTTAAGTCACGCTGTTCGATCCTTTTAATTATTTCCCCTATAAGCCCCTTGCGAACCCCATCCGGCTTAACCATCAAAAACGTTCTTTCTTCTTTGAAATTTTTCATAACAAAATAAATATTTTAAGAACTAAGGTTATTATATTTTAGTCAAAATCTCAACTCCCTTTTTTGTAAAAGCTATGGTGTGTTCGAAGTGGGCAGAACGGCTTTTATCTTTAGTGATGTAGGTATACTCATCACTCAAACATTTTACACCCCCTTTTTTCTCCGACAACATCGGTTCGACTGCTATGACCAGCCCTTCACGAATTTCAGGACCTTCGCCTGCGGCGGAGGCATTCGGCACAAAAGGTTCTTCATGAACAGAATATCCCACTCCATGACCCGATAAATCCTCGACAATAGAAAAGCCATTTTTATCGGCCACCTTCATCACCTCCGCACCAAAATCACCTATATGACCTCCTAGTCGTAAGGCGGCAATACCTGCGTTTAGAGCAACCTCTGTGGCCCTTATCAGCTTCAAGCCTATCATATCCACGTCGCCACACGGCACCGTAATAGCATGGTCAGTAATGAGGCCATTTAAAGAAATACCCAAATCGAGAGTAACGATATCGCCATCATTCAAAAAACGTTTATCACTCGGTATACCGTGCACCACTTCTTCATTTATAGAAACACAAAGAGAGGCCGGATATGGATTTTTTATTCCTTTCGGCGTATAGCCGAGAAAGGCTGCCACCGTTCCGCCCGCCTCATCAATTAATTTTTCAGCATAGGTATTGAGCTCACCGGTACTTACTCCAGGCTTCACCTTTTTGATCACCTCCTTCAAAATCTTATCGTTTATTCTCCCACACTCTCGCAGGATTTCTATCTCTTCTGGGGTTTTGTATTTAATCATTAGTTTTTTTGATATCATCCAACATAGATTTCACAATTTTAGGGTGCAAAGATTTATTAACATGAATAGGAATGGTTATCCTGATACCACTTTTATGTCTATATATAGCATGACTCCCTGTTTGTCTCATAAAAACAAACCCGTATTTTTGTATCAGGAGTACAGCTTGCTTTGCAGTCAATCTAGGCAAGCGTGACATATTTTTAGACTCTTACTTCAACAGAGGTGAGGCTAAGTTCAGAACTAGTAGAAAATTTCCCATAAGATTTATCATCAAAGACACAAAGTTTTATTACATCTTTAATATTTTTCAAAACATCTTCATAAGAAATACCCTGGGTATAGCACCCCTGAAGAGAAGGACAGTAAGCAAAGAAACCGTCTTTGTCCTTCTCAACCACAACTGGCATATTCATAATTTTACTCATCTTTTTCACAAGGTTTAAATTATAGCAAAATAGTAAATTCTAACTACTTGACTTATCAGTTTAATGGGTGTATAATATGAGGTAGAGGTGAAGATGTTGATACTAATAGGACAGCCTGGGGGGCGCGAGCAATCGCGCGCCCTTTCACATTTTATAGACCAATCTTTCCTAAAATTTCTTGATGCACTTCTTCGATGGTCTGCTCGCCGTTTATGGAGATAAATTTATAATACGGATTTGATTTGAAATGCTTGATGGCAGGAACGACGTTTTTTTCGAACCAATCCATTCTTCTTTTTATTTCTTCCTCTCTGTCATCCTCCCGACCTTCAGTTTTTGCACGTTTTTCCAATTTATCCGTCGCCCATTCAGGAGAAACATCGATAAAGATTATGGTAGGATTTTCCCTATTATAAAATTTCATGACCGAATCAATAATCACGGCTTCGTGTTCTCGACGAGCTACGCCATCGAGTACCACATTCTCATCCCCTTTCACATTATCAATAAAAAATTGAGCCCAAACCCAAACAGGCAAAAATTCTGGCATCAAAGAACCAGCGTCAAGAGCTTCTTTGGCTTTTTTTGAAGTAAAAGAATCTTTTGAAGCAAACTCACGTAGTTTCTCTCCGGTCTCAAGGTAGAGAGTTCTCCTCTTTGGATCTTTCTTCTTCAATTCATCTATAAGAAACCTGGCCTGAGTTCCCTTTCCAGAACCAGAAGTACCGAAGAAAATGAAAGTTTGGGGTTGCATTTGGTTAGTATAAACCAAAGGTCACCTTTGGCCAAACGGGCCCGGGCCAAGGGTGACTCTTGGTTTAATACTCCCTGGCTGAAATCTGAGCTTCTACTTTCTTGACTAAGTCGATGACAACAGAGACGACGATAAGAAGACCTGTGCCACCAATAGCAAGCGACTGGATACCGGTGAGAGCTCCGGTAATAAGGGGCAAGACGGCTATAACTCCAAGGAAGAGAGCACCGACGAGAGTAAGGCGAGTCAAAGTTTTTGATATGTAATCGGAAGTGGATACACCTGGTCGCACTCCAGGAATAAAGGCCCCTCCTCTTTGTAAGTTTTTGGAAATGGAATCAGGATCGAAAGTAACAGCCGTGTAGAAATAGGTAAAAAGGAAAACTAGCACAAAGTAAGCACCAGCGTAGAACCATTGGTTAGCAAGAAGAGAAAGTACGCTAGTAGAAGCACTTTGAAGGAAAGAGTTCGACGAACTAGCTAAAAATTGGAAGATCATTTGAGGAAAGAGCAGGATAGAGAGAGCAAAAATGATAGGAATGACTCCAGCCTGATTGACACGCAAAGGCAAATAAGTAGAGACGCCACCATACATTTTGTTCCCTCTCACTCTTTTGGCATAAGTTACTGGTATCGGCCGCTCGGCTTCAGTAATGACTACCACTCCCCAGATAACAATGAGCGCCCCAGCCAAGAAGAGAAGATAAAGGGGAATTTGTGAAGCATCGAAAGAGAAGATAAGTTGACCGAAAGCGGAAGGAAGGGCGGCGACGATACCAGCAAAGATAATGAGAGAGACTCCGTTACCAATACCAAATTCAGTAATAAGTTCTCCTAGCCACATAAGAAGGACTGATGCGGCAGTAATAACTACAATATTTATGATGGTATCAAAAAGAGAGAAAGAACCTAAGACTCCTTGAGAACGAAGGAGAGCGGTAAAACCGATCCCTTGAACTATAGCGAAAGGAACAGTCAAAAGCCTAGAATATTGGGAGAATTTCTTCCTACCAGCTTCACCATCCTCCTGATACATTTCTTTCAACTTAGGAAAAATGATAGTCATGAGTTGCATCACGATCGAAGCAGTGATGTATGGACCGACACCGAGCATCATAATGGAAATATTCGCTAGACCTCCACCAGAGAATATGTTGAGCAGACCGAAAAAATCATTACCAGAGAGAAACTGCTCTAATCGGAGTGAATCAATACCTGGGATAGGGATAGTGGCAATAAGACGGAAAATGACCAGAACAGAGAGTGTAAACAAAATTCTCTTTCGTAAGACAGAATCCTGAAATACTAATCTTAATTTATGAAGAAGAGTTTGCATTTTATGAAATACTACCTCCAGCCTTTTCTATAGCCTCCTTAGCAGTGGAAGAAACTTTCAGACCAGAGAAAGAAAGTTTCTTTTTGAGGTTGCCACCAGCGACTATCTTCACCACTGGTATTTTACCACTTCGAGAATTCAAGATTCCTTTTGTAGAAAGAGAAGCTACGGTGACACTCCATAAGAAAAATTAGAGTCAATAGCAGAAAGACCAACAACGAGATTAGCTTTTTGTATCGATTTGAGGAAATTCCTACCTCGACCACGAAGCTTTGGAAACTTTTTAATAAAATCCCTCATCTCAGGACGCCTCTTCTTACCAGAACGAGCATTTTGACCCTTTGTTCCCTTACCCGATGTTTTACCGCGCTTACCACCCCGACCAACAGCCTTGGCCTTCCTGTTACTTTTATTCTTTTTTATATTATGGATTTGCATCTTAATTTTTACTCTCTGTTGCTGTCTCTCTGGTAGACAGATTTCTTTCTTTTAATCTAGAAAAAGCTTTTATAGCCGCTCTAGCATTATTTATTTTATTCTTGGAACGTGATAAGAGCTTGGCCCCCACCGCAGTTATACCAGCAAGCTCAAGGACAGCTCTAACAGAGCTTCCAGCCACCACCCCCTTTCCTGGAGCTGGCATGATAACAACCCTCGAGCCACCAAACTTTCCTTCTACTGTGTGCGCAATGGAAGAATTTTTAGTTAGTTTTACAGTGACCATATTTTTTTTACCATCACGGATAGCTTTTTCGATCGCAATAGGAGTGTCCCCTGCCTTACCGATACCCACTCCCACTTTGCCCTTTTTGTCACCCACCACTACAGAAACAGAGAAACTGAACCTTCGGCCTCCAGAGGTGACACGGGCCACTCTCCTTACTTCAAGCAATTTGTTATCAAATTCGGATTTTGCCCGTACTCGAGGTTCTCTGCGAGAAGGTCTCCTATCATTTTTCTTGAACTCCCTTTTCCCTCTAGGCGGCTCTGGGGCTACCACAGGCACCTCAGCCACAACCTCTTCAGTTGAAGCTACAACAGGTCCGGCTCCGATCTCAGTTTCCAATATTTCTTTTTCTTGTGTATCCTGCATAATGTTTTAAAAAAATTAAATTAAAAATTGAAAATTAGAATTTGAGACCTCCTTCCCTAGCACCATCGGCAGCACTGGAAACGGAGCCAGTATAAACATAACCTCCTCGATCGAAGACAACTTTCCCGATGTCTTTACCGGTGGCTTTCAGTGCCAGGTCCTTACCAGCTTCGTAAGCCCTTTCTTTCAAAGTTTTACCTTTCATGGCTTTGGTAGAAGAAGAAGCAATGGTATTGCCTTTATCATCATCGATAAGCTGAAGAGTAATGTATTTATTTGATTTAAAAATAGAAAGACGAGGCACAACACTGGTACCAGAAATTTTGGCTCGAATCCTCTTTTGCCTCCTGTCTCTTTTTATTTTTTTAACTTTTGTATTCATATGACTATACTGATTTCTTACCTTGCTTCCTCCTTATGATTTCGCCCTCATATCTGAAGCCCTTACCTTTATAAGGTTCTGGCTTCTTCAGAGCTCGAATTTGAGCTGCGAATTGACCTACAGCTTCCTTATTAATACCGCTTATAGTCAACAAATTTTTTTCAGCAGCAACAGAAAGATCCTCGGCAATAGGGACGTTTACTGGATGAGAGAAACCAAGAGCAAGAACTAGGTTGTTGCCTTTAACCTCTGACTTGTAGCCCACCCCCTCAAGAATCAATTTCTTCTGATAAGGAGTATTGACTCCAGCTATCATATTTTTCAAATGAGAAGCATACGTACCCCACAAAGCTCTAGATTGATTATTCTCTTTTAGGGGCTTCAGAAGAATAGACCCATCTGAAATATCGATAGAAATATCAGGCCTCACTAGACGAGTAAGTTCTCCTTTAGGACCCTTCACCTTCAAAATGCCAGAAGCAAAAGTAACTTCTGTTTTTTCTGGAATCTTTATTTCTTTTTTACCTATTCTACTCATGTGATTAATTTAAAAATTGAAAGATGGAAATAAGTAAAGATTACCAGATCTTGAAAAGTATCTCGCCTCCTACATTTTCCTTCTTGGCGTCCATGTCAGCCATGATACCTTTAGGAGTAGAGAGCACCGTCATGCCATAACCCTGTTTGTAACTCCTGATCTCTTTCGCTTTACCATACAGCCTGCGGGATGGCTTGGAAACGATATTGATCCCATTTACCTTTGACCTACCTCCTTCGTACAATAACGCGATATCAATGTATTTACTGTTCTTTTTACCTTTCTTTGAAATCGCACCAACAAAACCTTTCTTTGAGAGGATATCAGCAATAGCCAACTTCATATTAGAAAAAGGTACCGAAACTGAAGACTTGCTGACCATTCCAGCGTTTTTTATCCTTATCAAAAAGTCTGAAATTGGGTCGGTTACCATGATGATTTTTTAATACCTGGGATCCTGCCTTCATTAGCTAGTTCTCTAAAACATATGCGACATAGACCAAAATCACCCATATAGCCTCTGCCTCTGCCACATTTAAAGCAGCGATTAGTAGCCCGAGTGCTGAACTTCGGCTTCTTCAAACTCCTTGCTATAACTGATTTTTTAGCCATTTGATTTAGCGAAAGATGTCTTAAACCACAGCCTTTCTGCAATTAAAATGCCCCTTAGGGCAACACCCATACTAGCAGAATATAGCTCTTATTGTCAATTTTTGCTATATTCTAACTTCATGCACAAAAAGAAGGTATTATTTGTAATTACTAAGGGGAGCCCTTTTGGAGGGGCTCAGAAATATGTTTATGATTTGGCTACTAACACACCGCCTGATTTTGAGGCTGTGGTCGCTTGTGGGGGGAATATAGGACTCCCAGAAGCTCTGGAACAAAAAGGAATAAGAACTGTAAAAATAGAAGGGTTGGTACGAGAGATACACTTTTTTGATGAATTTAAAGTCTGTTGGGACCTTGTAAAACTCTTCAGAAAAGAGAGGCCAGATGTAGTGCATTTGAACTCTTCAAAAATAGGAGGTGTGGGAGCAGTAGCAGGAAGGATAGCTCGCGTACCTAAAATTATTTTTACTTCTCACGGTTGGGGCTTTAACGAAAAACATAGGAGTAATTTAGCTAAAATTTTCTATGCACTGGGTCACTGGATGACTTTGATTTTGGTACATAGAACTATCGCCGTATCAGAAAAAACAAAAAAAGACGCATCCTGGATGCCTTTTGTTTCAAAAAAGATTACAGTCATCCATAATGGAATAGGACAGTTTAAATTGAAAACTAAAAAAGAGGCTAGAAATATTTTAACAGGAGAGGAAGCAAGTAAAAAAATAGTAGTCTTTTCTTTATCGGAACTGCATAAAAATAAAGGCTTAGACGTCGCTCTAAATGGCCTCTCTCGCCTACCGGAAAAAATAAAAGAGAAAATACTATACTGCATTGCGGGTGATGGCGAAGAAAAAGCAAATTTAGAAAAACTTGTCCGTGATTTAGGGATCGAGAGTATGGTCGAATTTTTAGGATTTATAAAAGATGGAAGAGAACTTTTAAGTGGAGCCGACATTTTTCTTTTCCCCTCCAGAACTGAAAATCTACCCTATGCCATACTCGAGGCTGGCTTAACAGGACTACCTATAATCACGACTAGCGTAGGCGGGATACCAGAAGTCATAACGAACATGACTGACGGAATATTAGTCCACCCTCAAAGTGCACGCGAGATATCGGAAGCGATTATTTATACCATAGAGAACAGAGAGAAGGTAAAGCAGTTTAAAGAAAAAATAAGAGAGAGAGTAATGAGTGACTTCTCTATTGAAAAAATGAGAGAGAAAACTTATTACCTATATTTATAAGAAGTAACCTGTATGATTTCATTCTGATTTTCGCCCTTACGGGTGACTCTGGCATACTTACTCGTCCCCATCAGAATTCCGATGGCTAAAAACTCAGCAAGGAGGTGTGACCCCCCATAACTCATAAAGGGCAAGGTGATACCTGTTACTGGCAGAAGGCCTATATTCATACCTATATTTACAAAAAAATGACTAGTGAAAAACAGGCCGACACCAAAACCGTATAGAACTTCAAAATTAGTCTCCCCTTGAGAAGCGACTGAAAGTATCCTAAAAATGAGAGTAGCATAAAGAGAAAAAAGGATAAGAGAACCGACAAAACCCCATTCCTCAGCAAAAGAGGCAAAGATAAAGTCCGTCTCATATTCTGGCAAGAACTTCAACTTTGATTGGGTGCCGTAGCCGATACCTTTGCCCCAAATTTCGCCCGAACCTACGGCCACAGTCGACTGATAAGCATTGTAGCCAGCACCGGAAACATCGGCTAAAGGATGAAGAAAAGAGGTAATCCTAGCTTTTTGGTAATCCTGAAAAACAAAACTCCACAAAACAAATACTGCCAAAATACCAGAAGCGAAAACCATACCGATATGACGTTTGGAAATACCAGAAGCGAAAACCATACCAAGCCATATTATGAAAATAATAATTGCCCCTCCAAAATCAGGCTGGAGAAATACGAGCATAAAAATAATAAGGGTGTATAAACCAGAGACGACTATGTGCCTTACATGAGCGATTTCTACATGCCTTCTAGCAAAATATTTTGACAAAACTAAGATCAGAGCAATTTTAGCAAAATCGGTAGGCTGAAAAGCAAAAAGACCCAGGTCAAACCAGCTTTGAGCACCCCTAAAGATACTGCCGATAACAGAAAGAAGGAGTAGGACAAAAACGGATATAAAATAAATAGCAGTAATAAAACGAGTATTTCGCAGAAATCGCCAATCAACACGTGAAGCACCGACAGCTACCAAAAGAGAAATAATAAGCCAGAGAAGCTGGCGAAAAAATAAATTGTTCTCTCCAGTAAAAGAATTCATGGTGAGCATGCCGGCTAAAACTATGAGAGTAGCCACACCAAGAAGAAGAAAATCGACTCGAACAAAGATGTTACGCAAAGTTGAAAGCATAGGAATAACCGGAGTATAACACAACTATTTTAGGGTAAAAATTCGCCAAGGATTTTGTAGGAAACTTCAATACGAGCTGGCACTTCCTTACAGATGGAACCAGATATTTTTTTGTACACAGAGTTAAGGGTAGTGGTACTTGGAGCCTCCAAAAAATTATCGGCAGAGGAGGCTATGCGAGAAAGAAAACTTTTGTTTACATCTTTGCCTAGACCAATGGTATAAAGAACAGCGCCACCCTGCTTCAATGTGTTTGCGGCTGCTTCAGCAGCCTTCTCGGCGTAAGCTATTTCTTCAGCTTCTGTTTTTGAGCCTTTGGGATCGAGAGGATAAGTAGCGGTACCATCAGTCAAAAGGATAACGATTTTTTGAGATTTGACCTCCTCGTTCATAGATAGTAATTCGAACGATTTGTATATAGCATCGGCTATATTTGTATACTGAGTACCAGAAGTTTGGACTGAAATAGCATCTACTCCAGTTTGAAGAGAAGCAAAGTCGTTTGTCATAACTTCTGTTAGAACAGAAGCTTCAGTGGCAAAAGAAACGACAGAAGCCAAGTCAGCACCCTTAAGTTCGGCTATAAAATTTTTAGCGGCAAGCTTGACACTAGTCAAAGGCTCGACTGGATTGGTACCGAAAGAAGCCATGGAACCAGAACGATCAAGAGCCAACACAATGCTTGAAGGTATTTCACAGGCCTTCTCGCCAAGAGTAAAAGGAGTCGGCCAGGTGAAGAAGACATCGGTAGTGACGTTTTTGTTTAACCTCTCGATAAAAGTACGGGAAGCGGCTATGGCATTATCCCTACCATCGAAAACTACAGCCACCAACTCTATATTTTTTACATCTTTTATTGATTTATTAGAAATAGAAGCTTCTATTCTAGGCGCAGTCGCTTCTCGCAGTAGAGGAGAATTTTTCAACTCTATCTCTGGTGGTTGTTCTACTTTCTTCGTCCATCTTATGTTTTTGGAAATTTCTAATTCTGCCCTCTTCGGCAATACATTTGGTATGAGTATATTGCCTTCAAAAAGTGAGATCGTGCCATTTTTCAAAAATGCAGTGACTCCTTCCCTTTCGTAAACCATTTTGTTGCTAGCATCGTATATTCTAAAACGATAAGGCACATACGGAGCCTCAAAATTGACATTGCGATTTTCGACGAAAGCCAAGACGCTATACACATCGCCTACTACATTAAATACTCTTGGATCGGAACGTAAGAGAGGCTCTGCGGCCGCGGCAGAACACACAAGAGAACAGGAACCACCACAATCAATACCCTCCTCATCACCATTTTGAAAACTATCAAAACAAGTTGGAACTTTGTACCAAAAATTCCAAAATATAAAAAAGGTAATAACAGTCAAAACTAAAATAGCTGACCACATATACATAGCTTTGCGACGAGAAGACCAATCGGACATAGATTAAGTATATCCCAATTTTGCTCACTCTAGTAGAGTGAGCAAAATTGAGGACACCGATGAATACAAAACGCAGTCCCGCATCGTACTCGTGCGGGAAGATCGGGTGTGATTAAAAACAATGTTCTGGCGGCTAGCTACTCTCCCCTTGCGAGTACCATCGCCACTACCGAGCTTAACTTCTGTGTTCGGAATGAGAACAGGTGTGACCCCGGCGTTAAGCCACCAAAACATTATTTTCAAACTTTTTTAAATCCTTAAATGCAGAGGCAACTCATTTGAGTTGGCTCCCCCTCTGGGACTCGAACCCAGAACACTTGGCTTAACAGGCCAATGCTCTACCGATTGAGCTAAGGGGGAGCAATAAGTTGCCACGAAGAACACGGAATAACATTCCGCATTTAAGGATTCAAAAATAAATTAAATGTAGGTAGGTACGATTTCATATGGCAGGACAAAACGATGGTTTTCAAATTTCCTAATAAGATCGGAAATTAGTACGCCTCGGCTGAACACTTTACAGTGCTTACACCTAGCGCCTATCAACGTGATCATCTCTCACGATCCTAAACGATTCCTAATCTTGGGGCTGGCTTCCCTCTTAGATGCTTTCAGAGGTTATCCAAACCCGACTTAGCTACTCGGCATTGCATTTGGCAACACAGCCGATACGCCAGAGGTCAGTTCACTCCGGTCCTCTCGTCGTTTAAATTTTCTTTTTAGAAAACTTTATCCCCTATCACTAGGAGCACAGACTATATCTTAATCCTTTCACAAATTGTGAATTCGGATCTTGGCATATTATAAGTAAGAGCTGTCATCCTCTATGAGATGATTCAACGTCTTACAAATCTCTCCTTCTCCTTCGATTGCTCTCAGGATCAGGATTAGTCGTTACGGGGTCAAATCTAAAATTTTGATCAATTCTTTCTTGGTTTTTTTACGTTTAGTGACATAATTCTCTTTTTGAATCAGAAGAATTAAATCAACCAATCGAAGCAAATCACCCTTTAAAAGCAATTTGTATTTTTTACTAGAAAGAATACTACAAGCTTCATACAAAGATTCTGCTTGGATTTTCTTGAATCGGACATACGGTATGAGTAATCTGAGTATCTTTTTAACAGATCCATATCCATTAATCCGAAGCTCGCTCATTCCATCATTCCTTTTTGAAATATATCCTATTTCAAATATTTCTTGTATCCAGTTCAAATCTTTTGCATGCCGAGTATCTTGATAGAAGCAGATAGTAGCCATAAAACGAATTTTACTTTTACCATCTGATCTTTTTTTGATTTGAAGCATTAAGCTTCCATCACCATCAAGAAACCCAGCTATATATGACAGCTCTATTTCTTTTTTGATCTTAGATCGACTTCCCACGGTATTATCTTAATTAATTTCTGGTCCTCAAGTAAATTGTACCATTTATGACGGACCGTCACAAAAATGGTTATCAACAGAACAGAATTATCAAGACTTCACCGTTATTAGCCAAATTGTCATCGAGAATTACTTCTCGAAGTAGCAATTTCTTACTAGGAGCAAATCCCCTCAAGAATCACCGCCTGCAGTAGATAGGAGACCAACCTGTCTCACGCATGTTTATTCTCGACTTGCGCCGAGCATGGACTATAGCTTCATCCGTTACTTTCCTTTCGAAAAATAATGAGGATGGCTGACGTGTAGTCTCTACGGCTTTCGCTTTGAGCGAATTGCCTCGGTGTTGTCCCAATGGGATTTCACCGATATTAGTCAACTTTTTACCATGCACCTTATCGGTGCATGGCCGCCGTGATTCAGATCAACAGACTGTGCGTGGTACTTAACACAGTTTCTTCCTCGAAGGATTCAGACTGCATAACAGTCAAAAGTTCATAAAGTTAAAATGTTCATAAAGTGGATACATCTGTATTTACTTTATGAACATAAAAAACTTTTCACTTTATAACTTCTACACGGTCTGAACCCAGCTCGCGTACCTTTTTAATTGGCGAACAGCCAAACCCTTGGGAGCTTCTCCACCCCCGGGATAAGGTGAGCCGACATCGAGGTGCCGAACACCGCCGTCGCTATGGACGCTTAGGCGGTACCAGCCTGTTATCCCCAGAGTAGCTTTTGTCAGATGAGCTTTCGCCGCGTCTAACGCGTACGATCGGATCACTTAGCTCTGCTTTCGCATCTGCTCGGCACTCACGCCTCGCAGTTAAGCCAGCTTGTGCCTATACACTATCGCCATGGTTTCCATTCACGGCTAGCTGACCTTAATAGACTCCTCCGTTACTTTTTAGGAGGATAGCGCCCCACTAAAACTGCCCACCAGGCACTGTCTCTTCGCGTTTTTTCCGCGGAGGTTAGAAAGTATGTCAATACAGAGTGGTATTTCACTGACGAGTATTACACAGCCGAAACCATGCACATAACCTCTGCCACCTATGCTACGCAGTAAAAACATACCCTCAATGCCAAGTTGCAGTAAAGCTTCTGGGGTCTTTTCGTCTAACTGCAGGAAACCGGCATCTTCACCGGTATTGTATTTTCACCGAGCGGGTCCCCGAGACAGTTCTCCAGTCGTTACACCATTCGTGCGCGTGTGAACTTACCACACAAGGAATTTCGCTACCTTAGGACGATTATAGTTATCGCCGACATTCACCAGGGCTTACATCAATCACCTCTTCATCTTGCGACAAAAAGACGTCGATGTTTGACCTTCTGGCATTGGTCAGGTGTCACCCCCTATACATCCACTTACGTGTTCGCAGGGAGCTGTGTTTTTGGTAAACAGTCGCCAGAGATACTTTAGCTGCGGCCCCCACCACTTTAGACACTTCGTGCTTTTAGTGATAGAGAGCTTTAATTTTGTCTCGATTCTTCTTGCTCTCCCTCCACTTTAGAAACATCCAAAGTGGTGGGGGCAGACCTTATCCCGAAGTTACGGTCGCTTTTTTGCCGAGTTCCTTGGGGACCTCTCACTCGTTCGCCTTGGTCTTCTCGACCTGACTACCTGTTTCGGTTTACGGTACGGTCTATATATGTATAAGTTTAGAAGTTTTTCTTGAAAGCGCGCTTTGCGAACTCTCCTTTGCCGAAGCTCCGGATTGCCACATTGCTTGAATGCCCGATTAAACGGAACGACTCGGATTTTCCTGAATCGTATTCTGACAACATGAACGTCAAATCCAATAATGCGCCTCGCATACTGCACTTCGTCACTCCATCACTACATATATAGGTGTGGGAATATTAACCCACTGTCCATCACCTTCGGCTTTCGCCATCGGTTTAGGCCCGACTAACCCTTCGCTGATTGACATCGCGAAGGAAACCTTAGTCTTTCGGCGTGCAGGGCTTTCACCTGCATTGCGGTTACTTGTGCCAACATTCTTACTTCCGCACGTTCCAGCATGGGTCACCCCTTTGCCTTCACAACAGAGCGGAATACTCTCCTACCGCTCCTTCGTTCCTAAGAACAAAGAAGCCCTCAGTTTCGGTACATAGCTTAGCCCCGATTATCTTCGGCGCAGAATCTCTGAATGAGTGAGCTGTTACGCTTTCTTTTAAGGGTGGCTGCTTCTAAGCCAACCTCCTCATTGTCTAAGAAATTCCACCACCTTGAGTGCACTTAGCTATGATTTAGGGACCTTAAATTGAGATCCGGGCTGTTTCCCTTTTGACGAGTGGAGCTTAGCCCCCACCGTCTAACTGCCATACTTTAACCTTTGGTATTCGGAGTTTGATAGGTCTAGCGAGCTTTCGCCCTGTCCAGACCTTCCAGTGCTCTACCCCCAAAGGGAACATATGACGCAAACCCAAAAGCTCTTTCGGAGAGAACCAGCTATTACCAGGTTCGATTAGCTTTTCACTCCTTACCACAAGTCATCCCAACGCGTTGAACGACGAACGGGTTCGGGCCTCCATGACTCTTTCGAGTCATTTCACCCTGCTCATGGCAAGCTCACCTGGCTTCGGGTCTAATATATACGATTTTAGTTCGCGCTATTCACGCTCGCTTTCACTGTGCCTCCAGAGGTTCACTCCTTAGGCAACCGCATACATTAACTCGTTGGCTCATTCTTCAATAGGCACGCCGTGACGGAACGCTTGCGCGTCCGCTCCGACTCCTTGTAGGCATATGGTTTCAGGTCTATTTCACCGCCCTCATCGGGCTACTTTTCACCTTTCCCTCACGGTACTTGTTCACTATCGGTCTCCATAAGTATTTAGCCTTACCGGTTAGTTCCGGCAGATTCCCCCGAGCTACTCGTGTCTCGAGGTACTCAAGAACAGAGACAAAGAAGATTATTTATTTTCGACTACGGGGCTATTACCCTCTGGGGCTTTGCTTTCCAGCAAATTCTTCTAACAAATAATTTTTTAACTTCTCTTGTGTAAACACAACGTCTCTGCCTTACAACCCCCCCACTTCACTCTACGCTCCGCTTCGAGTTCCGCGGGGCAGGCCCTTAAATTTAAGAGCTTGCCCCGCGAAACTGTCGTGCGAAGCACACAGTGAAGTGGGGGTTTGAGCTTCTCCGCTTTCGCTCGCCGCTACTCACGGAATAACTTTTGTTTTATTTTCCTCCGGGTAATGAAATGTTTTACTTCCCCGGGTGCGCATTTTACATCAAGTGTAAAATATCCTGACTTACGTCAGGATGGGTTTCCCCATTCGGAAATCTTCGGATCACAGGTTGCTAGTCACCTCCCCGAAGCTTATCGCAGACAAGCTACGTCCTTCATCGCCTTATTGGAGCCAAGGCATCCACCATACGCCCTTAAATTTCCTATTAGGAAATTTAAAAACCTCTCCCACTTCGCTCTTGCGAGCTAGGCGGGATTTTTTATTTTATCCTGCCGTATGAAACCATACGGCAACCTACATTTTCTTACATTTTCTTAGCCCTTCTCCCTCACTTACGTTCGGGATCAGGATTTTCAATCCACCTACAATACTGAAAAGACCCCTCTCCCTCTCCGCCAGCTGGCGGATTAGGAGAAAGTCGTATTGCGATGGCATGCTATTGTCAAAGTTCAGTGCCTACGATGAGAACAAAAAACCCGCTTTCGCGGGACTAAGAGAAAACGCGATAGTTTTCTATCTTTTATCCCGTTTGAGCCTTTTTATATTCATCATAAGTACAGGAACAAGTATACTTATATAAAATAGCCTGTCAAATCTAGCGCTAATTTATGGGGAAATCCTGTGGATACCAAAAATCCCTTGAGTTTTCAAGGGATTTTTGGTCTTTAAATTAAAGGAAATTAAAGATACTTATTAGTCTTTATGAGCTAGTTCTTTGCTCATTTTTTCTACTGCTTTACCTGCTACTTCCTGACCACCAAGGCCAAAAGCAAGACCGAAAGCAAGTGAGAGAGCGACTACAAATCCGGTAAACAAGGTATTGATGATCATAGGGGCAATACCAAGTTGGGTCAGAGCGACAAGAATAGCGAAAATCCAGATAGACCATTTGGTAACGCTACCTAAGAATCCTGCAGACTTTACATCCGCACTCCTTGCTGAGGAAACAACGATATTCTTCAAAACATCACCGATGATCCCAGCCGCAAGAAGAATAAGAACAGCGACGACTACCTGAGGAATGTAGTCAAGAATATTGCGTAGGAAATCAGTGACCTGATCAAGACTAAGAACATCGAGAGCGGCGACAAGGAAAACTAGGAAAATAAACCATTTTACTAGGCCCCCAAGGAAGGAACCTGAGTTTAGGCTTATACCTCCACGAGTAAGAAAATCCTCTACGCCCGCCTTACGCAAACCATCATCAAGCTTTAGAGACTTGATAATTTGAGAAACTACCTTTCCTAAAATAGCGGCGATAGCCCAGCCAATAACGGCAATGAGAATCGCAACGACAAGATTAGGAACGAAACCGATTACCCCTACCCATAAGTCCTGAAAAGAATCGGTTAGGACTTGGCTCCATGTTGTTACTGTCATATCTATTATTATTAATTACTTATAATTACACAATAAAATATAGCCCTTTTGAACACTTACGCAATAAAATATGTGGATACCTTATCTGAGAAGAGATAAGCTTAAATATTAAGTTTGTTTACTACTTTTTCATGAGGATAATCCAAAACATCGCGGATAAGCTTGTCGAACATGGCAAAACGATACTTAAAATCATTTGTAGTAAAAAAGGCATAGCGTATTTCTCTACCCATTTCAGATTCGATAATACCAATAACTTTCGATAACGCTCCTTTTTTGAAATTGTCACCGACAATAAAAATATCGACTCGTGATTCAGGATTTTTGATAAAAATACCTGAAATCAAAAGGAGTTGCACTTTCCCCACCTTAGATATTTTAGAAACTATCTGCTTATTACCCAAAAGTTCAGAGGACGAGAAGAAATCGTTTAGCGCTTTGATGTATAGGAACTTCTGATTGAGAGACCAGGTGCTACTACCTTTCTTCAAAATCTTAGATTTTCTAATCAATCCAGACTTTTCTAAATTTCCCATTTCTCTCCTTACTGAGTTTATTGTGGATTTGGATCTATCAGCCACCTCTGCTCCAGAATATGAAGAATTAGGATTAAACAAAAATAACTTGAGCAATTTTACTCTTACCCCACTCCCAAAAATTCTTTCTAACTCTTCTGGCATAGGGGTGCATTCTACACACTTTACCTCCTAAAACAAAATCCCCATCTGGGGATTTTGTTTTTACTTATAAATATCCTTTCTGTTTCCTATTTTGAGAACAAAAATATTACCTTTTATAATATCAAAAATCACCCGATAATCTCCAATTCTAAATCTATAGCTCCCAAACTTTACATCAATCATACGCTCTGCCAATTTCAGAGGATCACTCTGTTCAGAGTAAAATTCAATTTTATTAATAACTCTTTTCTGAATATCCTTCGGAAACTTCTTTAATTCACGGAAAGCTGATTTAGAAAACTCAACTTTCATAAATTATTTGATCTTTAATCTTTTTTTTATTTCTTTCAGAGAAATTACTCCGCCCTCTTTTATTTCCTTTCTAGTTTTTTCTATACTTCTTTCTAAAGTCTTAGAGTGAAGTACGTCCAAATCTTCCCTCATATTTTCATATTCAGACAAAGAAATAATGACTGCCGGCAAATCACCGACTTTCTTTATATTTCTTATGCCTTTTAGACTAGTAGTCAACATGTTTCCCATTGTATCAAATCAAAAACACTTTTACAAAAATTTCCTAAGGAGAAACCTTAGGATTATTAAGTAAAGGCCCCACCGAAGTGGGGCCCGTCGACCATTGGGAGTGGCTGGTCAGGCCGGTGCGGATTTCTGCGTCAGTTCCGAGAGTTGATTGAGAGCGTGTCGCCAGTCCTTGACTTTCTCTTTGCCCTTCATCTTCTCATGATACTGTTCCCAAATCTCATGGGAACCTCCCGCACAAGATGGCAGCTCCTCGCAGACGATCCCTTTCCCGTCCCAGTACATGTCCTTGGCCATCTCACATCCGCCATCGCGTAGGAGCAAGAACTTTGGATCGGAAATCTGGTCATTGCGACCGAACATATCCATAAGCCCCGTCACGAGGTCTGAATGATGATCGGTATCGCTGTAGAGTACTACCGGCGTCTGGAGCTCGATCCCCTTCAGTACGAAGGCGAGACCGAAAGGCAATTGCTTACCGATCGCCTCCAAGTTCTCCGGGTAGTAGAAACCAGCCGATGGAATGATTCGATTCACCTCGACCTTAAAATGCAGGTCGGTAAGAATAGCCGAAATTTCTCCCGGCTGAGCTTGCTCCAAAATCTTGTAAGCCTCGTCATAGTTGACGACCTTGGCTTCCGGAAACTGGGTCTTGGCCGCCATCTGGTGCCGCAAAGTATCTTCGATTATCAGCAACATCTTTCTGCGTATCCTTTCCTCTGAATTTAGAATGCACAACTTAGGACTAATCTCTGTTCTTAATTATACACCCATTCTGGTATAAAGTCAAGGAGAAAAATAGGGATAAATATGGGTACCAAAAAAGCCCTTGAAACAGGGCTTTTTTGGTAGTTAGTTACCTCCTTGGCAGAATTTGCCTGGGGAGGAAAATCCTTGTCCTCGTCTGCTGACTCAGACACCTTCGTCCTCATCAAACTACGGCCTTCGGTAAAGTTACTTTCAGCAAGCTTCGCTTACTTCAAATTTACTTTACCTCCAGCCGTCTCTACCGCTTTCTTGAGGGCTTCGGCTTCCTCCTTTTTCATACCTTCGACAAGTACTATTGGAGCGCCATCAACCTTATCCTTCGCATCCTTCAGGCCGAGAGCAAGAAGCTCCTTCACTACTTTGATAACAGCAATCTTTTGTGCACCACCATCGGCAAGCTCGACAGTGAAAGTCGATTTCTCTTCAGCGGCAGGACCAGCGGCGGCAGGACCAGCGGCGGCAACAGCAGTCGCACTAACACCAAACTTAGCTTCAAAAACTTTCACAAGTTCGTTCAAATCAAGAACAGACATCTTTTCCACTTCTTCTACAATTTTTTTGAATTTTTCCGGCACTACTACTTCTGTTTTTATCTCTGTTGTTTCTTCTGACATAATTTTAAGATTAATTTTTCTTTTAATTCTTCTTCTCTGCTATCTGACCCAATGCTATTGCAAATCTCTGTATCGGTGAATTTACAATATTTACAAACATCCCTCTCAGGGCATCAAGAGGAGGAATGGAAGCGATGCCTAGCATCTCGATAGCCGACATATATTTCTTCTCAAAGACTCCTCCAAGAATAGATATTTTACCGTCGAATTTCTTTTGGAATTCATAAACGCCTCTTGCGGGAGCGAGCAGGTCGTCGCTCCAAGCGAGAGCAAGCTCACCCTTGAACTCCGGCCTCTCACCTTCTGGGGCAACTTCATCCAGAGCTATCTTGATCAAAGTTTTCTTAGCGACAGAAAAATTTACATCTTCTTTTCTAAGAGCCTTCCTCATGACACTAGAATCAGCTACAGAAAGACCGTGGAAATTCACGAACACCATAGACTTAGCGTCACCCATCGCTTTCTTAAGATCAGAAACTATCTCCTTCTTTTTTTCTTTATTTATTGGCACGATTTTTAGTTTACAACCCGCCAGAATGACTTCGTCGGGCTGGTTTTTAATTTTTAATTTTCAAACAGAAAGTCTGAAAATTCTTAGAACCGACCAAGCTCGAGAAAAGCAAAAATAGTTTTGCTACTGCACCGGAAATTTTACAGCCCTTCGCTTACGCTCAGGATAAACCAGTGGTCTTCGAAGCTTTAGTCAGAGAATATACTTTTTATAAAATTTGTCAATCCTTTGCCAGATTCCCTTTCATCGGATTCAGATTCATAAAGGACCGTAGCGGCGGCTTCAGCCTGAGGAATTTCTTCTGCAATATCGGTCACAGTAATAGGAGTAGGTAACGATAGAGCTAAAAGTTTATCTCTCAAAGAAATAGCCTGATTGCGGATTAATCCAAGTTCTAGTAGGAAATCGTTACCCTTATCCCTATCAACCTGCGCAGAGAGGCCCGGCTCACTAGTCAATACTCTATTGAAAGAATCCCGGAGGGCAGTACCCTCACTCTCGGCCCATTTCATACCCAATAAAGAATTTTCAAAACGGACTGAGGAATGAGGCAAAATAATCGTATCAGGCTGGAAAATGAACCCCCTGCCATCGCTCTCTAGCCTCCAGTTAAACAAATTGATTTCAGTATTGCCTTCATTAGAAACTTCTACATAACCTTCTTTGGCTGAGACTGACATCCTAGGAGAAACTACTTTCACTTTCAATCTGCTAGTAGAAAAATTACTTCCTGAATTAACATTTAGGACAACTGCATAATCCCCTGGATGGATATATGTATGGTAGACCATAGCCCCACGACCGACATTACCATCGCCAAACGACCAGTCGAATTCGAGAGAAGAGTTTGAGTTAACATTTTTCTTCACGTAAGCCTGAAACATGAGAGGACTACCTGGAGCAGTGACTCTGTCACGCCCAGCTAGAACTTCGAGAGATGAAGCCTGTGAACCATATTGAGGAGAAGAAGGTCCTCCAGTAGAGGACAGACTTGAACCATCCTCTTCAGAATCTTCACCTAAAACCTCACCAGAGGAATTTGAGTTGTTTTGGTTTTGAGTTTGATTTTGATTCGCAGAAGGAGTAGAGGCACCAGAGGAAACTGTTATTTTTTGACTAGTGTTCCACTCTCTCTGCGAATCCCTACCGACAGCTTTGACCGATAAAGTATGAGTGCCTATGTTAGAGTCCTTATAATAAAAAGTCCTGTTAGCAGTATTTTTACTCATGGTTTTGCTCACAGGATTGCCTGCAGAATTTAAAAATTCTCCAGTACTTGATGTGGAAAGAAATTCCAGATCAATAGTTTCTGGAGTTTGCAAAGAAGCACCTGAAGAGTCCTGGCTTTGGATGGTTATGGCTTCTGAAATTTCATTCGGCTTAACAGAAACTTCTTCTGTAATAAAAGATATTTTTGAAACTTCGGCGGCATAGACGGAAACAGCAAGCAAAAGAAGAAGACTAAGAGAAACAATGGAGAGAAAACCTAAAGTAAACTTGAAGAAAGTTTTATTAAAGAATCTCATACGTAAATTATATACAAAGTTAAAAATAGACACAAAGCAAAACCCCACCTTACGGTGGGGTTTTGCCCTAGCAGAAGCTAGGAGAAAGCGAAGTAAGAGACCCGATTAAGGGAAGCTTACATCAGAAGTTCTCCAGTCAACTTCACCAGACATCCAAGTCGAGTTAGTGCTTACGCCATCAGCTGGGTTGATCCAGTTGATACGAGCAATATCAATCGAGTAGAGTCCGCTAGTAAGGATACCTCCAAGAAGTGTTCTGCCTTGGAACTGGAAGGATAGAGGTACTGTAACTTCTGCACCTTCAGCGAGTGAACAGCTGTTGGTAAATCCAGAAGTAGAACAGGTCGTAGGGATAGTGATAGAAGTAGATGTAGAGTTACTACCTACGTCTGTCACAACCGCACCGTTCCTGTAAATACCGAATCCAGTAGTACTAGACACGAATGGACTAGTAGTAGATTGGTTGGTACCGAATTCAATCGCACCTCCGACAGCTTTAACTTTTACGTTAAATGTAGCTGTGAGAGTAGAGGTTGAAACGTTTGTGGTAGCTCCGTTAGCTTGAGGCGCACCTTGAGCTACGATACTCTTCGAGACCAATGTGATCTCAGGACCAACATCTCTTACACCGATCGAATAACCAGTAGCTGTACCACTCTTTGTAGAGACTGAGTCTCCTACAGAGTTTTCAGCTGTAATTCCAGTTGAAGATGCTGATGCTACGAAGCTTGCGCGAGCAGCAGTAGCACTTCGGATATCAGCCTTAACTGTGAAAGTCTTGGTTGTATCCTTTGGAACTACGTAATCGAAATCGCCGAATACTGCAGTGTTTGCAGAAAGAGTAGCATTATCAAGCTCTGTAGAACCTTCGAAAAGGTAAACAGTAGAAGATGCACTCGCAGCTGCAGCACCAGTAACAGTCTTAGCGATAGCGATGTTTATATCAGTCAATGTAACAGCATCCTTCTCAGCCTTCACATCGAAGGTAAGGAGAGTGAGCTTATCACACTCGTTTTCAGTAGCAGCACCGGCACAGATAACATCCTGCACTCTAGGTGAAGATGTATTCAATGTAACGATGATAGATGCAGAGTCAACTAGAGTAGCAGCAATAGTAGTAGTCCTAGCTATACCGTTATCAGTAGTACCTCCAGCATATTGATCGATACCAGCACCATCAACGCCTCTTATACCGTTTGCAGCAAGACCGAGTTGATAAACTTCGTTGCTGTAATCAGCAGAGTCAATCGATGAGTGAAGATCAGCCTTTATGACCAAAGTCTTTGAGCTGTTCTTAGGAATCACAAGATTGAAACCAGCGATAGTGATGTAGTAGTTGCTACCGTCCTTAACAACTGTTCCAGAGTTAAGGTCAACAGAAGCGAGTACATTTGTACCATCAGTTACATACAATTTCTTGTATATCTTGTTGTAGAACATGGTGTCAGTACCGTTGGTTGTTTCATCCATTCTTAACTTGATTCTTTGAACAGCAACGTCTGAATTCTTAGCCTCTACCTTGATACCCAAGATAGGAGCCATGCTATCACCCTCGTAAGCAGTCGAAGCTAGACCAGCGCTGTTTGAAGAAGCACTGATTGTTCCTTCTACTCCAGGAGTAGATATCCCTGTTCCAGTACCAGTTCCGGTACCAGTACCAGTACCTGTTCCAGTACCAGCCATACCGTTTACTTTAGCCCTAGTGATAGGACCAAAATATCCAGCTGCTGGAGAAATTCCGTTTTCAGCTTGGAACTTAGCAACAGCTGACTGTGTAAGAGCACCGAAGTAACCCATAGCTACACCAGCAGGCATAGACAAGTAACCTTTAGCTACAAGCCAAGTCTGAAGAGCAGTTACATCAGCTCCTTTTGAACCGATAGTAAGATCGCTAGTAAATGATGCTCCTCCCATAGATCCACCTTGAGCGGAAATCTGTACCTGAAGAGCATTTATTTGTGCAAGAAGGCTGTTTACTAAAGCTTGAAGTTCAGCTACAGACTGTGCTCCTGCTGGAACAGCAAAAGACAAAGCCATAGCGATACCTACAAACCCAGCGACAACTCTTGCGGTTTTTGATTTTGATATCATTCTAATTTTTGAATTTTTTAAATCACCTTTTTATTTTAATAAGTTTGGTGAGATAAAAAAATTTAATCTACATTTTATAATTCTGCATTTTATAATTCGGTTTCCTGACTTTAATTAAAAATTAAAAGCCAAGAAAGCCGTTTCGACTGTAAAATAATACCTTATTGATACAAGTTATCGCAAAAACCATTGTGGATAACGGCTACGAAACTTCAAGTACCAATAAAGGTAATTGCTACTATCATTGCATTTTTGAGGCAAATAGTCAATTTAAAGGTTAGGAGTTCACTACTTATGCAATAGAATACTTACTCCACCTTCTTTCGCCTGTCCTTTTCAAAACGCCACTTTCTATAAGCGAAATCAGATTCCTCTGTATTGTTTTTTCACTACAACCTCTGATATTCTTAGCTATGTCCTTTATACTGATCTCACCTCTTTCTCTAACTGTATCAATGATGGCTTTTTCCCTAGCTTCGCTTCTAGTATTTTTGTCTTTTATTATTACTGACTTTTCTATTGGAACATTCAAGGCATATTTTTGATTTACTTGATTTAGAGTATTTACTTCTTTATTTTCAAAGAAATTATTACCTATTCTAGTATTGAGATCATTATCTTTAACCGACTGGTTTACAGTCTTAATCAGGGAGTCAAATTCAGTTTTTAAGACTGAAGCGTTCATCTCTGAGACAAAACCTGATACTGAAGAGATGTTTATCAAAGAAGAAAGTTGCAGCAATATTGTCTCAATAACAGAAAGAACCTTAGATTTTTCATAAGAAAAATTGTCCTTTAAAGAGGCAGTGCTGGATACTAATTCTAAGGCTAAATCTTCAATTTTAGGCTTTAACTTATTTGAATCTGGTATAAATTTGAGTACAAGAAAAATAGCCGTTACTAGTTTTTCCGATCTGTTGTGTATGTAAAGCTCATTAATAAAAGACATCGTATTTTATATTTATTGTAAACTGTCTTTTATATTGTATCATATTGTCTTTTAAAAATCAAGTGTCCCTAAAAACCCTCATAAAGGACAATAATACAGGTCGGCCCTTAGTGCAAGCAGTTTGTGAACACTCCTGTGATATTATATTCATCTATGGGTAGAAATAAGAAAGAAAAGGTTGAAGATGGAATTGTTTCTAAGGTCAACCTACGAGAAGAAACTACCGGTTGGATGATAGCCATATGTTTCTTTACCCTAACCTTATTCTTTATACTGGCCTCCATTCATAAAGCTGGATTCGTTGGCGACAGAGTCTTTTCCTTATTCGACTACCTATTCGGAGTAGGTTATTTCCTTTTGCCAATTTTGTTCTTGATCCAAGGAGGAGCTTATGCCAAAGCTAGAGTAAAACCCATAGGCAAGACTCAGATAATAGCCGCGGTAGTTTTCTTTATTTCATCGCTCTCTCTTATAAATTTAGGCCTTTCAGGAAAAGGAGGGGTCGTAGGTAACTTATTTTCTACCCCACTCTTAAAACTTTTTGACATATATGCCACATCTATAATACTCGTAGCCATATCGGTAGCTTCGCTTATAGCCATGCTCGATTTTGCATTTAGCCTATCAGAAATATTTTCATTCTTATTTAAGAAAAAGAATGCTGAAGAGGGGGCATCTAAAGATAAAGACGAACCACTTAAATTATCGAAAGAATCACTTGCCGCCATACGACCTGACGATAAGGCCCAATCAGACATGAAGCTAGAAAAACCACTCCAACCTATGAAGACAGTGGGAGACAAAGAATTTGGTGAGCTTGGACTGAACTCTAAGACATATTCAAAGGGAGCTTTCAGTCCTCCACCTCTTTCACTCCTAGAAAAAGACAGGGGCAAACCAGGAGTCGGGGACATCAAAGCCAATGCCAACATCATAAAGAGGACTCTACAGAACTTCGGTATCGTAGTTGAGATGGACGAAATATCGATCGGTCCATCAGTCACTCGTTATACCTTGAAACCGGCTGAGGGAGTGAAGCTCTCAAAAATACTTGGGCTGCAAAATAATTTAGAGCTTGCTCTAGCTGCTCACCCAGTCAGGATAGAGGCCCCGATACCAGGTAAGTCACTTGTCGGTATAGAAATACCAAACAGCGCAAAAACGACAGTAGGCCTAGGTTCACTACTTTCGGAACCAACTTATCAGGACTCGGAAAAACCTTTACTCATCGCTCTAGGTAAAAGCATTTCCGGCCTCGGTTATTTCGATAATACAGCCAAAATGCCCCACCTCCTTATCGCAGGAGCAACTGGTTCTGGAAAATCGGTCACCATACACGTACTCATCAATTCACTCTTGTTTAGAAACACTCCAGACAATTTGAAATTTATAATGATCGATCCTAAAAGAGTGGAGCTCACTCTGTATAACAAAATCCCCCACCTTCTTACACCGGTAATAACTGACGCAAAGAAAGCTATCATGGCTCTGAAATGGGCAGCCAAAGAAATGGATCGACGTTATGACATATTAGAGAAAAGTAAGGTGCGCGACATCGCTTCATACCATAAAAATATAGAAGGAGGAGAAACTATGCCTTATATTGTGGTAATAATCGACGAGCTTGCTGATATCATGCAGGCTTACCCGAGAGAACTGGAATCGGCTATCGTACGCCTGGCTCAGATGAGTAGGGCCGTCGGCATCCACCTCATACTTTCGACTCAGAGACCGAGCGTCAACGTAATCACCGGATTGATCAAAGCCAATATCCCATCCAGAATTGCCTTGCAGGTGGCTTCACAGATAGACTCTCGCACCATCCTCGACGCGGCGGGAGCAGAGAAACTCTTGGGAGCGGGAGATATGCTTTACCTTTCAGGCGAGATGTCGAAACCTATCCGCTTACAGTCGCCTTACATTTCAGAAACGGAAGTAAAAAATGTAGTGGAATACCTAGCAAAACAATATGAAGATGAATTACCGGGAGAGATCGATATGGAAGCGGCCAAAAAAGCTGATGCAGTTTTTTCCTCTACTATAGGTAGTGACGCTGACGGAGATGATGAGGATGATTTATATAGTGAAGCTAAAGAAATAGTGATCCAAGCGGGTAAAGCTTCGACTTCATATCTACAAAGAAAATTACGAGTCGGTTATGCTCGTGCAGCAAGACTAATGGATATACTGGAAGAAAGAGGAGTAATAGGTCCGGGAGAAGGAGCCAAGCCAAGAGATGTACTAATAAAGCCTGAGGGTACCCTGCCAGAAAATACTGAATTCCCTACCGAAGAAACCGCAAATGAAAAACAAAACTAAAATAGGAGTCCTAGTTTTGATCATAATCGGCATTTATGGCCTGTGGAGCGGCAGAAACCTTTTGACAGGACCCACCATCGAAATAATAGAGCCTTCTTCTGGAGCCACACTGAACCAAAACCCAATAAAAGTAGCCGGAATCGTAGATAACGCCTCCTTTATAACCCTGAATGACTACCCTATATTTAGCAACGAAGAGGGTATTTTTTCAGAAGAGATTTTGGCTTATCCGGGATATAATGTACTGGTACTAGAAGTGAAAGATCGGTTTGGAGAAAGTGTATCAAAGAAGATAGAATTTTATTATAATGGGCCTTTTCCTGAGTGGATAGAAAATAACGATAAAGTGAGCACAAGCACAGAAACAGAATTAGAATAATCCTAACAAAAATAATATGTTAAGAAAAAAAGAAACATCAGAAAAGACAGAAAAGAAAGTAGAGAAAACAGACTCTACAAGTTCAAGATCGACAAAAATCGACGATGCCCTGCGTGAAATAAAAAATAAATTTGGAGATGAGGCGATGATGAAACTGGGCGAAGCACCAAAAGTAGATGTAGGAGTAGTGCCTACTGGTTCGATCGGCCTCGACGCCGCCCTCGGTGTAGGAGGTTTACCACGTGGTAGGATAGTTGAAATATTTGGACCTGAATCATCAGGGAAAACTACTCTATCTCTCCATGTAATAGCTGAAGCTCAAAAACAGGGAGGTATCTGCGCCTTCATCGATGCAGAACATGCCCTCGACCCAGAATATGCCAAAAGAATAGGTGTAAAGATAGACGACCTACTTGTATCACAACCTGATACTGGAGAGCAGGCTCTCGAGATAGTCGAGTCCTTGGTGCGTTCAGCAAAAATAGATGTGATCGTGATCGACTCAGTCGCGGCTCTTACTCCAAAAGATGAAATCGAAGGTGAGATGGGCCAGCAACACATGGGAAAGCAGGCTAGGCTGATGTCGCAAGCCTTACGCAAACTGACAGCCATTACTTCGAAATCGAAAACCATTGTTATATTTATAAACCAGATAAGAATGCAAATCGGAGTGATGTTCGGCAACCCAGAGACGACTCCGGGAGGCAAAGCTCTCAAGTTCTATACCTCTGTAAGGTTAGACATAAGAAGGATCGCCCAAATCAAAAAAGGCGAGGAAGTGATGGGAGGTAGGTGCAGAGTAAAGGTGGTGAAAAATAAAGTAGCTGCACCTTTCCGCCAAACCGAGTTCGACTTAATGTATAACGAGGGTATTTCTACCGAAGGAGAAATACTAGCTCTCGGAGAAAAATATGGCCTTATTCAAAAATCGGGTAACTCTTACAAATACGGCGAAACTACCATCGGCCGTGGCTACGACGCCGCCCGCCAACTCCTAAAAGAAGACAAGAAACTTTCTGATGGGATATTAAAAGAGATAAGAGAAAAGTTGAAGGAAGTTTAGATTAGGATATAATTGGCAATCATGAAAAAGAAAGCAGTTAAAACAAAAGAGCCTACCTTGAGAGAAATCCTTGGATCTATCAACGATGTTTCTGATACTGTTGATAGTTTGGCTATTTCTGCCAAAAATGGTTTTGACAATATGGTTTCTAAAACAGAGTTTGGAGATTTCAAAGATGAAATAAACACAACATTATTCAATATTGATAACAAATTAAGAACTGTGGATCAAAGATTGGAAGCTATTGAAAAAATACTTGGGCCGCTTATGAGAGTTTCCTCACTCATGCAAAATGAAATTCGTAATCTTAATTCTAGAGTAGCACGCCTAGAACATAAAGCTGGAATAAAATAAAAGCAGAAAACCGGTGGAGCTGGTTTCCCGCTCTCGCCGGTTTGTTCTTAGCGCCATCTCTGATAAAACACAGAGGGAGGCACTCCTCCAGAAAGAATCATCTGGCGTTCCTGCCTTGACTGCTTAATCCACTGCCTCTGGTCGTGGGTATTGCTTCGTACATTTTCTACCTCCCCGTATATAACATCCTCAGTTACGGAAAAGTAGACCGAAGCTTTCCGAACCGCCTCATTGGCGTCGGCAGTATTGGCAGTAATTGCCGAATACTCACGTTCTGACAAGGACAACTTTCGTCCCCGCCAGAGATCAGAAACCATCTCGAAAATCTCTTCTTGGGTCATAACCACCTCTACTTCAATTATACACCTTTTTGCTATATTAGTCAAGTGTATATTGGCCTTATTTTAGGCTATAGTTTTGAGGTGTTAGAATACAACGAAATTACAGTCGGGAAATTTATTATTTTTAATGGAGAGCCATGGGAGGTTTTGAGTGCCCATGTTTTTAGAAAACAACAGAGGAAGCCTGTGAACGCTACCAAACTACGAAACTTGATTACCGGAAGAATAACAGAGAACTCTTTTCATGTTTCTGAAAAAGCCGAAGAAGCCGAGCTTGAGAGTAAAGATATAAAATTTATTTATGAAGCCAAGGGCGAATACTGGTTCAATGAAGTAAAAGATGCTTCAAAAAGATTCCCTCTAACAAAAGAGCAGGTAGGCGTAGGAGCCAAATTTTTAAAAACAAATGCCGTAGCTAAAGCGCTGATTTTTGAAGAAAAAATCATAGGAATGAAATTACCGATCAAGGTAGAATTGAAAGTAACCGAAGCGCCACCTTCGACTAAGGGCAATACCGCTCAAGGTGGTAACAAAGTAGTAACAGTAGAAGGTGGTGCTTCGGTCAATACTCCCCTATTCGTAAACGAAGGTGACATCATAAGAATCAACACGGAAACTGGAGAGTACGTCGAACGAGTGTAGACGAGTGAGATCCTGAGGCCAGCAGGCCGAAGGGCGGACGAGTATGATCAAAACTTAACCTTCCCTTTCAAATTTTTCCTTTCGACAATAGCAACGGAACCAACTGCAATAAGCAAGCCGAGGAGGAGGCCAATGTCGTTATGAGCATCGGCTATAATGCGCTGAACAGATATAACAAAGAGGATAAGAGCACTGAAGACAAAAAACGGTAAGTGCCACTCTTCATTCTGATCGACAAAAAACCAAATAATGTATAGGGCAAGACAAGCAGTGGCGATATGTAGGGAAGCATCGAAAAGTATTCCCTTGCCCCAAATAATCATGGGTAAGAATTTCAAAATCAAAATGCCTAGAGCAACAAAAAGAGCGGCTAAGATTATCTTCTTAAGCTGAAGCTTTTCTCTCATTCATTAATGATAACACCCTTCTTATCTACTGATATATGGAAGCAAGCCCATGAATCTAGCTCTTTTTATAGATTCGGATAGAAGTCTTTGATATTTGGCTGACGTACCAGTCCTCTTACTAGAGAGTATCCTGCCATGAGGGTTGAGAAACTTTTTCAAGAGTTCCGTATCTTTATAATCTATGTATTTGATGCCATTCTGCTTGAAGTAACAGTTATTTGATTTCATATTGAATGATGGAAAGATTTAAAGATGGAAAGATTAATTTTTTCTTTTTTCCATCTTTGCTTCTTTTAATTAGTTTCTAAAACGGGATATCCTCAGCATTTACTTCTTCCTCTGGATAATCGATCACTGAACTATTGTTTTTATCCTCTTCTTTTTTAGCAGGAACTGCTGAAGCTGACTTATCGTAAGTCGAAGCTCCTCCACCCATAGACTTAGGCCCGAACTGGAAATTATCAAGCACGATTTCAGTCCTGTACTTTTTGGTACCATCCTGGGCATCCCAACTTCGAGTTTGGATCCTGCCTTCGAGGAAGATGGGCTGACCCTTACGAAGATATTGAGCGATCAGTTCTGCCTGCTTGCCGAAAGCGACAACATTGTGGAACTCAGCTGATTCCTGCTTAGCTCCGTTCTTATCCTTCCAAACTCTGTTTGTGGCCACCCCTATCTCCGTAACTTGAGAACCGGATGGAAGGGAGCGCAACTCTGGATCGCGAGTGAGGTTGCCATAGAGGATTGCTTTGTTGATGTACATGATTTAAGTTTTAAAGTTATAAAGTCAAATGTTTATAAAGTATAATTTTCAATCATTTAACTTACAACAAGAGCGTCGATACTTTTATCAATTTCCTCTTCGGAAATTTCTTTCTTCTCGACTTCGATTGGAGCGCTCAACACTTCTTCCTTAATTTCTGGAACTTCTCTCCTTGCTAAAGGAGCCTTAGGATATGGCATGGTATTTTCTCTAACCGTTTTCACTAGAAGATAACGAAGAATTTCTGGAAGAGATTCAATAAGAGATTTGATCTCTTGTAAGAGATTTGTATCCAACTCAAACTTCACCCACCCAAAATAAGATTTGGAAAACGTGTGGTTCTTGGAATCTATCTTTTTAACCATCTCATAGGAGAGAGTCATGGGCTCTACCTCCCCTTGGGAAATTACTTCCCCTCCCCTTTCAGTTATGGCAGACTTTATTTTTGTAGCTACCTCGACTGCTCCTACCTCCTCTGCAGTCGGTAAACAATGAAAACTCACTTCATAAACTTCCCTCTTCGCTTCTGTATCTTTCATATATTAATTTCGGGGGACCCCTCAACACTTTCTGCAAAAATGATAAGAGGGAGAAATGGTTGTTATTATAAAATTGCCACTTCGATCCCGAGAAGCCACATTAACACTTATTTGGCATATTTACAATATGATACAGCGAGGAAGTCGCACTTCAATCTGTCTGATATAATATGTAACCTACATATATATGGATATATCCCTTTTACTTCCCAGAGAACAATACCGCGAGGTCCATAAAAAACATGGCCGGGCACCATTTATGTTTGAGATCGAGAATTATAAACAATTACTTTTTTATTTTGGAGCGAATCATTCAAGAGATCCAAATGACTCTCAATATTCAGTACTTCGTAAATATTGGAATAAGTTTTTAAAATCCACGGAAGACCGAGACAGAATTGTATTAGTAGAGGGTGGTTTGCGACGACCTGCGAATAACGAGGAAAAAGCGATTAAGGAAGATTCGGAAGCAGGACTGGTCACCTTCTTTGCTCACCAGGCCAATATACCAGTAGACTGTCCTGATATTATAGATAATGATTTAGTTAAACTTCTTCCTAATAATTCAAAAGAGGTTGTTCTGTTATATTATTTTTTAAGTTTTGCGAATCAATGGAGAGGACAATCTGACCCAAAGCCTGATTTTGAAAAATATACTTCTTCTTGGCTCGAAACTCAAAATAAAAGAAAAATTTGGGAAGGTATGGACACTTCTTTTGAAAGAATGAAACAATTATATAAAGAAAATATTGGAAAAGAATTTGACCAAAACGACAATTTTAATGATTTAGTAAATCCAAATAGAACCGAAACTGCTGTAAATAAGATTGCACGAGCTCAAAGTGATTTGAGAGATGCAAATGTCGCTTCAGAAATCGAAAGATATTGGAATGAGGGTAAAAGTATCTTCGTGGCTTTTGGTAGTGGTCACCTTATTATTCAAGAGCCAGCCCTAAAAAAAGTTCTCAAATAAAAACAGCGTACGCCAAATCCTATTGACTACAGTTTACCCCGCCAGCTACTTCACATACATATGTACCCGCAGGGGTCTTTGCTCCTGAAGGATAAACAAGACCGAAACCGGAAGGATAGTCGAGAAGAGCCCAGACAAAGTAATTAGGAACTCCTTTTGCTTGAATAGTTTCGGTAGCAACCTTCAGATAACCTTTATTTTGTTCGGCCGTTCCACGCGCAAATCCATATTCACCAATTATAATTTTACTTAGAGGTCTACCGGAAACACTAATAATAGTGTCGATATCAGTAGAAAGAGTATTGCCACCATTACCAGAAATGATCGGGTCAAGTGATTCGTAAGAAGAGTAAGAAACATAATCAGTATTCACTTGTGGTACGACATCGTAGAGAATGCTCGGCAAACCTTTATTTTTTAAAAGATTGACTTGATTGAATTCGACAGCGCTAAAAACATTACTCGCTCCCGCAAGCCTGATGCCATCGGCGTAAGCGTTTACCCACCTTCTGAAAGCTTCTATATTATTTGCATGATTGGGACATTTTTCAGCAGTAGTGTCGTAAGAAGAACCACAGTAGACAGTATTATCGCCCTCCCAGTTTGAAATGATAAATGTTTTTCCAGAAAAACCCTTCAGGTAGTTGGCCAAATCTCTGTACTCATTCTTTATTTTTTCAATATTACTACTTGCCGACATAAAAGCTGGATCTAGCAGATTTGGGATATATTCGTGCGGTAAAGAAACTCCATCGTAAGCAGTGATCATGATCGTCTTAAACTGGGGATCGGATATGATGGAAGTAAAATCATCTCTTTTGGCTAGGTTGACTAAAGAGAAATTACTAACCATAACCCCTCCACTATAATCTTTGTCCGACTTAACACTTAACGCAAAACGTATTTTATCCACTCCAAGATTTTTAACTAAATTTGCTCCAGCTTGGATGATATTTGAACCAGGACTATCGAGAGTACCTCCCCAGAAATAAATTCCAATATTGCTATTCGTAACAGAACTCGCTCCAGGAGGTGGAACATCTTTAGGAAGAGGAGGTGGAGGAAGAGTAGAATCAGCCACAGGTGGAGATGCGGAGAAAATATTTAAGAAACTTTCTGCACTCCAGCCATCGACACCATTATCATAATTTATATTCCACCAATAATAGCCGCCGACAAATAACCCACCTCCTATCACCGTGCCTGTCGAACCTGTATTTTGTAATCCAAGTAAAGTCCCATTTACAGAAGCGCTACCTCTTACATTTAAATTGGAATTTGTTTGAACTTTTTGACCAGACGTAAATTTGGTTGAAAGAGGCTCAGCATCTATCGATGGTCCTGCATTAGGAAGACTGACTAAAGGAGGTGTGACAAAACTAGAAGGTGGCGCTTGGACTACAGGAACATCAGATACTGCGCCGGCACAGAGAGTAGCTCCTCCCGAACTTTCTATAACCCCCCCACCCCAAACATAATTACCATCAACAGTTTTCCACCACTTGTTTGAACCATCAACTGTTTCTCCTAAAACGTAACAGGAAAGCACATAGGTAGTGTTACTCGATAACTGCCTTACGACAGGAGCAGTCGTATTCGAGGCAGATCGCACGTTGAGCTTATTTACATTTATAGTAACGCTAGTACCCTGAGATTGATTAGCTGGAGTTCTGTTCGGATTTAGAATCCGATCAAGGGTAGTATTTACTATGCCCAAGGCCCCACTCACATAAGAGCTTGGGCCACCCGCTCCAGAAACAGGAGGCAGAGTTTGGGTAGATGGAGGAGAAACCTGATTACTGCTAGGTGGCGGCACCTGATTACCACTACCGACACCAGAACTACTCGATGGGGCACCCGCAGGATCAGTCGCAGATTGGCAAGAAGTGCGATAAGAAGTACCGAGGTAAGAAGGATCAAAAACCTTGTTTGCGACAACATCAGGAATAGTTAAACCACATTGTCTTGCTGTCCATTCCAAGTTACAAGCATGAGCTCCCTCAAAATCATAACGACTACTCGCATCACCGAAATCCAATAGACCCACGCCATTATTGGGCCTAGTTTCAAAAACATTTCTCCCGGCAATAAGAGATCTCACGGCATCACATACCTGAGATCCATCTTCTGCTATTGGCTTGATAGAAGGTTCAGGGCCAGGTCCATTCCAAACGACAGAATTTCCATACTTAAACCAACCATAACCAGCTGGGAAAGCACCATTTGATTGTCTGACATTAAATTGGTCGGGCATCCCCAATTCCTGTCCTGGCAACAAAGGATTAGTCTTCATGTAAGAATGACAAAAAATATCCATAAAATTATATTTCTGATCTTCTCTACACATTGGAGGCAAAGTGTCCCCTGGAAAATAAACTTTTCTACAAGCGACTCCCGTAGTGATGGAAAATAAATCTAAGCCTTCAGGACAACCGACTGCTTCAGCTTTATCGGTTGACGGGACCAGAAAGAGAGTGAGCAAAATAAGAAAGAAAATGCTTTTTTTCATGATATAGACATTCTATCATTTTAAACCAAAAAGCCTTTCTGCATTGTGCACAAGCACTTTTGCCAAATTTTCTAGCTCTTCTCCCCTTATTTCAGCCATCTTTTTTACTACTTCTGCGACATAGCTTGGCTCATTCCTCTTGCCTCTATAAGGAACTGGAGCGACAAAAGGGGCATCGGTTTCAGACATAATCATATCTTGGGGCAAAGATTTTATAACTTCATCGTAATCATGAGTAAATGTAATGACCCCAGTGAAAGAGCAAGAGAAACCCAACTCAACAAATCTTTTGGCTTGATCTACATTCCCTGCAAAAAAATGACAATCTCCCCTAAGCTTTGCTCCCCTATACTCCTCCAGGATTTCAAGCACCTCATCGTACGCCTGCCTACAATGAAGCATCAGTGGCTTGTCGTACTTTAAAGCAAACTCGATTTGTTTTCTGAAAAGTGCTGTTTGTCTTTCTTTTTCTTTTTCCAAATTCTCTGGGGCGACTCTGAAAAAATCGAGGCCACATTCACCGATAGCGACGACTTTGGTCCGCCGGCTGGCGGATTGGATTAATTTTTCGAATTCAAGCTGGACCTCACCCCAACCCTCTCCTTGCGAAGGAGAGGGAGTCGGAATCGGATGCACCCCGATGCAAGCCCAGATATTTTCGTTTTCTTCCGCAATATGAACCGCTCGGCGAGAGCTTTCCAGATCAGTGCCAATGGTGATCGCCCCAATATTTTTTTCTCTCATTCTTTCTAAAACTTTGGGTAATTCCTCTCCGTAATCAGGAGAATCAAGATGGCAGTGTATGTCGATGTAATTTAAATTCATAACAATAGAGTATAGGTAACTACAAAAAATGTAAAAGAACCGCCCCGCCACCCTGTAAAAGATGGCGGGACTGGCCGCTAGGAACTACGTCCAGGACTCGAGCATGAAAAAGGATGTGCCTGCATTCCACACTTCACCGGCTCGAAGGGGGGAAGGCCCAACAAGCCACTTATCCCTTTCTTGGCGTAGACCGAAAATCATAATGCTTCCGTCCTTGCTTCGACCAAGGAAAAGATTGTCGCGCTCCATGAGGAGCGACCGCCTGTTAGCGTGAATCCACTCCATCTGCCTGAATGAAAGGTGGCTGCCTTTCTCGATGGCTAGAGCGGAAAGTTCTTCCGCGGTCACTTCGGGAGAACCGTAAGCGGCAAGGACCAAATCCAGAGAGATACAGCCACCCTTGTTTAGAGTGTAGGCCAGGCATTCCCTGCGAAAAGTGGGGCCCTCTCTTGTAGGAACCACGCGATGAAAATCTGGGTCCCGACGGAAACCCTCGATCCTGCCAAAGCGATGTGAGGACAGACTCGAATCGAGGGCTGGAATGTAAAAGCTGGACTCGAACACTAGGAGCGGCTGAGGAACCGCTAAAGAAGTTGCCACAGAAATACCTTCAATTGTAACCACGGGGGAGGACCTCCAAAACTAGACTAGTGCAAAAGAGCACCTGGGAACAATATGCCACTTTCTATATTTAAAATCAATCCTTAAATATCAGATAAAAAGAAAGTCCCCCCAAGCTCAACCAAGAGCTCAGGGGGAAGCAGTTACTGGATGGCGCTAGCGCTATGGAATCGCTTTGGCCCAAACTTCTATGATCGGATGAGGCCCTCGCGCACAAACCTGAGTGCCATCACCTTTGACAACGCGCACCATCTCCACAGCGCCGGGGACACGAGTGTAGATTTCAGCGTGCTTTGCGACGTGCAGTCGCACCTTGTGGCACGCACCGTCCGTTACCCGCATCGAGACCTTGTGGGCCTCGTCACAAAGCAATGTCTTATCGGGGTTTTCTATCTCCCCGACACAACCGCGAGGCAGGTCGGACGACTGACCATACACCTCCTCGCGATTTTGGTAAAGGTAGAAGCCTCCGGCTCCTGCCATCAAAATCAGAGCAAACACCACTAGTCTCATACAGCCTCCTAGTATACATTGTAGCATATATACCATAGAAAAGCAAGTATTCTAAAAAGACCCTAATATTAGGAGTTACCTAGTTTTTCCTAGGAAAGAGCGGAGTTTCGGGAGCTTTGTTTTCTTTGATTAATTTTTTGAGCAAAACATTGGTCGCTGGCATTATAGGATTTAGCATCCTAGCAATAGTATAAAGATCCTGCACCATTTTAGAGATAAGTTCCCTGCCCTTCACCTCATCCACTTTCACTACTTTAAATGGCTCAGTTTCTTGAATAAATTTATCTAGTTTACCTATTTCATTCCAAACATAATTAGTGGCTCCATTTAAATCAAAATTCTCGTAGAATTTGAAGTATTCGACAAAATCGGACTCCTCCGGAATTTCCGGACATTTATCCAAATATTTTTGAGAAAGAGTAAGAACCCTAGAAGCCAAGTTACCCAAACCATTGGCTAAATTAGCATTATAAGCTTCTTTAAACTTTTCGATGGTCATATCGGAATCCTCAAAATTTGAGAGTTCACGAAGAGAATAATAACGAAGAGCATCAGTGCTGTATTCAGAAACCAGATCAAATGGAGAAATGACATTGCCGAGAGATTTACTCATTTTTTGGCCACCAGAATTTATAAAACCATTGATGACAATGTGATCGGTGTTTTTGAGGCCAACACTCAAAAGCATGGCCTGCCACATGGCGGACTGTTGGCGTAAATTATCTTTACCACAGTATTGAACTGTTTCTCCTTCCTGCCAAAATTTTTGGAATGACCTCACCCCCGACCCCTCTCCTTGTAAAGGAGAGGGGGGCCACCCCAAACAAGAAATGTAATTTACGAGGGCGTCGAACCAAACATACATAACATGATCAGAGTCACCTGGAACTTCCACTCCCCATGGCATTTTTGACTTGAGACGAGAGATAGAAAAATCATGCAGACCCATTTCGACAAACTTTTTTATTTCATTAAAACGAAAATCGGGAATGACTAAGTTCGGATTCTTTTCATATAACTCTAAAAGAGGCTTCTGATAGTTTGAAAATTTAAAGAAATAATTTTCCTCTTCACGGATTTCTAGTTCCAAGTGTGGGTGGACTAAACACTTATCCCCTTCATCCAAATCAGAATCTTGCTTCTCAAGCTCACAACCAACACAGTATTTTATTTTATATTCTTTTTTATAAATATCACCTTTATCAGCACATACTTTCCAAAAATATTGAGCAGCTTTTTTGTGAGCTTCACTCGTGGTACGAGTAAAGTGTACTTCTTCGGAAATATCGAGAACTCGAAGCAAGTCGATAAATTTTTGAGCATATTCGTCGACATATTCTTGAGGATTTTTGTTTTGTTTCCCAGCTTCAGTCCAAACTTTCTGACCATGTTCATCGGTACCTGTGTTAAAAAATATTTCCTGTCCTACAAGCTTCCTGTATCTAGCAACGGCATCAGCTCGAATAATTTCAGCGGCAAAACCAACATGCGGATCAGCATTTACATAAGGCAGAGTAGTAGTGATGTAAAATGGTTTAGGCACTTTTACTTTTTTCGACATCAGAAAGGAATTCCATAAGAGCGGCGGCGATAGGAACTGAAATAATAACACCCATAAAACCGGCCAGCTTGCCACCTATAATAATGGCCAGGATGGAAACAATAGGCGGCACGCCTATGACTTTTTTGACCACCAGAGGATAAATAAGTTGGTTTTCAAACTGTTGGATGATGACATAAAGACCAATGACAAGGAGAGCTGGAGCGATGCCACCGCTCACTATCGATATAGCGACAGCAGGAATGGCAGCAAGAATAGGACCAAATACAGGAATTATTTCAAACAATCCCGCCACGACAGCAAGAAGCAAGGCGTTTTCCACTCGAAGCAAGGTGAGGCCAAGGAAAACTAATACAGCGACAATGACTGCTAGCACCAGCTGACCTTGCATCCATAAACCTATTTTATGCTGAGAGCGGCGCCACAAATCGATGATATAGGCCTCCTGCTTTTTAGGAATGACAATTTTGAGAAAACTAGCGACACCATCTTCCTCAACCGATAAATAAAAGGAAAGAACAATGACCAGAACGAAAGAAAAGATGCCACCAAAAATAGCGCTGGCGGTAGAGAAGAAGCCACCAGAAAATTTATTGATAACGGTATCGAGCTGACTGACGATATCAACCAGAGAAAAACTTTTAGTAATTTCTTGGAGAGGACTGTCAGCAAGAAAACCAGAAGATTCAAGTGGATTCCACACTTTAAGATCGCCCAAGTAGCCAGGTAAACTAGAGAGAAAACCTAAGGTTTCGCTTAGAATCGGTAAGAAAAGGAAGTAAAAAACGCCAGCAAGCAAAGCGATAAGGAGGAGATACATCAAGATGACAGAGAGAAGCCTCGGCACATTACGCCGTGACAAGAAGCGAGTACCCGGCTCGATAGCCGAAGCGACCACGATAGAGAGAATAACCACAAGCACAATGTCACGTAAGTAGAAGAGAGCTCCAAAGAAAAGAAGTACCAGCACAGCCCTAAACATGGTGCTCGTAGCAATGTTCGTCATTTTGGGAGAAGAAACAGCCATGAATAGATTATATCACAATGTCAGTATTTTAATAAAATTTTCTAAATCCTTTTCTCCATAATTACCGACTACCGCCATGTTGAGGCCCTCGTTCCTCATGATATCCCTAGCTACTTTTTGCAAATCTTGCGCCGTTATTTTTTCCACTTCCTCCTCGATATCCTTCGGAGTTTTTATCTCTTTTTTAAATAACTCTTGAAAACCATAAAACTCTGCTAAAGAATCGGAGGACTCGAGGCCAAGATACAAATGGCCCAGCATATAATCCTTGGCCTTGCGCAATTCCTCCTCTCCCACCTCCTCATCCCTAATCTTTTTCATTTCCTTCAGGATTTCCTTCACCGCTTCTTCGATACGCTTTTTATCTACTCCAGCAGAGATAGCAAAAAATCCATGATCGGTCAGTTTACGAGCACCCGCTCCGATGTAGTAGCAAATGCCAAGTTCTTCCCGCATTTTTTGAAAAAGCCTAGAGCTCATACCTTGGCCGAGAACGACCCCGAGCAGATTTAAAGTTCGGGAACGAGGATTGTACATATCGAAAGCCCTTACACCAATAATAATATGTGACTGATCCGTCTCTTTGAATTTTAGTTTCACTCTTGGCTCTGCTTGTTTTTCGATTACCTTTTCTTTTTCTATCTTTTCGCCTATTTTTATATTCTCAAAAGCCTTTGTCACTTTTTCAAAAGCAGTTGCTGGAGAAATATCGCCTGCGACTACCACAGTAGTAGCAGAAGCGACATAATGTTTTTGCATATAATCTGAAATATTTTCACGGGTGAAAGATTTTACGTTTTCTTCAGTACCCAATATTTCTCGACCAGCTGGAGTATCACCGTACAAGAGTTCTTGAAAAATTTCGCCGACAATTTCCTGAGGTAAATCTTTATACATATTCATTTCCTCGATCACTACCCCTTTTTCTTTTTCGATTTCAGCTCCTGGTAGAGAGGAGTTTTGATAGATGTCGGAAATAACATCGAGCATTTGATCAAAATGTTTTGGGTGCGACTTGGCATAGTAGTAGGTCGATTCTTGACTAGTAGAGGCATTGTTTTCCGCTCCTAAGCCATCGAATTCCTTGGTGATAGCAAGAGTAGTCGGCCTATTTTTAGTGCCTTTGAAAAACATATGCTCTAGGAAATGGGAGATGCCATTCTCCTTCCTACTTTCATACTTTGAACCAGCCTCAACCATAGCGGCGACAGTGAGCGAAGGCGCACCCGGCACTGGTACCACGACGATCCTCATACCATTTTCTAAAACTTTCTTTTGATAATTCATAAACAATACTCTACCTCACCCAACCCTCTCCTTGCAAAGGAGAGGGTTAAAACCCAAAACCAAAAAGGACCTACCGACACACAGGGTGCATCAGTAAGCCCTCAAGTTGTGGGGTGTTCCCCCAAGAGCTGTTCCAGTCGCTCGAGCTTCTCTTTGAACTTTGGATTCTTGCTTTGCTCGATGTCAGCTTGCATGGCAGCTATCTGGGCCTGCTGTCTAGAGATGAGACAGATGGCGCAGATCTGTTTGAAATCAATACCCTTACGTCGCATGGCAAGGACGAGGGCTTGCTTACCAGGAGAGGTAGATGGGGCTTCAAAGAACTCCTGCAACGTCATGGAAAAAATCTTGCAGACGTTCTTTGCGAAAATGTTGCTAGGTTTATCGTTATCGCTCAGCACCACAGGTGCTTTTTCTGCCTCATGATCTGGCAAACCAGCGCACCACGTGTGCAACGCAAATTCATGTTGAATTCTGCGAGAATGGACGAAGCCCTGAGACCGGATGTACTGTTCGTACTGCAGGTACTTTTCTTCCGTTTGGGCTAACACGGGAAGATAAGTAAGGACCTGAGAAATGTCGGCCGGGTCAATGAACTCCTTCAGCATGGAAGCGTCTTCATCCCCCTTCATAGAACAGAGGGAGTAGAGTTGGTAAAGATTCAGCCAAACAGTGGAAGGGTGCCGAAGCTCCCTGTCACTGAATAGATAGAAAACTGGTACGACAATGAGTGTTACTCCCGTGGGATACGGAAGTAGGATTTTACTTTTCTTCATGCTTCCGCTCCTTGGTTTTATTTTACAGCTTGGAACAATCTGTGCGTGAAGCTAACATTAAAATTGTTACGTGTCAACCATGCCTGCAACATAAAGCCCGTCTCGCAACGGGCTTTATGTTGCGGACGGGCGTGGGGACGAACTACTTGCCTCAACCGAGCTTACTGCCGATGAGATCTTTGGTTCTCTTAGCGGCAAGAAGATCAGCTTCTGTGGCGTTGAGCTTGGACTGCAGGGCGACGATGTCCCCCTGGAGCCGGGCGATCAGAGTGTCGATAGATTCCTCCGACCCACCTTTTTTCCCAGCTTTGCCAGAAGCACGGCCCCTTCCCCCCGGAACTTTGGGAGATTCGGGTGGTGGAGGCGGAGGCGAGTCTTTGGACTTGGAGGAGAATTTGAATCCCTCCTTCTTGAGCAGTGACTTGGCCGAAGCCATGCTCGGCTTGCTTGTATTGCGGCCGAGCTTCGTGCTCTTTTCCAGGAGCAGATTAACGTCACCCCCATCACACTCGGCTGAATACTTCCTGATGAAATCTTTGACGCTTAGGCCAGCGTCGGGATGTGTCGGCATCGGATTCTCTCCTTCTGGATCAGGGATCCCCTGATCATCATCTTCTTCTTCGAAGTCTGGATCTTCTTCCGGGGAATCACTCCCTGGTTGTGGAACCGGTAGCGGCTCCGGTTTCGGTTTCGACGCTTCGGGTTTTACCCCTCCCGCGCCGAGTGGTGGTGATTCAAGAGATTCGCCTATGACCCCCGACGACGCCGCATAAAGCAGAGCCGTAGGAACGTCGCAGTCAATTTTATTCGCTAACTCTCTTGCAAGGGCAGAAGCGGCACTGGCAGAGATCATCCCACCAGTAAATCCCTCTGCCTTCCTTTTCCACCAAGCCTCTGCGGTAGTAGCCAAAAAATCTTGCGCCACAAGGCCTCCTTCAATTTACAAACCCAGCAGAAGTATAAATTTATTTAAAATAAAGTCAATCAAAACACACTAACTGCATTCATAAATCAAAAGGGCATTCGCACACAAACATGCAAATGCCCCCTCACGATCTAGACATATCGGCACCAATAGGCCTTGCTATGGACTGGAGCTTTTCCCTGAAATTCGGATTCTTTTCCTGCTCCATGTCGGCCATCATGAATGCTGCTTGTGCTTGTTCCTTGGAAATCATGCAGACTGCGCAGATCTCATTGAAATCGACGCCCCTCTGCCTCATAGCAAAAACTGCTGCTTGTTTGGCGGGGGATGATGCATAAAGCGTGACGAATTCTTGAAGGGTGAAATTAAAAGTGAGGCGGGTACGCCTAACGATCAACTTCAGCACTAGATCAAGAGTCTTGAAAAACACTTTTGGTTTAGGAGTTTGAAAACCGTAACCTAAAAGTATTTCCATAAGCGCAGATCGTCTAGCAAGCTCCTCCTCGAATTCGATTCGAACATACCCACAAGAGGGACCGTGTTTAAACCAAACACTTTCGATCGACTGGCGTGCCATCTCACGGGTGAAATTCAAGAGGTCGCCTATTTCTTCTAGGATCTTGTGCTCGAGCGAGCCATCGTTCATGCCGTATCGCAAGCAAAAGGCTATGAAAACCTTTTTACTCACGATTTTCCTCAAGCTAGAGAGGAAGTTCGAATGGTCACAAACGAGATTCCTCAACTCCTTCGCGGCTTGAGAAACAAGCACGGCATCGGGTTTGTCGTCCTTGACAAGATCACCCAAATTAGAATCCTCAAAAGAGACTCCTTTCGAATAACCTACTGGATGTTCGAGAGAGTAAACATCACATCTCTTCATGATATCCAAAGCCCTGAGAATTTCTTGTCTGGACTTTCCCGTTTCAGCCATGATAGCTTCTGGGGAAACAAGGAGTTGGTCAATGGATTCACCGGCAGCAATTTTACGGATTGCCTTGCGGACATTACTCAAGACTCCATTCATGTGTACGGGAACTCGAATGGTCCGCGACTTGTCGGCAATGGCCCTCGTGATTTGCTGACGGATCCACCACATGGCGCAGGTCGAGAACTTAAACCCTTTACGATAGTCGAACTTCTTTGCACCTTTCATCAGGCCGACATTGCCTTCCTGAATCAAGTCCAGAAAATCCATACCGCTCCATCTTGTATATTTCTTAGCAACTGCTATGACAAGACGGAGGTTGTGCTCGACAAGTTCATTCCTGGCAGAAAGGTCACCTTTCAGTATTCTCTTGCCAAGACGAGCTTCGTCCTCCATTTTCAGGATCTTCCACCCACCAATGCTGACAAGGTACTTTCGCACAATGTCATTGTCAGGTTCATCTAGCGTAGAGACTTCTTCTTCAAGATCAGTCTCTTGTTCAATTTCGAAGAGCTCCTCTAGAGGTGGCTCGTCTGAAATTGGCTCTGTTTCAACTTCTTCGACAAGCTCCGGATCCCGGAACTCATCGATTGATACAACTCGAGCTTTTCTCATGGCAAACCTCCTTTCTAAGGTTCTGCTCCGATATTATCACAAGTATAATTTTTAAGATAACTTGCCTTTCAAAAATTGTACGAGTTCTGATTCGGCAACCCTTTCTTGTTTTCCAGTGTCGCGATCGCGAACAGTGACGCCTCCATTTTTCTCAAGAGTATCGAAATCGACAGTAATGCAAAATGGTGTGCCGATTTCATCTTGGCGGCGATAACGCTTACCGATGTTGCCATTGTCGTCGAACTCCACTGCCCCAAATTCTTTTTTCAAACTTTTATAAATTTCTCTGGCTTTGGCTACAAGCTCCGGCTTATTTTTCAAAAGTGGGAACACAGCGACTTTCACCGGAGCGATAGCAGGTTTCAGTTTCAAATATTCTCTTACTCCTTCTCCGCCGGCTGGCGGATCATCTTCAGTATAAGCATCGGAAAGGACAGCAAGAATAGTCCTGTCTACTCCAAGAGACGGCTCAATAACATGTGGCACAAAACGCTCTTTTCCGCCGGCTGGCGGATCTTCGTCAAAATATGACAGATCAATACCGGAAGCGGCGGCATGGGCTTTCAAATCAAAGTCGGTCCTATAAGCCAACCCGTACAACTCTTTCCTGCCGAATGGATAGTCGAATTCAAAATCGATAGTTCTTTTTGAATAGTGTGCCCGATCTTCATCTTTCACTTCCAATTCGTGAATGTGAGATTTATCTAAACCAATTGCCTCCATCCAAGAATGTATCACCATTCTCCACTCTTCAAAAGATTTCTCCCATTCTTCAGGGCGAACAAAATACTCCACTTCCATCTGCCTAAATTCACGAGAACGAAAAATAAAATCTCGCGGAGCTATTTCGTTTCTAAATGCTTTACCAATTTGAGCTAAGCCAAACGGAATTTTGGGATGCATACTGTCCACCACGTTTTTGAAATTTACAAACATGCCACCAGCAGTTTCCGGCCTCAAATAGGAAACAGAATTTTCGTCTTCCGTAGCCCCTACAAAAGTTTTAAACATCATATTAAACTGCTTCTCACCTCCTAATTTTCCGCCACAATCAGGACAGGTATTTTTGTCTTCTAAATGATCGGCTCGAAAACGATGGTGGCATTTTTCGCATTCGACAAGCGGATCAGAAAAGCCAGAAACATGACCAGAGGCTTCCCATGCTTTAGGATTCATGATGATAGCGGCATCAACCCCATACATATCCTCTCTATCCGTCACGAACATTTTCCACCAGAGATTTTTTATGTTGTTTGCCATTTCAGCTCCATACGGACCATAATCCCAAGTACCGGAAAGGCCACCGTAGATTTCGGAGCCAGGAAAAATAAACCCCCTCCTCTTACAAAGCGCCACTATCTTACTTAATTTATCCTCTTCTTTCATTTTTTTAATTTTTCCTTCTTTAAATCTTTACTTCTTTAAATTTACTGAACTACCTTATCATAACCCTCTTTAAAGCTCGAGTCAGTGAAGCGAGTGGTGAGAGCCGAGGCGTTTGAGAAAATATCGATAGTCGTAATTTTATCTTTAGCTCGCACTGTCACTGGGCCGATTATTTCAGGATTGGTACCTACCTGACTGACGCTCGGTAAAAGAGCGACTTGAAAAGCGACTTGTTTTGCAGGACCTTTGTACCCTGCCCCAGCCACAATCTGCGGCACCCTCCATATGACTTGGTGAGAGATAGGATCAAACACTATATCCTCTGTCCCCGGACTTTTGGCCCCTGTCCACTCCACATATGAAGGCAGAGTGGCAATGACTTCCACACCGGTGGCGGCATTGAAAGTATTGGCAAGTGACCAAACGATGGCGTAAGTAGTTTTCTGATCCACTCTCGGAGGGATGGGGCCAGTATTTTCAATATTGCCTTCCACTCGCACTACTTTGGGAACGAGAGAAAGTTCTGTACCAAGACGCACTATTTTTTCCAAGGTCAATTCTATTTTCTCGGGCTCGCCGGAATCGAGCACTCGCTCCCCCACTACTTTTATTTTTACTTTTATTTGAGACAAGGTACCAGCAGGAATGCTTTGGTACGCGATAGGATTGAAACGAAAATTCAAATCGACATCTTCGCCCGGAGCGAGGCTACCTAGTTCTGAAAGCGACCTCGCATCCCACAAAATAGTGTCATCGACTGAACGGAAAAAGCCGCCATTCCCAGCGTAGACCGAGCTCTCTGAAAAAGCTCCTCCGGAAAGAGCGGCTTCTACACCCACGTTGAAAAGTCTGCTGGACAAATTATTTATTATTGAAAGTTCCCCATTCACTGTACTGACACCCGTAACTACCGGCTCACCTGAAGAAGAGCCGACCGTGAGATCAATGCCGACAAAAGGTTTCTCTACAACAATCGATTCGTTGGTGGAGGTAAAGAGGACACCTATTTTCCTTTCGTCATCGGGACTCGCGGTACCAGAACTGACTTTGAATACTCTTTCCTCATTGTCGACGCCAGCCAAAACGCCAGAAATACGAATGACCCTTTTCTCCCCACTTTTAAAACTCATTTTCCAAGTATTGTTATTGAATGATGGGCTAGGAGAAGCATTAGTGAAAGTGAAACCGAAAGGATATTCGACATTCAAAAGAAAATCCTCGATGTTTTCGTTTGAATTGGAAGCCACTTCGACAGAGAAATTAATATTTTGATTTGAATTTATTTCCTTGGGATAAGTGGAAGTGACTATGACAGGAGCAGAGCTGATAGAAATCTCATGTGACTTCTCTTTATAAAAAAGAGCACTGGAGTTTTTCACTCGATACTCGACCACGATGTTGAACTTTTTGACTTCCTCCTTTTCACCAAAAAGAAAAAGGCTGACTGATTGCACTCCCTCATCGCCAGATTCTACTGTGCCTAAGTTGAAACTCTGACTAGTGAGCTCTTTGGAAAGATCGTCGATACTTCTCGCACCAGTAGGGTATTCGACTGTCAGTTTTACTGCTTCGAGGTCGGTATTATTTTTATTGATAGCTTTGATATCGAAGCTGACATTTTGACCGCCGCCCACGGAAACCGGGCCGACCACTTCGATATCGACATTTTTAGAGGAGATGGTGTTCACCCCGCCGGAGAAAACATAGACGGCAACAGCGACAGCGATGACGAAAAGAGAGGCAGTAATAGTGAGAAATTTCTTGGCAAAAGTGTGACGCTTTTCCGCTACATGGGCAAAGCGAGAAGCTAGAGCGTCGAACTTGCTGTTGCCTTTACTATCCCAACTTTGAGGAGTTTCAAATTCCTCCTTTTTGAATTGAGAACGTGGAGTATCGATAATATCAGGAGTTTTCCTCGAGTATATACCTCTTTTGAGCCTATCCAAGGGCTCGTTGTGTTTGAAATCTTCCATTAATACGATTATATCACGACTCGTACACAGCCTTAAGCGAGTTATTTATAACGACTATTGCTCGTTTTGCATCTTTGGAGATTTGCTCCAATTCCTCCTCGCTTTCACTCACAAGCCCTTGGTTTTTTAAAATTTTCAAAACTCCCAGTCGCTCGACAGCGTCGACTGCCTGCTCACTCGACTTTTCAAGAGAGAGAAGAAAATCAGAAACTATTTCATACAAATCCGTATTTTTTTCTTCGCCTGTAATTTTGGAAAGCAAAAGAAATACTCGAGAAGCGATGGCTCTCTTTTGAGAAGAATCTAGAGTATAAAAAAGGTTCTTCCTATTTTCCGCGCCGACCACCTTCCATTCATTCCTACCTCGCAAAAGAGTAATGTTACCCTCCGCAAAATCAGTGGTAGAAGAGCGTAACTTGGAATTGATACTGCGAGCACTTTGGACACTGGCATAAATAATACCAAACTCCTTTGTGAAAATATTTACACTTCTACTCGCCTCGCCTCTTTCACTGCCCCGCATCACTATGCCTTCGGTGTTGTATTTGTGATACATGAAAATTGAGGTTACCCAATTTTAATTTTCAATTCATAATTTTCGATTTTCAATTCTGGGCCGTCGTTGTTTTGGAAAACTATTTCTGATAGGTTGGTCGGTTTGGAGATTTCGGATTTGGCAGATTCGATGAAAATTTGACCTTCGGCAGAAGTTTCCACTTGCAAAACTACCTTCTGATCTGGAGTCAGGCCCTTCTCTTTACGCAAATCCTGCACCGCACGAATAAATTCCCGCACATGGCCTTCCCTGGCAAGTTCAGGAGTAATAGTCGTATCAAGCCAAAAGCCGTTTTCTAAATTTCGATCAAAAATAACTTCTTTAATATTTAATTCATCTTTTATCAATTCAATAAACTCATTTTTATCTTTCAATCTATCATCTTGAATTTTAAGGGTCTGCAAAGGTTGACGAACTTTTATGCCTGCAGCATTGCGAGCCATGAGTGCCTCAGAAACAACTTCGCGAGTCAGCTCCATATCTGAAATTAATTTTTCATCAATCTCACCCACTTTAGGCCATGAGGTAAGATGCACGCTCTCGCCGTGGCCACCGAGCGATTGATGTATGTGTTCGGCGATGAAAGGGATTATAGGAGCGATGATTTTGGAAAATTCGCCCAACACAAACTTTCCTGTTTGAATCACTTGTCCTCTCTCTTCCGCATTCTCACTTTTAAAACGATCCCGAGAACGCCTCAAATACCAGGTAGAAAAATCTTCAATAAAATCTCTCATCGCCCGACACGCCTTAGCTGTATTAAAACTATCGAGCGAATCCGTAGTCTCTTTTATCGTCTGGTTCAATCTTGAAATAACCCATCTGTCCAAAACACTTTCTTTGATTTTTATTTTTTGAACATCTTCTTCAGAACTTCCTTTATACATTTCAAAAAAACTAAGGCAGTTCCATAAAATATTTACTACTCTATTATGAGCTTCTCTCAACTCTTCATCTCTAAAATTTAGATCTTCAGCTTGCATCACCACGCTACTCATAAGATAAAACCTAAAAGCATCAGCTGAGAATTTATCAAGATTAACTAGTGGATCGGTATAGTTAGACTTCGATTTCGACATTTTACTGCCATCAGCGGCAAGAATAGTGCCTGTTGTTACTACATTTTTAAAGGAAACCGAATCAAAAAGAGCTACTCCTAAAACGTGCATATAGTAAAACCATGTTCGCGTTTGAGCGATATATTCTGCAATAAAATCTCCCGGGAAACGCGATTTGAATTCTTCTTTATTTTCTGAAGGATAATGCAATTCGGCAAACGGCATTGAGCCTGATTCGACCCAACAATCAACAACTTCGGGTATCCTCTTCAATTCATTCCCCTTCTCATCCACAAGTTCCACTTCGTCTATATAAGGCTTGTGCAGATCGAGCTCATAATTTTCGTTGTGAGGGAGTGGAACAAATTTAAGTTCATTTATCTCAGCGTATTTTGGATAATGTTCTTCAAGAATCCAAAGCATGCTGGGAATACTTGCCCCTTCGGCTATAGCCTGAGCCATCCACACAGGATCTCCATGAGAAATAATGAGAATATTTTTGTTCGTGAACTTACTTTCAATCTCATAGAGAAAATCTCCTACTCGCTTCTTAACATCTAATTCATTTTCTCCGCCGCTTGGGTGTTTATCGAAAAGCTCTGGCGTATTGGGGTAACACTTTTGATACTCATCAATGGTCTTGCCTTCAAATTCACCGAAATTTAATTCTGACAAGCGGACATCTTCAATGACGGCTTCTGTTGGCAAGCCCAAGGACTCTCGAATTATCTCTGCAGTTTCTTTGGTACGTACAAATGGTGAGACAAAGATAAGATCCACCTTTTCTTTAAATTTTTGAGAATTTTTTAAAACAGCTTCTCTGCCATCGTCAGTGAGATGATGCAAATTTGTTGCCTTCCCACTTGCGATATTGAGCTCATTGTTCTGCGCTCGCCCATGACGCATGACGAAATATTTGTTACCACTTTTCTTTGTGTGCTTTTTTAATTCTTCGATCGAGCCGATCACTATTTTCTCTCCTTTTTCATTTTTCCAAATAGGTAAAGGTGAGGCCCAATAACGATTGCGAGATATCGTCCAATCAGGAGCATTCTCAACTATGTTTTGAAAACGCCCATGTTTTAAATGCTCAGGTACCCAATTTATTTTTTCATTTAATTTCAGAAGTTTTTCTTTTATTTTCTGAATATTTATAAACCAAGAAGAAACGGCGTTGTAGATAAGAGCTGTACCGCAACGATAACAGTGTGGGTAAGAGTGCGTATTATTCTTGCGTTCAAAAAGTAATCCTCTATTTTCCAAATCTTCTTTTATTTCATTTTCAGCCTTTTTTATAAATTTGCCTCGCAGAAATTCTGGAGCGTCATCGTTGTATTTACCTCCAGCGTTAAGTAGTGGCACCATAGGAAGCCCCTCCTTCAAACCAAGTTGATAATCATCCTCTCCATAAATCACAGCCGTGTGGACGACACCGGTACCTTCTTCTGTATTTACGAAATCGGCTAGATAAACTTTGTATGCTTTATCTGACTGCCCTACTTTCGGCACGTCAAATAATGGCTCGTATTCCAAACCAGCTAATTCAGCACCTGTTATTACTTCAGCCTTTAGATATCTTGGATCCTCTCCAAAAACACTTGTGACTAAACCATCCGCTACAAAATAAAATTTACTCAAAGGCGCATCGTGAATCCTGCGATATAAAATATTCTCTCCAACCGCCAAAGCAACATTCGCTGGAAGAGTCCATGGTGTGGTAGTCCAGGCAAGAAGATAAGTATTTTCATCTGAAGTAAAATCTCCAATCTTTTGACCAGATTTTAGATGAAATTTAATAGTAACTGCTTCTTCGGTAATATCTTTGTACGAATTGTCCATAGCGATTTCAGCTTTGGCGAGTGGCGTCTCACAATGCGGACAGTACATCAAAACTTTCCTGCCTTCGTAAAGCAAATCCTTTTCATTCATTTGAGAAAGCGCCCACCAGACGGATTCGATATACGAATTGTCCATAGTTTTGTAGGCATTCTCGAACTCAACCCAGCGACCTATGCGTTCAATATATTGCTCCCAATCTTTGGCATACTGAAGAACGGTATTTCTCGCTTCTTTGTTGAATTTACTTACTCCCAAGGTTTCAATATCCTTCTTAGTTTTTAGCTCGAGCTTTTTCTCTACAAGAGATTCAATCGGTAGGCCGTGGCAATCCCAACCCCAACGACGGCGCACATTATAACCCTGCATAGTTTTATAACGAGGGATGACATCTTTTATTATTGATCCAAGTAAACTTCCGGCATGAGGCAAACCAGTGGCAAACGGCGGACCATCATAAAACACAAACTTCCCATGAGGAGCTACTTTCTCTAAAGACTTCTCAAAAATTTTATTCTCCTTCCAGAATTTCAGTATTTTTTCTTCTCGTTCAGCTATTTTGCTTTTGGCTTTAGACTCTTCTGACATTCCAAAAATATAACAGTTTTAAAGGCTTTTTACAAAAAAGATAAGCGCGCTCCCGAAGGAACGCGCTAGTAGGTGAAGCAACCGCCCAGTCCTAATTTTCCTGGACCTGAAACTTCGAGCAATCCAAGAAAGGCGCCTAGCTGGTCTTTTTACCGGGGCCAAGGGCTTCACCTAGTATAATGATAGCATAGTTGATTTTAAAAAACTTACCCCAAAATTAAATAGGCCTACGATCCTGTAATTTCGGGATGAATTTGCTTGTGGGCAAATTTACATTCTCTCGGGAACCTTGATTCCGAGAAGGTAGAGACCGTTTTTTAGGACAGTGGCAACAGCTTGGGTAAGAGCCAGTTTGTAAGGAGAAGCAGGGTCGGACTCGTCAATTATTTTTTCGTTAGCATAAAAACTGTTGAAGCGAGATGCGAGATCAAGCAAATAGGAAACTATTTTGTGTGGAGCGTATTCTTTATAGGCTGTCTCGACTACTTCTGGGAATCTGTAAAGCATTCTCTCTAAATCAGTAGTTTTCCACCCAACACTAAGGGTCACCCTTGGTGTTGGGGATTTTGTGGTGTAATTTGCTTTTTCAAGAACAGAGTTAGCTCTCACAGCTGCATATTGCAAATATGGCCCCGAATCACCTTCAAAAGAAATAGAAGTATCAAAATCAAAAATAATGTCCCCCCCGATCGCCTGCCTTAATATCGAAAACTTGATAGCTCCAATCGCTATCTCCTCCGCAATCTTATCGTCATCGATTTTTTCTTTGATCTTTTCTTTGACCTGATCAATGAGCGATTCGGCTGTAATAATGTTACCTGTTCGGCTAGACATCTTGCCCTCTTTTAACTTGAGCATGCCGTGGGACAAATGTTTAAGTTTACCCCTGAGCTCTGGAAATATTTCTCCGATAGTAACTTCCGCCACATCAAAAAAACTATCCTGCTCATTGGCGGTCACCGTGATCGACTGCGTGTAATCTGGCCATTTTTCTTTCTTTATCTTTGCGAGCCCCACTTCCTTCGCTTCATATGTCGGTAAACCTTCTTTACTCAAAAAAACTCGTGTGTGTGTCTTAGGTTCAAAATTTTCCCCTTTAAATATAATTGCCCCTTCCGACTCTTCAAAAACCTTGCCGATATTTTTACTAACGATTTCTTGACCCAGCTTACCGCTTTCACTCTCAAAAAAGTGAAAATCGAAATGGCTGTCTAATTTTAAATAAATTTTCTCAAAACTTTCTAAACTTTCGGCTCTTCCGGTATCGTATAAATTATTTATTTGCTCACTACTCCTGTCATACACTTTTTTATTTATTTCTACTATCTTCTCTTTATTATCTTCATACTGACTCGCTCCATAAGCATAGGCTTCCCCCCAACTAACTTCCGGCTTCTGCAACTTACCCCATACAGCTTTGGCCACATGAAGCCCGACATCACCATGATAGCTCGCCACTTTCGTTTCAGCGCGGTTTGCCTTGATAATCCTCGCTACAGAGTCACCAATCGTGTTTGGCATAAGGTGACCGATATGAAATTCTTTAAAAGGATTTTGTTGAGTGTGTTCTATAAAGATTTTCTGGCCATCGAGCAAATTACTTTTTCCATAATCATCTCCTTTCTCTACTACCTCTGTTATCACATCAGTGAAAAACTGTTCAGTCAGGAAAATATTTATGAAGCGACCATTTGCGAGTTCTATTTTTTCTATTTCTGGTAGTTTTTTAGAGTTTAAACTTTCAAAATCGTCTTGGGGATTTGTAGAATGCGATACAAAAGTAAAATCACCGCGTTCCATATCTGCCGGGTGTTCCAGGACTAATTTTTCTATAGCCAAAGTTTCCTTGATCCAGCTTTCGATTTTTTGCTTAATCACAAAGAAATCTTATCGAAAATGAGTATAAAAAGCCATCCCACGCGCGGCGGTAACCGAGCGTGGGAATGGTGAACAGGAACAGAAAGGAAGGGCTACTTCTTGCTATTAGCCAGCGCTCGCTTCATCTCTTCTTGTTTGCGAGCCAGCTCGCGACCAATGTAGAGGGCGTGGGATATTTCGGAGATAGCGACATCACGAGCGAGCTTTCGCTCGATCTCTTCCGCCGTTTTACCTCGATATTCGGTAAGTGGCATCCCTTTGTAGGAATGCTGCAGCACGATCTCCCAAGTGTCGCGATCGATGGTCATCGTAAACTCACCATGAGGATCCATGCGAGGACCGTGCTTGCCGGTCGCTGGGTCGTACACTTCGTCCGATTCCTTCGACGTCGCGATGCGCTTGGCCTTCTCAAGAGAAGGCAGATCGATCGAGATGGAGTGGCTGACGACGGTGATCGCGCCAGGCTCCATATTTGCAAGGTTCGCGACAAATCTCTGGATAGCAATCAGACCGTAGACATTCTCCGGCCAGGCTTCCATGGCATTGTGTGAGCGAAAGGTGGCGGTGAGAGTGAGGCGACCTTCGAAACGGCGAAAGAAAGCCGTGACGAAGCAGGGCGTGTCCGTACCTTCTATAAGGTCGCGGGTGTTATCCCAAAGCGTGAAGTAAGCGTGGCGCGAGTCGGGTTTTTCGCGCAGGCGCTTGGCCACGATTTCGAGCGAATCGCTACCAAAGTGCTGGCGGAGGCGGTTGCCGTAGGTGTAGCCCAGGTCATATGGCTTCCCCGGATCGAGAATGCGACACTGGTAAGCTTTAAACTTTTCCAGCAGGAAACCGTAACCACGCAGAACCTCGTCGGATTCTTCACGTGCCTCTTCGATCACCACCTTCACATTCTGAAGTTCGACGCGCCCTTCGAGGCCCGTCTTCTTCGCGACCATGTTGCGATGACCAAAGCGGTAGAGGCGGAAGATGAGCTCGGCGTAAGCTTCCATCGGAGTGGCGCGAACGATCGTGTGCCCTCGAGGATTGGAGGGATAGCGTGTGACTTGAGGCTCCGGGATTTCCGGAGGTTCGATACGGGGCAGGACACATTCTTTTTGTTCCGGCAGTTCCCCGAAAAAAGTCTGGAGAGACTCTTTCGTCGCCGGATCACCGACATCTCCAAAAACAGAAAACTGCGGTTCCTGGACAAACATGTCGGGAGTTACTTCTCCATCGATCACGCGATTGGTACCGCGAATTCTGGAAGCCTTGGCTCCCAGGAATTCCACTTCCTCGAGACCTTGCTCGAAAAAGTTGACGAGCCACTCGAGTGAGCCGGACAAATTTTTGCCGACTATCACGATGTAACGAATCTGCGGGTTGTGAAGCAGGTTGCGCAGCATCTGGGGCAAGCCGTTGCCGTAGAGATTGGCGATGACAGAGATGCGAGAAGTAGCGGGGTCGAGATCAACCCCAGCTTCTCCTAAAATCTTTCGCGCCGATTCAGTTTTGGACCAGAGAGTGCATATAGCCACGTCTCCAGTTTCATTAACGATCGGCAGCAGCCGATCGCCGTAATAAAGCGATTCAAACTTGAGCATTGTAGCCTTTCTATTCTGCTGTGTGGGTTCAGGGTCTTAGGTTTTTATACCATTTACAAGACCAAATTGAAACCTAAATGTAAAACTTGTATCCAGGGAGCGCTCGTCATATACTGAGTTCATGAAAGAGAAAATAACCCTCATAAGGAAAATGCCACTTGAGGAGCTCTATGAAAAATTGAAGGATATAGAATTTAGAGGCTTGTACAAAAAGGACGGCCGTATAATAAAACCCTATAAAAAAGCTAAATTTTCCTTAGCCACTGTGTACCCTCCAAAATCGATGGGAAGTTACCCCACCATAAAAACGAAAAATAAACAGGAAATACTATTTTCCCCTCAACCGACTGTATATCTAAATCAAGTAGATATCATAAAGACAGTTGACGCTTTTCTATCGAACAAGAAAATGAGTATCGACAAGATGGATTGTGCCATAGAATACGATTGGCAAAATCGAGGCGTATTTCATATGTTGCCACCTATTATAGAAAAACATACTTATGATTTGAAGGATGGCTATATCGACTTAGACAAGATGTTAAAACTTTTTAAAGATTTCTATGTCAAAGACGCTAAATTCAATTTACATGCAATTACAGATCGATATTTTAAGAATTATTTTATAGACGAAGTAAGCGCTATCAAACATCTTGATATTTTTAATTCTAATGCAGGCCTTATCAATTATGGTTTGAAATTTAACGGCAAGCACGACTTTCATATCGTTTGCGATGGGGTACACAGAATCGATTATGCCATCGAGCATTTAAACAAACCGATAACCGTCATCCTAGTAGAACCTAAAGAAAGAAGCCTAGTGCCTTACTATGCTTTCCCGATGCCCTTCTTCCCTACTATCAGGCTTTCAAGTAAGCAGTCGGAAAAAATGTATCCTCGACTAGAACGCGATAAAATACACTTACTAAATGATTTTATTAAAAAAACTCTTCACTATGACTGGTCACCAGCAGGCCTTAGTGTAAGTAAACTTAGAAGTAATGCAGATATCAACTAAAGATAAGGAGCTAGAAAAATTGAAGGAAACCCTCTCCCTTTCTGTAACAAAAAAAGAGGGGGAGCGAACTGCCTCCATCGCTTACTCGAGCAGTGGGAAAATGTATTGCGCTGGGTCCGTGGCCTCGGATACAAATTCTTTAAACATAAGTTCCGAACAAGCTGTCCTTGTGTTGTCAGCTTTAAATACTGATTACGGGATAGAAAGAATAGTGACGATAAGAGAGGCTTCCGGTGACACTTCTCTTTCACCTATCGTCGGCAAAATAATCATTGACCACAGTATGAGAATCGAAAAATCCATAGAATACAAGATCGTGAATTTATCGGGAGAAAATATATTTGAGAGTAAAGATATCTCAAAAGAATTTAGTAATTATAAACCAGAAAAAATAATTATAGGTAGATTCCAAAATTCTAAATTTCAGGAAAATCATCTGCAGTTAAATATAAGCGAGCCTTTGGAACTAAAGCCGTATGCCATACAAGGTCTAGACAGAAATTTCCCTCTATACGATGGAGCTTCAGGTTATGGCACAGCAGTAGCTACAAAAAACGGCAAAGTGTATTTCGGCGGACAATATTCAAGCCCAGACAAAAGGCTAGGCTTACACTCCGAAGTCACTTCTATATTAAGTGCACTCATGGATAAAAATCATGAGATAACAGACATAGGCATCGTGTCATCAAAATATCCTGACAGTCCCTGCGATATGTGTGGTATCTGTCGCCAATTCATTTCTGAAATATGCGCCAAGTTCGATATTTCTCCTAAGTTACATTGTTTCTCCAAAGATACAGACGAGTATCGAACATATAAAATAGAGGAATACTTGCCATCGTCATGGACAAGCAAAAAGTGGAAGTAGCTAGTTGACAGGAAAGCTCATTTTGATATAATGGAGTCACAGTTTCCGAGGCGCCCCGAGAGGGGTTTTTTAATAGATCTGAAATAATAAAAACAAAATGGGCATAGGAACATATTTGAAAGAAACCAGAGCAGAGCTTACCCACGTCAGCTGGCCGACTCGCAACCAAGCGCTGGCTTTCACCGTAGTCGTGATCATCGTGTCGATTTTGACATCACTATTCCTCGGACTCTTCGACTTTATATTTTCAAAACTTCTCGCCCTCATCGTGTAGTTTAATCTTTGCTTCTTTTCTTTTTTCCATCTTTTAATTTTAAAACTATGTCTAAACAACAAATACAAGAAGGTAAAAATTGGTACGCCATCCATACCTACTCCGGTTATGAGAACGCCGTCTCTAGGAATTTGAAACAAAGAATCGAATCGCTCGGCATGGAAGATAAAATTTTCGATGTGGTGGTGCCAACAGAGAAAAAAATAAAAGTGAAAGGTGGTAAAAGAGTGGAAGAGGAAGAAAAAATATATCCTGGATATGTACTGGTGAACATGATCGTCACCGATGATTCTTGGTATGTGGTACGCAACACACCCCGCGTCACTGGCTTCGTCGGATCAGGAGTGTTCCCTGTGCCCCTCGAAGAAAAGGAGGTAGACGAACTTTTTAGAAGGATGAACTCAGACACTCCGAAGCACAATATCGACGTATCTGAGGGCGACACAGTGAAGATAGCTGATGGCCCATTCAAAGATTTGGAAGGCAAAGTGGGTGAAGTAGATCAAGAAAGAGGAAAAGTAAAAGTACTGGTACCGATGTTTGGTCGGGAGACTCCAGTGGAACTCGACTTCTTGCAAATTAAGAAAATTTAATGTAAATTGGTCTATCTATGGCAAAAAAAGTAACCAAAAAAATAAAGCTCGTTTTACCTGCTGGCAAGGCTACTCCTGCCCCTCCTGTGGGAACAGCTCTCGGCCCAGCTGGTATCAACATCGGTGAATTCGTCACCAAGTTTAATGAACAGACTCGCGACAGGATGGGCGACACTATACCAGTGGAACTCTCAGTGTATGAGGACAGGACTTTCGATTTCATACTGAAAATATCTCCTGCTTCCAGCCTTATCCTCAAAACTCTAGGCATCGAAAAAGGAGCGGGCAAAGCCCCTTCACAAAAAGTAGGCACTTTGACTAAGAAACAACTGGAAGAAATTGCTAAGACAAAAATGCCAGAACTAAATGCTCACGACGTAGAAGCGGCAATGAAAATTATCGCCGGCACGGCAAGGTCAATGGGAGTAGAAATCAAATAGTTTAAATTAAAAAAGGTCCTCCTTGGGCTACTGTACCAAAGGGGACCCTTTTTAATTTTGTCTTTAAATATTACTTGATCTCGTAAGTCAGGCTGACTTGCGAAGTTATTTTCGACTCGCCGACAGGGATTTCAGCTTTCATAGGTGCAGCTGAGCTCCTCACCATATCACCTCCCATACCTTCTCCATAGTAAGGCGTCGGGTAGCCACTATTGTCATTGAAGTAAAGCATTTTGCCGAGGCGGACATCCAAATCTTTAGCCAATTTCTTGGCATTTTCTTTAGCTTTCTCTATCGCTTGCTCGCGGGCCATGGCCACATATTTTTCTCTATCATCCACAGTAAAATCAAGTCCGCTTATGTTCGACACTCCTACTGCCCCCACCTTGGTCACCAAGTCACCTGCTTTTTCAGTATCCCTTACTTTCACGGTGATAGTTTGACTCACTTCATAACCGTTCAGGACATTTTTACCTCCAGGACAAGGAGTAGTGATGCAATAGATCTGCTCCCATTCATATCTTGGGTAAACGTTGTAACCAGTAGTTTTAATATCTTTGTCTTCCACTCCAGCTTCTCGCACCGAAGAGAGCGCTTTGTTTATTTTGGTATCAGCTTTTTCTTGAGCCTCTTTCACAGTCGCTCCTGATTCAGTGACAGAGAAAGAGAAACTGCCGATATCAGGCACGGCGAAAGCTTCACCTTCACCCATGACCATAATGGTTCGTTGCGGATAAATTTCTTTACCGATGTAACTCATTCTTTTCAGACCAGTAATTACCTGGACCAAGAGAAAACAGGCCAGTAAAAATATAGCCCAGGCTGTATATTTGGAAATCCTCTCCCCGCTCGTACCTTGGAACATTTGATTGAACATATTATTAGTGTTTATTTTTAATGCCGAGATTATAGCATATGGGGGAAATACCTCACCTCCTTCATCTTGTAGGCCAGGACGCGACGAAGTATTATTTATATATGTCAGAAGAAAATACGCCTACACCTACAGTCGATACTCCTGTAGAATCAGTACCTGAAATAGTCGCGCCTGTAAAACCAGAGGAAGAAACAACTTCCGTATCTGAAGTTAAAGCTAAAGACGCAACAGAAGCTGAAGACGAGAAACCAAATATTGAGCCGGTTGTAGAAAAAAGTGTGAATGAGAACATTACTATTATAAAAACTCCGGAGACAGTGACGATAACTGAAGTGATGCCAGCCTCCACATCTCCTTTAGAGTCGAGCTACGGCGAGGCGAAGCCCGCCTACGCTCAAGGCTACGTCGAGGCAAAGCAGAAAACTTTGTGGAGAAATTTATTGGAAAAAATACAGATTGGGAAAAAGAGGAAATTGGAGAAGATTATGAATATGGTCGATAAGAAAATAAAAATAACTAACGACGATGTTGAAAAAACTTTGAGAGTGTCGGACGCGACAGCTAGAAGATATTTAGATATTTTAGAAAAAGAAGGAAAGTTGCAACAGGTTGGAAAAGCGGGAAAATATACTCACTATATAAAAATCTAACCGCTCGTGAACCACTCAAATACCGGTATTTGAGTGGTTGGAAGTTTTAAGCTTTCCACCTAGCAAAAATCCCTGCAGGGAGGGAGAAAGCGCGGGGCGAACTTTCTTTTAGAGAAAGTTCGCCCGATTCTATAGAACCAGAAGTAAATTGAAATACTGACTGTAGAAGCTCTGCATAAGTAGTGTGAGAATAGCCCGAGGCATAGCCATTTAATAAAACGAAAGCAGGATTGTCGGAGAGGATACTTTTACATGCTTCAAGAAGTGGCACCAAATCCTCTTCTATTTTCCACACTTCTCCCTTGGCTCCACGGCCGAACGAAGGAGGATCAAGAATGAGGGCATCATACTTAGCTACTCCTTTTTCTTGTCTTTTTATTTCTCTTTTTACAAAAGCATGTGCATCGTCGACAATATACCTGATATTTGCTTTTTCTAAGCCATTTAAAATGGCGTTTTCTTTAGCGGCCGAAACTGAAGGTTTGGAAGCATCGACATGCACTACTTCCACCTCGGCATTCTGCTCTCGGCCACTTCGAGCCGCGGCAATAGTAGCCCCACCCGTATAACCGAATAAGTTTAAAATTTTTAATTTAGAATTTTTAATTTTTAATAAATTTTCAATAAAATGCCAATTTTCAATTTGCTCAGGGAAAACACCAGTGTGTTTGAATGATTTGAGATTTATTTTAAATTTTATTCCTCCTATCTCTACTGTCCATCCGCCATCTGGTAATCCTTTCTGCGTCTGCCAACCCACACCTTTTTCAAAAGTAGCATCTGCTTTCTGCCACTCTTCGTCAGATAGAGCTTTTTTCCAAAGAGCCTGGCTTTCAGGACGGGAGAGAACAAACTCTCCGAACCTCTCGAGCTTGCGCTGATCCCCCGAATCTAGAAGTGAGTAATCCATAAATGATATGATACACGTATGTCAAAGTGGGGCAAATTTAGAACAATCCTCTTTCTCATATTTTCCGGCGTCATCATTGTCGGTCTTTTCAGTTATTCAGTATGGGGTGATCGTATCCCGATAGAAGAAATCCGAAGTTATGTCGAAGCTTCCCAAAAAGCGCCGATTATTTTCATGAGTCTCTACGCTTTCCTCAGTATGGTCACGCCGACCACCCCACTCATGGCGATCGCTGGAGTACTTTTCGGATTTACCGAAGGCACACTCTACAGTTTGGTAGCTGGGATGGTGAGTGCTTCCATTATATTCATCGTCTCTCGCCTCTTGGGTCGGCTTTTCATCGAAAATATTTTGGAAAAAGAATCTTTAGAAAAATTCAACGGCTATTACGACAGAGTATCGAAAAGAGGTTTGACTGCGGTCGTGATTTTACGCATCACTCCGATCATGCCCTTCAATATCCTCTCCCTCCTAATGGGTATTACCAAAATAAGTTTCAGCGATTATATGCTCGGTACTTTGATAGGCTTGATACCAAGTCACCTTGTGACAGTTTATTTCGGATCGTTGGTGCTGACGGAAGCCTTTAGAGAATTCTCACTCTACCTTTCGATAGCTATGTTTCTTGTTGTTATGTTTTGGGTTATGTGGAAAAAGCCAGTCAACTCATGATGCGCAGGGGTTGGGCAGTGGCAGCGCGGACTTGGTTGGCAGACTAGGTTCCACTCCAGACGGCAACTGTGGATAACTTGTTGACCGCGGGCGGCTCTCTTGATACCATTCGACCGCGAGGATACACGAGGCGTGCATGTTGTCGGCAAGGGTCTCATCCTTTCCGCCAGCCCCGCTCCTTGTGAGCGGCGCGGTCGGTTTCGAAACGCAATTTCGAAGCCGACCATATTTTTCGTATTGGCATCAATAGAATCGCTGTGTCGCCCTATCAGCGCAACTGAAAAAAGTTCGCTCAAACCTGGGGACTTAGTGAAGAACAGGGTGTCCGGGTCCATCGCCGTGGTAAGAGGAAAGGGACGCAAACTGATGCGTTCACACCCTGATTACGTTCAAGTCGTCTCAAGGCGACAGAGCGGAGTGACCGAAGATGAAATGCTCTACTCCGTATGGTGGATGAAGAATGTGGAACGAGCATAACGCCCCGGGGCCTGGTCACTCCAGGCCCCTCACGTATTAAATTTTCAAAATCCGTATATTTGTAATTTTGGGGTGGCTAGAGAGAATCGGACTCTCGATACCGGTTCCACAAACCGGAGTTTTACCACTAAACTATAGCCACCATTAATAACCGAGTGCCCAGGACAGGACTCGAACCTGCATGCCTTTCGGCGCTACCACCTCAAGGTAGTAAGTCTACCAATTTCTCCACCTGGGCAATAGCTAAAGTATATTTAAATTTGAGCTTTATTCAACTTTGGCTTCTTGTTTTTGAGTTTCCGGAGCGATATTTTCTATAGGTTCAAGTATTTCTTCGGGCACGGAAACTTCAGGTAGAGTTCTTATATTCCTCATCTGCCTCTTGATTTCTTTGGCAGCTTTTTCGCGAATGTGATAGAGCTTGGCTCTGCGCACTTTTGATCTTTTTGTAACTTCTATTTTATCGATAGATGGAGAATACAAAGGGAAAATTCTTTCTACCCCCACCCCACTCGCCACTTTTCTCAAGGTGAAAGTGCCTCCCGCTTCCTTGCCGTGCTTTACTGCGAGGCACAAGCCTTCGAACAATTGGAGACGAACTTTAGGTTTGCCTGTTTTCTTATCTTTTTCAGTGATTTTCTGAGTAACGCGAATAGTGTCCCCACTGCGGAGGTCGAGCTTTTCTCTCTCTTCGATATTTACAGGCGAAATAATCATGACTGGACAAATCTAACACATAAAGTGCTTCAGTGCAACGATTTTTCATCTTCTATAATCTGCTCCAGATTGTAATTATCCCCCCATCTTAGCATCCCAAGATAAGAACCTACCGTCTCTTTATTCCACTCTACTTCTTTTATTCTTTTGAACATTCTCCTTTTTGTTACGGTCCGCAATACTCGATATTTCGGAAAATGTACCCAGCCGAGAAAATCCAAGCCAGAAGCAAGAGTTCGGATAAACAGTTTGTCAGGATGAATTTGTAGTTTGAGGTGCTCGTCTAGAAAATCAGCTGTCCTAGGAATAAGTTCCAAAAGCCGATCCTTATCAGTATCAAGAAAAACAAAATCATCGGCATAACGTATATAATGTCGAATTTTTAATATATGTTTTATATATTGATCAAATTCATTCATATAAATATTCACCAAAAGTTGAGACGTAAGATTGCCCAGAGGTAAACCGACCCCAACCTTTGTTGAAAAGAAACTTAATATAATTCTTTCTAGAAGCCAAATGATTTCTCGGTCTTTTATATATTTTTTTAAAATGTCTAGCAAAATCTTATGATTTATACTTGCAAAAAATTTTCGTATGTCACACTTCAAAACCCAACAAGTTTTGGTATTGCTCTTGGAGACTTGGTTTCCAAATTTTTTAAATCTTTCTATGGCTTTGTGTGTTCCTTTAGCCACACGACAGGAATATGAGTCAAAAATAAAAAGCCTATCGAAGTATGGGTACAGGATTTTATAAATAGCATGGTGCAAGAGCCGATCGCGAACAGAGGCTTTATGAATATTACGAGGTTTTGGGTCAGAAATGTTAAAAGCTTTGTAAGCTCCATGGGTATAATTTCTATTAACTAGATCGGAATGCAATTTTAAAATATTACTAGACAAATTTAATGCAAATTCTGCCACATCTTCTTTCTTCTTTTTTCCGGGCAGAAATTCTTCCCATGCTTCGTAAAGATTTTGAACTGATATAATATCTAGATAAGAGATGATTATTTTATTTTTCATAAAAATTAGAACACAAAAAATATGACAATAATGCCCCCCCCCCGCACGACCGCCCGTGGTAATTATAAAAGAAAAAGAGGTTTATTCTCTCTGGCTCAATATTTTAAGGAACTTCCCTAGGGTCGAAAGGTTCGGAATCGGTTATAGATTAGACCAGAGTCTCTTATCTCTCCTGGAATACACTCTAAATTCAGCTTATCTGCCAACAGTAGAGAAAATTATAGCACTTAGGAAGACGATCTCAAAACTCGATGCAGTAAAATTCTTCGTGCAACTAGCTTGGGAGAATAAACTCATACCGACAGAAAAACATTCTGAACTGTCAGTGAAACTTGAAGAGATAGGTCGAATGCTCGGAGGATGGAAGAAAGGCTTGGAAACAAAACTCCCCGCGAAGTAATAAATTTCTCGGGAAGAAATAACTAGTTTCGGGACAACCACACGATTCCGGTTCTCGGCATTCCAGACATTGTCGTTCGAAAAGTGGTTGGCATTGGCCTTGAGATTGCCGGCATTCCGGTAGACATTCGCCACGAAGAAATGTGCAGTAAACCATCCAAAAAGCAATCTGCCGAATCACGACAAAAAGCTATATTATTTGGGACATAAAAGTCCTCCAGTTTACTACACCAACTAAATATTTTTTGTTTGTAAAAATATATCTACTCTTCTATAAGCCGTAGCCAACAAAATTCTCAAATAATATTTTCACCCAATCATGGCATCGAAGTCATGACCGCGATGCATCCATATATTGGAATATTAGTATAACAAAAATCCCTTGGGCCATACCAACCAAAGTTGATAGAGGGTCCAAGGGATTGAGAATCAAAGGGTCGAGCCCTAAGATTTGAGTTTCAGTTGCGGGACAACCACACGATACCGGTGCTCGGCATCCCAGACATAGTCGATCGAAAAGTGGTGGGCATAGGCCTCGAGACGGCCGGCACTCCGGCAGACACGCGCCACGAAGAACTTCTTTTTCCCACCTTTTCCAACTTTGAAAAGAAGCAAGGTGGCGTAGCCTTCCGGATGAAGCCAGTCTGTATTTTCGCGGGCAAACTCGATCACCTGCTCTTGGTCGAAGGCGAGATCATCGAGCTCAACATCGAAACTCCCAAATATGCCCGAGAAATCAGCGGCAGCTGTCATCTCGAAGACTTCGACTGGCGTTTCCGGCTTCGCCTCTCCGAGAACATCGCAGCCGTAATTTGTAAAGTCGGCATCGATCCAACCAGGGAACGTGTCCTTAGCCCCACTGATCAATTTCTTGCCAGTCGTAGCCTTGATGACGACCTTCTTGCCACTCGAAATGAGTGCAAGACAGCTCGTTCTTTTCGTTGAGAGTTCCGCAATCGCCACCTTGTAGGCGGGGATCATTTTGGCTCTCAGACGATCACCATTTGAGATTACCCGCTGAGCTCCCTCAGTTTCGAGTTCGCCTTCGGCAATCAATTCTTCGAGAGCAGTACGCACCACGGATTTCGTAAATGCGTCGGCAGTCCGGCAGATCTCATCGATCTGACCTTCTTTTACAGTAGATGCAATCGACATATAGTCGCCCTCATCTTTCGTTAAAAACACACTTGTGCAGGGGCTTGGGGTCCTTTCTGCATCTACCTATATTATATCATTTGTTGTCTAAAAAGCAAGCTTCCGCCTCTTTAAAATCCTGGGGCAGAGGAGCTAAGACAGAGATTTCTTTCCCAGAAAGGTCGAGGAACTTGACTGAAAGAGCATGCAAAGCAAGGCGCTCGAAGCCCAAAGCTAGAGGCAGTTTCGGAGCATAGAGAGTATCACCGACAACAGGCCGGCTTATCGACTGCAAATGTACCCTTATCTGATGAGTGCGTCCCGTTTTAGGATACACTTCCAAATAGGCATTCTCATTATTTTGAGCTATGACTTTGTATAAAGTAAGAGCTTCTCTTTGTAAGCCAGTAGCTCCGCGGCCAGCCGACTTCTTTCTAAAATCAGAAACGCTTCGACCAATAGGTTTATTTATTTCTCCCTCGAGCTCTTTAAAATTCCCCCACACAAAAGCCCGATATGTTTTTTCTATTTGCCTGTTTTTAAATTGCGATTTCAAATGCTGGAAAGCTTCCTCTGTTTTAGCGATGAGGATAACACCGCTCGTCTCTTTGTCCAACCGATGCACGATACCCGGCCTTTTTATGATTTCTCCTGTTTTTAAAATAATCGGCTCACCCACTTCAGCCGTTCCAGGATATTTTGCCAATACCCAATCAGAAAGAGTTTCTTCTTTAGAAATAGCGTCCGGCCTTTCTGTAGATGAAGCAGGATGGACCAAGAGTCCAGAAGGCTTATTTACAGCCACGATACTTTCATCTTCATAGATTATTTCCGGTTGCATTTATATACTATGCCATAAATTAATGTTATGGTATATTTGTTCCTGTTTTAAATATCGCACATTTAGCTTTCATCCGATTGCGGGATTAGCTCAGTTGGTAGAGCAACCCATTTACACTGGGAAGGTCGCAGGTTCGAGTCCTGCATCCCGCACTTTGAATTTGATACTATCTAGGGTAGATTAGTCTTCAGAAGGGAAGGATCGATATGGCTGAACTTTGCTACGCAAATCCTCCCCGAAAAGAGGATATTTTCCAAGACTACGGCAAGTGCGACACTAGTTGCATATTGCCGACAGCTCATTGGTGCGCTCATGTTTTCAAGTTGCCAGACGGTCGTTACATTCAGTGGGAAGACGACTTTGAATGCGACTGCTGCGAACCAGAGGAAGAAGATCGGTGTTACACTTACGGGCCGATCTCCGAAGAAGAAGTGGCAAAACTCATAAAGGAGTACGGCTAGCTCGTACTTCCTTTTTGTATTAAACTGGTTCCAACGCCACAGCAATCGGCGCGTGAGTAAGATTGCTCCCGTAGCTCAATGGATAGAGCAGCTCTCTTCTAAGGAGTTGATGTAGGTTCGATTCCTGCCGGGAGCACCACTTCGCTTTTTCCGCTATGCTCCAAAAGCTTCGCGGTGCAAGCACCAGAAAAACAATTTTCAAAATAGTACTAATTTCGTTATTATAAAAAGCGAAGTGGTCCCGCATAGCCCCGCGTAACGTAGTGGAGTGGGGCGACGTGGGGCAAATACCTATGTACTACTGTTATATAATTCAAAGTTTAAAAGATAAAACTTTTTATATTGGTTCAACATCGGATATAAAAAGAAGAATTACTGAACATAATAATAGTAAGGCCACATACTCCTCCACAAAGGCTCCATTTAAATTAGTTTGGTATGGAGCTTTTGAAAACAAAACCAAATCACAAGAATTTGAGAGGTATCTAAAATCCAGTTCAGGATTTGCTTTTAGAAACAAAAGATTGATTTGACAAACCCTTCCCAAAAAGGTAATTTTGTTGCGGAAAGGGGAACCGTTCTCAATGGAAAATTCATTAGTCGTGCAAGTGGTAACACACCCTCACGGCATCACTCAAGGTTGTAAGAAGTGCCAAACCGTCCTCTTGGAAGGAAACTTTGCCATCGGACTCATCGTCAAAGAGGGCGAGGAAAGCAAAAAGTATCTCCTCGGAGCTCCGCCTCAAGAACACTGCGGAGAACCAAAGACTTTCTTTCAGATCTTCCAAACTGCTGAAGAAGCGGATGTGGAGAAAGAGAGAGTTGTAGCTCATCTGAACGAGAAAGGAACTACGGAGGGTCTGCGACTCGTCGCTTGGATCATTCCGGGTAATAACTAGAAAGGACAGAAGATTATGCCCGCAACAATCTCAGCAAGTGAGAAACTCCAGGAAACCATACTTCTGCTTGCCTACTGGAGCAAGCGTGCCAAAGAGGAGGAAGGGATAACTACTTCAGTTGTAATGGTAACCCAACTTCCGACTGGTATGGGAGTGGTGAATGTTTACCAGAATGGTGATCTACAAGAGACACCGCTGGCAATCGCCACAGTTGCCGATGAGGTCGCTCGCAAAGCTCTCCGATTCGCATCTGAAATGGCTGGGATTGGCGGGATCAAGCCAGTCTCAGTCTGACTCTTCATTATTTAATTCCGCCGAGCAGAAACCTGCTTCGGCGGTTTCTGTTTTTATAACTACACGCACTCCTTAAATTAATTACCTCCTTACACAAACAGAAACCGGGCCACCTGTGAGGGCGACCCGGGATCGTTTAGTTGGGGGCTAGAAAGTGAGATGCTCGAGGGGACCAGCCCGAAGAAGTAGCATGATTTCTTTGGCACTCTCACCCGACATGTGGTAAGCCACGACCCGCCGAGCTAGTTCCAAATCACAATCAAGAAGGTGGGCCAAATGAGGCCAACTTCCATCTTTCGGAAAAAGGCTCACGGCGTCAGCCGGACTTCTAAGCTTCCCAGCGAGAGCGATGCCGAGGACACAAGCCTGAAAGAGAGGTCTACTACCCACCGCAATGCGTATGTAACAGTCCCTCGCCTCTCCGACCAGCCCACTCTCGACAAACACGAGTCCCTTCTCGATGAAGAAAGCTAGTTTATTCTGATCGATGGGCATGCGCCCTCCTTTCCTCCTATCAATCTACCTGAACCAAGTCAGGTGTCAAAATTGATTTTGTTTCTCTTTTATTATTTGCACTGCTTTTTCCAAGCGTTCTACATTGATATTTTTTGATAGCTCAAGAGAGGTATCGCGGGCGCGCACAAACGGATCATTATTTAAGAGGCGCACCGATATATATAGAGAATACAAGGCACAAATAAAAACTAGGGCAACAGAGGTCAGAATGATAATTATCCATACCGCACCAGGAGAAGTAGCTTTTTTGTGCAAACCTACCAAGGTCGGAGCCTTATTATTTTTTAAAAAAGGAATTTTCAACATTTTATTTGTTTTTCACTTTCAGTACAGAAAGCCCTACTTCGCCAAGCCAAACTGCGTTCTGCGAAGCCGTCATCTCGATGTCACCGAGAGTGACGGCGTAAGGAGCATCTTCGACAGAAGAGAGGAATCCCTCAGCCTCACTCCAATTTCCTTCGAAACGGACTTGCAAATTCAAACTTTCAAAGTTTTTTGATCCACCATATTCCCCCACATCCACAGAAACTATTTCCACATCCACACCTGAAAGAGCAGCTATCTTTTCTACCGTCTCGATAAAAGCAACTTCGCCACTAGAAGTAACGAAGGAAGAATTTAGAGTCTCTATATCCACCTTCTTTTCTGCCAGAGTTTTCTTTATTGCCAGCACGGTTTCGATATCGAGCGGAGCATCGAGAGAGCCGGGCAAAGCCTCGACCAGAGAGGCACTTTTAGAATTGAGTAGGAAAATAGTAGCTAAAAATCCAAGCAAGGAAAGACAGGCCAAGCTGAGAGCGAAAAAGAAATCTTTTTTTGCAGGTAAATATTTATTTCGCATTTTACTTTTTTATCTCCACATTCATACTGAAAGACAAATCCTTATCGCGGGTAAAGGCCGACACCGGCACGGAAGTGCCTGCTACAAATTCCAGCTTGCTGACCTCTTTTTCAAAAGAACGCAATGCTTCCCTATTCAAAGCAGTTCCCGTGAGTACCACTTCCTCCGCATCATTATTTTTTCCTTTTTGTTTGTAAGAAACACCGACGAGAGATATTTGAGCCGAAGCCGCTTTGTAAAAACTAGTTACTCTCATGGCAAGCGAAGGCCGACTCTCGAAACCGAGCACTATTGCCACTTTTTCATTTATAGCCACAGGGGCTATAGCCGTCTCAGCGTATCCGCTTGAAAGAGAGCCTGCTTTAGAACTTTCGAGAGCTTCCTCTAATTTATATCTAGCGATTATATAGGAACACAACATCAAAACAGAGAGCGCGATAAATAAAAGGAAGGTGGCGCGTAAGAACACGATGAGCACCCTACGACGGTAACCTTTTTCTAAAATCTCTATTTCCTGTTCAGGTAAAATATTGGTATCCATTTTATTTTAAACGCAGAGGCCAATGGCCGATGGGTATTTTAAAGAATCTTCGAAAGAAATTTCCGGTATGTATTCTCGCAAGGAGAATAAATTATTCCATACTTGGGCCAGTTCAGCTGTCATCCCGCTTGCTTCTCCGATTTCGAAAACAAGTTGTTTACCTATGTCGTGCCTGCCGCAAACAAAACAATGCAAGGCTTCATCTGTCTCGGCTATCAAATGCAAACGGGAAGACCAATACTCCAAAGCTTTTAGTACTTCTGATTTTATAACTTTCAAAGCCAGCGTCGCATCCTCCATACTGACGAGTACCGCGGAAGAAAATTCCACCACCCTATCCTTCACTATGTAGATACCGACCGACTGAAGGTGGATGTGCACTATCACCGCCACTTGGTGAAAATCTTTGGCTATGACAGCGTTCGCCGTCGCCTGCGACTCATGCATACAAGCAATCGGTTCTAGCTCAGCTTTTCGCAAACTCTCCACATATGAAGCGATAAGCGAGCTCGAGGCGGCGATCCCGACGATCCGAGCTTTATAACCATCTGCTGTTTTCTGTACTTCACGCGGAATAAAATCGAAAGCCACATCGCCGAGAGGCAACGGCACATTCTCTTCCAACACAAAACGCACACTTTCCCGAAGGTCCCTCCCGGGGGAAGCCGGCACTTCTGAATTAAAAATATACGAAGCGTCATCAGGAATGGAAAATTTTATGAAAGGGCTTGGCAGTTTCGATTTTTGAGCTACCAAAAGGCTAATCAATTTTTCCATATCCTTCACTTCCCCTTTGTCTATGATGCCCGATTCCAATTTCACCTCAGCATGATAGGCTGGATGTTTTAGCCGATCGAGGGAAAGTAAGCGCAAGTGCGAATCAGAAAAAGCGATACTGCTATAAGGCACATCTATATATTGAGGTGGCGGAAAACTTTTGAGGAATTTGTCACGGAGCGACATGCTCTCAATTATACCAAACAATTCTGACAAAAATTCTAGTTAGAGAGTTTTCTGTCCAGGAAGCTTTGTAAAATTATAGTGGCCGCCGAGGCATCGAGCATATTATTTTTGCCCTGTATTTTTTCCGCTTGGCTACTAGTCATAAATTCTGGTTCGAAAACGATATCAAGTTCCATTTCTTTCGCTTCCAAAGCTTTAGCAAACTTATCGATACTCTTTTGTATTTCATTTGCTTCTCCTTTGAAATTTTTTGATTCCCCTACTACCACCGTGTCCACTGCGTTACCAATAATAATATTTGATATATTTTCTAGAGCATGCGAGTCGTTTTCCACCACCGAGTGAGGGAAAGCCATCCTGCCCTCTTCATCTGAAATAGAGAGCCCTATTCTTTTACTGCCATAGTCAATTCCGAGATATCGCATCAGTTTTTTATTGTGATAAAATCATAGCATGGATACTCTAGTCACCGCACTGACATCAAGTAATGAGCTTTTGATTCTTTCGCTCATCACCTTACCAGTGAAGGCTTTCGCCCTTTGGTACGCTTCCCGCCTTGGCCAAAAGTGGTGGTTTGCTATCCTCTTTATTTCCAACACTTTCGCCATCCTCGATTTTATCTACATCTTCTTAATCGCCCGCAAATACGAAGTGGAAACAGTGGAGAAATAAATTCTCAAAACATCACTAATTTGTGGTATACTGGATGAGTGCCAGAGCAATACAAAAGAAACCCTAATATTTCTTGCGTTATATGTAAAAAGCCTGTATATAGAAGGCCTTCTGCTCTAGTCGAAAGCTCTGGTAAAGCATACTGTGGTCAGAAATGTTATGGTATTTCTTGTAGGAAGGAAATACCTTGCCTGGTTTGTGGAAACCTTATCTTGGGCGGTCTTAATAAGAAAACCTGTAGTAGAGCATGTTCGAATAAACACAGGGAAGGAATAAAGTATAAAATTGGTAGGCCAAGGGACAATGCCTTCAACCAAAGATCAATCAAGTTGGCCTTGTTTAGGGAAAGAGGTGCGGTGTGCGAGAGGTGTGGTTATAATGATCAGAAGATACTGCAAGTGCATCACAAAGACAGGAATCGCAGTAATAATGACAAGTGCAATTTAGAGATAGTTTGTCCTAATTGTCATTACGCAGAACACCACTCTGAAAAGAGTTGGTCGCAGAATAATATTGGAAGGGTCGGATAATGGTATTCCAACAGTCTTGAAAACTGTCGCCCGCAAGGGCTTGCGAGTTCGACTCTCGCCCCTTCCGCCAAGTTATAATTACGTTATGAATAAAGAAGGAATTAGAAATCTAGCGGAGAAAGTTTTGGAAGATGGGTATGTTATGAGTTTGGGAACTGTGGATGAAGGTGGCGTTTGGGTAGCAGATGTTATTTATATTAAGGATGACAAATTTAATCTTTATTGGATTTCGCTTCCAAACACAAGACATTCAAAAGCAATAGAGAAAAATAATAAAGTTGCTTGCACGATTACCGCAAGTCGTAAAACTCATGATGAAAGAGCTTTGCAAATTGAAGGAGTTGTCGAAAAAATTGAAGGGTCACTTTTTGAATATGAAAAGAAATTGGAAGAAAAAAGGGGTCTTAAAATTCCCGAGAGAGCAGGTGAGATTTTAGAAAAAGGTCAGTCTTGGTATGTTCTCAAACCAACTAAAATAGAGGTCATCCACAGCAAATCTTTTGGTTACAAAAAGGAAACAGTTGAATTATATTAAATAACTCCTTATTCTTAGACATATTTTGATAAAGATAGGTAGAAAGTGGAAACAGAAAAACCGCCGAGGAGGAATCGGCGGTTTTTCTTGAGACTTTGTTTGAAGAGACTTTACTTCAATTAGTTTCCAGTCTGGAAAGACTGTTGTGTTGTGACGGAAACGTTACCATCACCATCTCTAGAGTAGATCACGTAGTAGTACCTGGTATTTGATTGAAGCGCAGTCAAAGTGCCAGAGTGAGTCATCCGCAGATCGTTGTGGACCAAGAGAGTTGAGCCAGAAATATTCACTCCCATGTTGATACTAGCTTCAGCCATGAGGAGTGGTGAAGTGCTGTAGTAAACTAGGGCCGCAGCATTTTCATTTGTATTCCAGCTAAATGTAGCATTGGTATTTACCACGCTGACATTTACTCCGCTGATCACAGGTGCGCGTCGATCAAGGCCTGAAGTCATACCGTTATTCATTTGGTTATTGATCGCAACCAGTGTGATAGGGCCGACTCGGCCGACAGCATCGATACCATTTCTAGATTGGAAATTCGAAACAGCCGACTTAGTAAGGAAACCGAAGTACCCCGTCACCAAACCTTGTGGATAGATAGTGCTATCTTTAGCAAGGAATGTCTGGGGTGTCGAAACATCAGGTCCTGACATTTCTATTTCCAATTGACGAGTAAGCACAGCAGCTTCTGCAAAAAGCGGCGCCCCTAGTACAGAGAAGGCGACGAAAACCGCTCCCGCTAGGACTGGGAAACGAAACGATTCTTTTAGAGACTTTGTGACATTTATCATATTATTTTATTTACTTATAATTAATTACCTCTTCCATAGAAGCCGTTCCGGAAACAAGCCCATTACACTCGTCGCAAAAGTTTAACAATAAAGATAAAAACAACCGCTCCAAGAAGGGCTACCAGGAACCCCTGAAGGCTAAAGTCTCTTACTCCAGTATTGCCCAAGATATTCATGATCCAGCCACCGACAACCGCACCGACAACACCGACTACGATATTAAGTACCCATCCCTGTTCAGCATTAGTCTTCATTATGATCGATGCGATCCAACCAACTAAAGCTCCAAACACAATCCATAGAATTAATCCCATATATTTATAATTATTTTAATAAATCTACTTCTCCTCGTTGTTTAATTTCACTGCCGCTTCGGGAGTAGAGATGGTTTTACTCATAACAAGAAGCCTGACCAGTCCAATCCCAACAAGCCAATAGACAAACATAGCCAAAATCGTGGTCCACTCGAAAATACTTCCCTGGACAACAGTTTTTGGAAATACTGCTAAGAATGGAGCAGTAAACGGCCAAGTGAGGGTGTAGATAGAGCTACTAAATCCCGCTGCTGGATTTGCTCCAGCGAGCTTCAACACAAAACGAAAGGCTAACAATATTTCGAGAAGAGAAAGCAGGTACCACACAATTTGAGTCCCTTTGAATAAAGGTTTGGTAGAGGAAGAATTAAATGATGAATCCATATTTTTTATATTATGCTTTTAAAGGTTTCTTTTTTAGCCTATTAATTTCTATCGACAAAGCAGAAATGTGCTGTTCTATTTTTTCCGTTCTTTCCGCCATTTTAGTTTCAAACTGGCTTGTATGCTGTGCCAACTTCTCTGCCACAGCGATGATTTCAGTGATATCTTCCATAGCGAGAAGGATAATGGGTGGAAAAAGTTTGGCCGTATCATCTTCAGTATGAATCTGGCGAGCATTTAGTATCATCACCTTCTGTCCGATCAAAGGAAATTCGTGCGACACTTCGAAACCTTTGAAGAAAGTATTTTTAGGTAAAATATCTTCAAGCAGTTTCCGCAGAGCTGGGATATTCCACTGGCCATTACCGAGCTCATACACCACTTTATTTTCAGTATTTTTCCTTTCTACTTGGAACATCGAGTAAAATGCTTCATTGGCCGCCATCACACGAAGATCTTTGTCCAAGATTAAAATCGGTTCTCGCACCACATCCACCACCGTTTTGATATAAGTCCAACCTTTTTCCCACAAACTATCTATAAAATCATCTTTAGTTTTTTCCATACAAACTACGCCGTTCTAAAGTCCAAACTATTTCAATAAAAATGTCCGAGTAATAATTTACAAAGTGTGCTATACTTGTAAGCGAGTCTCTCACTACTATTTGTAACCTAGCTGTAATTAGTAAACGAAAATAAACCTATGCCCCGATAGGCCACTGTCGCCTAGGCGTAATTCCGATGTAATAAAGCTGTTCCCCATACGGCTTCAAGTAATATATGTTGAATCGCAAACAAGAAACCGAACAGAAAAAGGTCCTGACCTTAGCTCACCACGATTATGAGAAAGGTTTGAATGCAAGGGCCTTTTTCAAAACAAGTAGCCATACGACTGGCGAGGATTTGGTGCAAAGCACTTTTATGAAAACATGGAAATACTTGATCAAAGGCGGCAAAATCGATGTCATGAAATCTTTCCTCTATCATGTGCTAAACGGCCTGATTATCGATGAGTACCGAAAAAGAAAACATTCCTCACTCGATCTTTTGATTGAAGATGGTTTTGAACCGAGTGTCGACACTTCCGAAAGTCTTTTCAATATGATCGATGGCAAAGCCGCTCTCGGCCTCATCACTCGTCTGCCTGAAAAATATCGCCAAGTGATGAATATGGGCTATATCCGCGACTTGTCGATAAAAGAAATTTCTCTCATCACCGGTAAATCAAAAAACACCATCGCAGTCCAAGCCTATCGAGGCCTTGAAAAACTAAAATTATTGTATAATCTACAGTAATCATGATCTCCATTGATGATTTTGCAAAGGTGGAAATAAGGGCGGGGAAGATACTTTCTGTGGAGGAGGTAGAGGGTTCGGATAAGCTGTTGAAACTTAGTGTTGATTTTGGGTCTGCCTCCATTGAAATTTCGGCGGACAAGGAAGAACGAGATGTAAGACAAGTTGTTTCCGGTATAAAAAAGTATTTCCTAGACCCACAAAGCTTAGTAGGCGTCACCTCTGCTTTTGTTACCAATTTAGAGCCGCGTATGATCATGGGCCTTGAAAGCCAGGCTATGCTCATGGCTTCTTCCGGGAAGTTGGAAAACGAGGAAAGTTTCTTTTCTTTGCTAAAAATGGATGTTCCTCCAGGCAGTATTGTAAAGTAAAATGGGCTTCGTGATATAATTTAGGTAATGACAGAGTCCTTACTTGAATGGCACAGTCTAGAGCGTCCTCATTTTGAAAAAAGTACCGATTGGTTTTGGTATTTGGGTATCTTAGCTGTCGCCGGCGCCGTACTAGCTTTTTATTTCGATAATTTCCTTTTCGGCATTTTTATTATCCTCGGAGCCCTCTCTCTCGGTATCATTTCTAAAAGAAAACCGAATGAAGTAAATGTACGAATTACCCCTCGCAGTATCGTGGTCGGTAAATATGAATACCCTTTTCCAAATTACCGCTCCTTTTGGATTGAGGACGATCATATGCACGGCCCCCGCATCCTGCTCCACCCTTTGAGCAATTTCATTCCCCTACTTTCTATCCCGATCGCCGACGAAGTAAACATCGATCACCTGCGCGATGTCATAAATGACTACCTCGACGAACAGCCTCTCCGCGAATCCTCCCTCCACCACCTCTTTGATAAATTGGGGATTTGATTATTTACCTATTATTAAACATCTCAATAGCTCTCGCCATTATCCTGTCTCCGATTTCACCCCAACCAAAATACTTTTTATAATCTTCTGGATTAATTAATTTAATTTCAGTAATATCTCCATCTGGATCTGTAACAAAATCTCCCATTGGTTCTACCATGCAAAATGACCTTGTTTGCCTGATTACTTTATCTCCTTCATAAATATCTTGGTAGCCGATGAGTTTTTGGCTCAATACTTTCATATTTGTTTCTTCTTTCACTTCTCTAATTACTGCTTCTTCAGTACTTTCTCCTGGTTCAATTCCTCCTCCAGGTGGCGTCCAATACTTTTTATTCTCTGCATATACGACGACCAGTTTATCTTTATAGAAACAATATGCATGAACAGCTTGTAGAGTTTTACCTTCTAAATCCAAAAGTGGATCTTCTTCTTTATAAATTACTTCAAGTTTTTGCCCGAGCCGATTTATGAAAGTTGATTTTATTTCCATCTTTAATTAGTTCTGCTTCTGCCATTCTTTAGCCAATAAACTATAAACTTCCATATCTACAAAATGATCGTACAGAAATTCTCCTTGTCGTTCAATGCCTTCATACGTAAACCCAAGTTTTTTGGGAAGCGCAGAGCTTTTGGTATTTCCGACGGCACAGCAAACTTCAATACGATTCAGACCCATTTCTGTAAATCCGTATTTTAAAACTTTTTTTAAAGAGTCATTCATAATACCTCTACCTTGAAATTCTTCCGCAAGCCAATATCCGATGGAAGTTTTTTTATGAGTTTTATCCCAAGGATATAATCCGATGCCCCCGACTAAATGATTGTCATACCAAATCGAGAGGTCAACGCCTTGTTTTTTGGAAAATCTTTTGTTACTTCCTTCGATATATTTTACGATATCTGTGACAGCCTTATCATCATCAAGCCACGGAAGCCACTCACGAAGATATGCATCATTTTTTCTTATGACATCAAAAAGAACTTGTGCATCAGGGATTTCTAGGGTTCGTAGTTCAAGGTTTTCTCTAATATCTATTTTCATAGAGTCAGTTTATTTCAAATTTTATATGACTGCCTTTTTGACTAAATACGGAAAACCCAAAAGAAGACAGGATTTTTACTACATCCTGTCCAGAAAGAATTTTAAGCTTTGACCCCATGACTCAAAGATAATTCGAAATTAGTGAGAATTGATGGGGTCCTTCCAAAACCGAGAGAAGCCATATCTTCTCCCTCAAAATATAACTCTACCGCTTCTCGTATATTTTTAGCAAGTTCATCAAGAGTTTTACCTTGAGTTACAATGGCAACATCCGCCCCTTCAGCTGTATAGTATTTCTTTCCTTTGGAGATATGAAAGTGGATAATATTTTTCATATTCACATTATAGCATAATAAAGCATTTTCTGCTATTGTGTTCAAAATCGCTCCCGTCGTTCAATGGATAGGATAAACCCTTGCGAAGGGTTCGATAGAGGTTCGATTCCTCTCGGGAGCACCACATAGAAAAAATCAAAAATTATTAACTAATAAATATATTGCCATGAATAATCAGGAAGGTTTTACGAACATTGTTTTAATAATAGCAATTGTTGCCATTGTCGCTGTTAGTGGATATTTTGTTTTTATTAAAAAGTCGGAACCCATCGTTCAACAACCAACACAGACCAGTGAAACTTCTAATTTAAAAACGTATAATGATTCAAAATATAATTTTGAAATTAAATATCCTCAAAATTGGGGGGTAGATAAATATACTGAAGGCTACAATGATGAGGGACCGTATGTATTAGTTTTCACAACAAGTAGAACAAAAGTAGAAAGATATCCATTCATTTCAATTCGAGAAAATTGGTCAGTAAATAAGGAGATCGATCGAATTAATAATTATGATCTTCCTACAGAAGTTAAAAGTACAAAAGACATCAATATTGGATCAATTCAGGCTAAACAAATCATATATTCTACGGATATTGGTTTAGATTTTGAGAAGACCATTATCATCCAAAATCAGACTGTGTTTATGTTTGATTCTTATCCAAACGATAGTGATTTGAATAAAGTTCTTTTAACTTTCAAATTCACAAATTAGACTTTCAGTTTCTTCATCAGCCGGCTCTTCTTGCGGCTAGCGTTGTTACCTTTGATGATTCCCTTCTTTTTGGCTTTATCGATTGCTTTTTGGAGTGCGGGTAAAAGTTTCTTAGCCTCGTCATTCTTTTTTTCAGAGACTAATTTTTTATACTCTTTGATGACCGACTGCATTTCATTCTTTCTTTTCAAATTAAAAACCCGCTTCTTTTTCGAAGCTCTGAGTGCTTTTTTGGCTCCTTTTGTTATAGGCATATGGCTGATTTTTAAGGAGTGGAACGACTATAAAAATCGCCAGACTGATTTTTCTCATAACTTAAAGAAAAATCAGTCTGAACTCCATTAATTCATCAATAATAACAGAACAACTAAAACAAAGCAAACAGCCATAGTTTCTGGTATATTAATGCCATGATTGGCTTCATTACTGGCAAAGTTATAGATGCTTCTCCTCAAAGAGTGTTGGTTTCGGTAGGAGGTGTGGGTTTCATTATTCACTCGACCATAAATACACTCGGCAAACAAAAGGTAGGAAAAGAGACAAACTTTTGGACCCATACAGCGGTGAGGGAAAATGATATTTCACTTTACGGGTTTGAAACCGAAGAAGAACTCATTATGTTTGAAAAATTGATTTCCGTTTCCGGCATCGGCCCCAAATCAGCTCTAGCTCTCCTTTCAGTAGCCGGCCTGAAAAATATTGAAGACGCCATAATTTCAGGCAACACTTCCATCCTGACCAAAATTTCAGGTGTGGGCAAGAAAACTGCTGACAAGCTAGTCCTCGAACTTTCTGGTAAAGTAGCCACTCACGAAATGAGCGAGGGCTTGAAGGACGATCTCGATGTCTTCGAAGCTCTACGCGCGCTAGGTTATCGAGAGCATGAAGTGAAAGATGTGATTAAAAATTTGCCTCAAAATCTTTCCGGTGCTAATGAGAAAATAAAAGGAGCTTTGAAGATGTTAGGGAAAAATTAAACTAATTTCTAATTGAATTTATGTTAGGAATACTTAAAAAAATAATACCAAGGCAAATATTCGAATTCTTTCAGCCTACCTACCACTACCTCCTTGCTCTCGTGGGCGCTCTACTTTACTCCTTCCCTTCTCGCAAACTTATAGTAGTAGGGGTGACAGGCACCAAAGGTAAGTCCACCACGACCGAGCTCATCAATTCTATTTTAGAAAGTGCTGGTTACAAAACTGCTCTCCAAAACACAGTGCGCTTTAAAATTGGAGAAAAAGAAAGTCGCAACATGTACAAAATGTCCATGCCAGGCAGATTTTTTATGCAAAATTTCCTCTCCGATGCCGTGAAAGCCGGTTGCAGCCATGCCGTCCTCGAGCTGACAAGCGAAGGAGCCAAGCAGTTCCGCCACAAATTTATTGACGTCGATGCTCTCATTTTTACCAACCTGGCTCCCGAGCATATAGAATCCCACGGCTCTTACGAAAAATATGTCGAAGCCAAGCTTTCTATCGCCCGCGAACTGGAGGCAGGTAAGCAGAAAAAGTTTATAGAAAAAGTCTGGCCGAGCTCTAGCTCGGAGAACCGAGGACTTTTTAAAGAAACTTTTTCTGCTTATCCAGCCCTTATAATCAACAAAGACGATAAAGAAGCAGAAAGGTTTTTAAATTTAAAGGTGAAGAACAAAATCACCTATTCCCTCTCCGATGCTTTCAATATGCACACAAGCGATAGCGGTTCTTCTTTCCAAATCGACAAAACGGTTATTCATTCAAGTCTTCCGGGCGAGTTCAACGTCTACAACATGCTCGGCGCCATAGCATGTGCCAAATTCCTAGGCATAAGCGAGGAAGCCATAAAAAAAGGCCTTGAAAACGTACACACGGTAAGAGGCAGGATGGAAAAAATAGAATTAGCGGTCAATCCGCTCCGCCAGCTGGCGGATGGCGGATTCGATGTAGTAGTCGACTACGCTCACACTCCCGATTCACTAAAGGCGGTATACGAAACATACAAAGAAACTTATATTATCGCGGTTCTAGGCAACACTGGGGGAGGTAGGGATAAATGGAAGAGGCCTATGATGGCTAAAATCGCCGACGATTATTGCAGTGAAATAATTCTCACAAATGAGGATCCTTACGATGAGGATCCGAAACAAATCCTGGAAGATATGAAGAAAGGCGTGCTTAAGAATAAACCAGAAATAATTATGGACAGAAGGAAAGCCATCCGTACCGCCATCAAATCTGCTCTTGCCAAAACTAAATTAAATAAAGAAATTAAAGTAGCCGTCCTCATTACTGGCAAAGGCACCGACCCGTACATCTGCGGCCCTAATGGCACCAAAGAACCTTGGGACGATGCGACAGTCGCAAGAGAAGAACTCCAAAAAGTATTGAAATTATAAAGAAAAAGTATGCCAGAACTGCCTGAAGTACATACGACGGTAGAAGGTTTGAAAGGAGTGATAGTAGGCAAAACCATTACGGACGTATGGTCCGATTTTCATGTGGGCACGAGTCATGGCAAGAGGCAGACCATAAAAAACAAAAAATATTTTGAGAAATTTAGGAAATTAGTAAAAGGGGCAAAAATAAAATCAGTGGAGAGGCGAGGTAAAAATATTTTAGTTCACTTAAGCAACGACTATACCTTCATAGTGCATATGAAAATGACGGGGCATCTGATGTACGGAGTAAAAGATAAATTTGTGCATCTTATTTTCAAACTTAAAAATTCCCAAAATCTAGTCCTCTCCGACATGCGAAAGTTCGCCTCTGTCACTTTCTGTAAAACAGAAGGGTTAGAGAAACATGAGACGGTAGGTAAATTGGGACCCGAACCACTCTCAAAAAGTTTCAGTGCAGAAAAACTTCTTACTCAACTTCAAAAAAGGAAAAGTTGGCCGATCAAATCAGCTTTGCTCGACCAAACCGTATTAGCCGGTATAGGCAATATTTATTCCGACGAAATACTTTGGGAAATAGGTATACACCCCCTCTCTCATACCGGCAAAATCCCTAAAAATAAATTCGGAGAAATGTTTAAAGTGATGCAGAAAATTCTGCGTTTCTCCATCAAACACGGCGGCGACTCCAAATCCGATTATCTCAACGCTTTCGGCAAGAAGGGCAACTTTCAAAATTTTCACAAAGTTTATGGTAAAAGAAAAGAACAATGCCCAAAACCAGGATGTCGAAATAAAAAAGGAGCTATAATAGAGAGGTTAGTGGTCAAGGGCCGAAGCGCCCACTTTTGCCCCAAGCATCAAATAAAATTTTGATAAAAAAGATAAATTAAATGAAAGGAAACAAGGATGGAATAGTGATCATAGTTGCCATAGTAATTATCATGGGTTTGGGCTGGGATAATTTTAAAGGTAGTTATTCTGGATCAGGAGGCGGCAGTTTTTTTGGCACTTCTTCTATAAATAACAGCCCTCAAAATTATGAGGAAGAAAAAGAAGCTTCTACTGCAATCGAGCAAATCCAAAATGCTGAAAAAACAGTAGAGGAGATAGAAAAGAAGGTGGGTGAATTAAATAGGTCACCATACTATGGCAAATTTTATCTTTACTCCCCTGCCGGCCTTGGCGATCCCGATCCAAGCAAAGAATATTTTACTCTGAATAACAACCTACAAAAGAATGAGTATGTCGACATCACTGGTTGGTATTTCAAAAGCACTGTGACTAACAATACCGCCGTTATCGGCAAAGCTTCGACTCTGCCATTTCCTTACATTAAAGGCACTGAAAACATAGTAGTGAAGCAAGGTGAGAGTATTTACATCATCAAAGGTTTTTCTCCTATCAATACTTCTTTCAGAACAAACAAATGCACTGGTTACTTTGCTCAAGATAGGACTTTCTATCCATACATAGGAAGACAGTGTCCAAGCGCTGACGATGTCGATTTACCGACATTCTCCAGCGACATGGACGAGAACGACCGTTGCCTCGACTACATTGACCGCCTTCAAGTTTGCACCGAGCCTAGAAACTTAAACAAAATAGAGCCTCCCCTACCTTCAGGTTGCAGAATATATTTAGAAACTAAAATAAATTACAATTCCTGCGTTGCAAATTATAAGTACGATTCCGATTTTGCCGGCAGAGAGTGGTACATATACCTCGAACGCTTCGGCCCGCTCTGGCGGAACAAAAGAGAAACTATCCAGCTCCGCGATCGCGAAGGTCTCCTCATCTCCGAAGTCAAAATTAATTATTAACTCCCCCTCTTAAAATCTCAATTTTTTCATTTATCTTACTTTTAAGCCTAAATTGATTCCCATGTTTCAAAAGGCTACTGTAAGATTGTAAGACATTTATATTTTCACTCTGTGATAAAGCTTTGAGTAATCTTCTTTTTGTACTTGTGCGCAACACTTTGTGATCAACAAAATTTACCCAACCTAGAAAGTCAGTCCCTGAGGCAAAAGTTTGAATAGAAACCTTTTGGGGATGTAGAGAAAGTTTTAAATTTTCTTCCAGAAAATCTGCAATTTTTGGAATAAGCTCGAGTAAATAATCTTTATCTTTATTTAAAATCAGAAAATCATCCGCATACCTAATATAATATTTTATTTTCATTACATGTTTTACCCAAGTATCAAATTCATTCATATAAATATTCACCAATACCTGTGAAGTTACATTACCCAAAGGTAAGCCGAAACCTCTTTGAGTAGAATGGAAACTCTCAATAATTTCAGTAAGTAGCCAGTTTATATTTTGATCGGGTATGTATTTTTCGACAATTTTACACAAAATATTGTGGTCAATGGAAGCAAAAAATTTTCTTATATCACATTTTAATATCCATAGAGTTTTTGAGTGATTCAAAGATTCTTTCTTGGCAAATTTCCTAAACTTATTCATCGCTTTGTGAGTACCTTTATTTACTCGGCACGAATATGATTCTGAATAAAAAGTTTTGTCAAAATGAGGGTAAAGGATTCTGTACAAAGCGCGATGCAATAGCCTATCTCTCACATTAGCTTTGTGAATATTCCTAGGTTTTGGATCAGATATATTGAAAGCAGTATAGGCACCATGTCTATATTTTTTGCTCTCCAAATCCTTATGCAGGGAAACAATATTATCCATCAAGTCGAGAGCAAACTTAGCCACATCTTCTTTATTTCTTTTCCCCGGTATAAATTCTTCCCAAGCTTCGAGTAAATTTTTGATTGAAATGATATCATCATAACTGTGAGCAAGCTGAATTTTCATTCCTCAAATGCTACCCCCCCCGCAGCTCTTTGCCAGTGCTAGAGTGTTTAAAACTTGGGTATAAGGTCTGGCAGGAGATACTTCCTCACATTTCTAAAAGCCACAGGCAAACGATAGGGGTAAAAATAGACAGACTTCTTTTAGAAACTCTCGATCTTACTTTTAGAGCCGCCTACAGCAAAGGAATTCGAAAAATTGAACTGGTATCAGAGGCTATGATAAAAAATGATTTGGCCAAGTTTTTCCTTCTCCTCATGTGGGAATGTAAAATACTTGTAGACAAAAAATATGTAAGAATTTCTCCAGTACTGGTAGATGCAGGCAAAATGCTCTCTGGTTGGAAAGAATATTTAGAAAAGAAAAACCCCTCAGGAGTTAATTCCTTTGGGGAAAACAGATAGTTTCGAGAGAAGAAGCGGTTCTCGACATTCCAGACGTTGTCGTTGCCGAGGTCGTAAGCGTAGAAGTTCCACTGACTGTCATTCCGATTGACATTGACGACCGAGACGCTTTGTACACCCCACCTTCTATAGTCACCACTCATTGAATTCTCTCTGAGTTGATTTCGCCTTTGAAGTTTTTAACTTCTTGAAGGAGTGCACCAACTATTTATTTTTTGAAGCCGACAAAAATTGTTGGCTTTGAATCGCCACCTTTAGAATAACCCAAAGATGCCAGCGTATTCTTATTTATTATAAATGAAATCCCCAGCCTGCCGAAACAGACTGGGGAAGTAAGACCAAGTGTCCAAAAAGATTCAAAGGATCACAGGGTCTTGTTGCGAGAGAAGAAGCGGCGCCCGACAGACCAGACGCGGACGAAGCCGAGGACGTAAGCGAAGAAGAGCCACTGACTGCCAGCCCGAATGACATCGACGACCGAGACGCTACCTTCCCGATTCAGCACCAGAAAGAAGTTGCCCCAGCCGTTCGTGAGAAGGCCTACATCCTCACCTGCCTCTTGCCGCTCGACGAGCTGCTCGATTTGGGTCAAGGTATAGATGTGGAAAGACTCAATGATGAGCCGTGAGAGAACGGCGATACCGTCTTCCATTACACCGAGGAGACTCTGCACCATCCCCAAAAACTTGGATCTCTCGTTGAGCTGACTCACTTGCCCTTGCTCGACCCCCCGTGCTGGCTGAAATTCCGGAAGCAACGAGAGAACGCTGGGGTCGCGGTAGTACTTCTTGCTGTCCGCGAAACACTCCTCCGTCCTCTTCTCCGCCGTCGCCGCGATGGTGATCTTTTTGACTGGAGAGAGAATGTTTTTGATCGTAGTCGCCGCTTCTCGTACTCGGTTTTTCACCGCAATCAAGAAGAGTGAGATTGCTTCTTTGGGATTCCGAATCACCCATTGGGCGTCTTCGATCGGTAGCGGGGAGAATGCGTCTTGGTGCTCGACGAGAACCCCCATTAGTTTCGGTGTCTGTTGTTCGGTCATACCGTTTTTACAGCTCCTTTTTGTGTGAGATCATTGCAAATTTGCCTCTTGGCATTTTCTGCAATCTACATCTAATCATATCATATTTTAACCCAAAAAGCAAACTTATGCCATAAACTCCTTATTTTAAAGGGTGGGGTGAATTATCTAAACAAAACTATCCCCACTGCTACGGCTACATTGAGAGACTCCTTCTTCCCTTTCATGGGGATTTCTACAATTTCATCACACATTTCTAAATCTTTTTTAGAAAGGCCTGTTACTTCATTCCCAAAAACAAAAGCAACATTTTTTGGGTATTTTATTTTTTTATAATTTTTTGAGTATTCACTTTGCTCCACAGCAACTATCTTAAATTTCTGTTTCCCTAATCTTTCCATCTTTTCTTCTTTCAATCTTTGAATTAACTTCTTTAAGGAAGTTAATTTCTCCCACCCCACAAACTCCTCCGCTCCCAAAGCTGATTTTGAAAGAGCTTTGTTTTTTCTGCCAAACCTATCTATGGGAGCGGGAGTGTAACCACAAAGGTAAATTTTACTCACTCCTGCCGCATCGGCTGTTCTAAAAATAGAGCCCACATTTTCATTACTTCTTATGTTATTTAGTATCAAAACAGTATTCATAATGTTATACTAGCCTTATGTTAAACGTATTTCCAGACCTACTGACCTACTCCATGCTCGCTCCTTTTATTTTGAGGCTGGTAGCAGGCCTTATTTTTGTTAACCTCGGCAGCCTAGCTTTCAAAAATGAGAAGGAAAGATGGGTAAATTCTTTTCTGTCTCTTGGTATATCACGCCCACACATATGGGTAAAAATTTTGGGAACAGTTGAAATAGTAGGCGGGCTTCTACTATTTATCGGTCTTTACACCCAGTTAGTCGCTTTAGTTCTAGCACTCCTCACTCTGACCGAAGGTTACATCGAGTATAAAGACCCAAATTTACTTAAACGCAATTTTGCCTTTTACACAATGCTTCTTGCTATCACACTCTCCCTTCTATTCTCCAGCGCCGGCGCCTTCGCTTTCGACCTACCACTATAATTGTCCGCCCGGCAGGAATCGAACCTGCGACCCTCTCCTTAAAAGGGAGCTGCTCTACCGACTGAGCTACGGGCGGATAGAGAAAAAATATACTATAAAATAAGCCAAAACAAAAGGCACCTCGTAAAGTGCCTTTTGCCACATGGATATATAATTCGACCTCGGTGCCTATATAACTCAAAGTTGAAACCAAAAGTTACAAAGAGTATTATGTATGTAACATTTAAGCTTGTGCTCGAGTTATACAAGTACAAGCAAGAAGTTAAAGCTTATATTAAATGAGTGATCTTGAAATATTAGAGCTTTCATACAAACAGCCGACCCAGTTCGCCGAGCTATTCAACCGGCACAGTGGTCGCTTTCTTGCTATAGCAAGGAAAATGACTCATTCAAAAGACGAGTCTGATGACATAGTCCAGGAAACATTCGTTCGAGTTTACAAACATGGCAAGAAATTTCTCGAAAACGAAAGTGGCAAGAAAAATTTCAAACAATGGTCAAACGCCATTCTGAAGAACTGCATCCTCGACCAAATAAGGAAGAGGCGCACAAAGGAAATCCCTCTATCGGAGGAAATCGTAAGCGTAGTCGCTGTCGAAAGCGATGCTGAAGTGCGAGAGAGTACCAATTATGTTCGTTCTATTCTAGGCAGGATAGACAGGGGCGCCTCTGAAATACTAAATTTACACTACATGCTTGGCAAATCTTTCAAAGAAATAGGTAAACTCCTAGGCATATCGAGCGCCGCCGCCAGAGTACGCGCCCATAGGGCCAAAAAAGAATTCGTCGAAATGCACAAAAGCTTCGACAAACCTCTATATAAAACATTGAATTAATATGAACATCGAACTCCAAACTCGCGTCATGCGACGCATTTACATAATCTACGGTAAAAATTTTGTTATGAAAAATGCAGAGTATGCATTGCCTTTAGCTTTTGCTTTTTGGCTTTTTTCTTTTGTCTCTATTCAAAATGTTGTTCAGAACTTGCCCAAGGATAATCTTGAAGGAGCCTTAAATTTTATTCTCGCTGCAGTCAAAAATACTGAGGCTGTTTCCCAAATCATCCTGGCAGCCGTTTTTGCTTGGAGTATTGTCAGTCTATCTCGTTTTACTTATCGTAATACCAGCTTTATAAAAAATATAAATTTTCTCCGACTTAGATACTAGTTTAGATGGTAAGGAGAGTTTTTTCCAAAGCCACATCGAGGTCCTCACCTCCCATACGCGCAAGGTGATAAATAGCTACAAGCGAGTCGGCGAAATTTTGTAATTTTAATTTTGGCCAATTCCTCAAATCTGCTTTAGCTTTTTTATGAACAAAGGGATGAATGCCTATTTCTTCTGGAAGAGCAGTCTCTGATGCGATCATATCTCTCACCTTTCCCCACACCCGTGAGTGCAGTTCCTCCGGTCCCACTCCAAAACCTCTCGCTTTTACATATTCTATCCAGGCCTCTTTAGCACTCCCCTTGCCTACAGCATCCCCCAAAGCGAAGGGACTGTAGCCCGCCACTTCTTTCCCTTTCTTCTGCCAACTATTTTTCTTCTCTTCTCTCAAATCAAAAATCTTTGCTTCAACTTTTTCAAAGACTTCTATCATTTCTTTTTCTGTCTCACCTTCCACTATAAAAAACTTTTTTGAGGAACCATTCATCCTTAGCGCAAATCCTGCCATCAAATTCCTAGCTTCCTCATTCTCCAAAACACTTTCAAATACGATAGCTTCTGCATCACTTCCGAACAAAGAGCTCGACTCAATAAGCCCCCTCACCATATCAACCTCCCACGACAGGCTATCTATCTTCAAAATACTCTCCCCTTTCGCCACTTTAGCGATTTCTCTATCTACCCCTTCTTTATTCGCTCCGATTATTAAATACAGCATTTTATTTCATCTCTCCCCAATTATTACCCACGCTTGAATTGACGATAATTGGTACTCCTCTAATATCGTCAGGTAAAATAACGTCCTGCATTATTTTTTTTATTTCCGGCACCACCTTCTCCACCACGCCTTCCTCTATCTCATACATCAGTTCATCGTGGATCTGCATTGTCAGATACACTTTTCCTGCTAACCCCTCTTTCTCTACCCACTCGTCCACTCTATTCATAGCAATTTTTATGATGTCAGCACTCGTGCCTTGTATAGGCGCGTTTATAGCCATCCTCTCTGCTGAAGCTCGGATGAAAGGTAGTTTGGATTTGATGCCCTCGAAATATCTGCGCCTACCAAAAAATGTTTTGGTAAATCCATTTTTATATGCCTCTTCTTTAGTACTTTCCAAGTACTTAGCTAGGCCAGAAAATTCTTCAAAATATTTATTGTAAAATTCTTGGGCCTCCTTCCTTTCTGTCCCCAAATTTACCCTAAGAGCATTCACCCCCATACCATAAAGTATGCCGAAGTTTATCACTTTGGCTTTTCTTCTCATTTCTTTAGTCACTTCTAGAGGAGCGACTCCAAAAACAGAACTGGCCACGCCCGTATGTACGTCTTCTCCTCTTTTGAAAATATCTATGAGTTTCTTATCACCCGATAAAAATGCAGCGATCCGAAGTTCTATCTGAGAATAATCGAAAGCTACTAGTTTGAAATCTTTGGGAGCTAGGAAAGCGTTCCTTATCACTCTACCTCTCTCCGAGCCGATAGGGATATTCTGCATGTTTGGATTTTTGGAAGCCATTCTGCCTGTAGCCGCTCCGGTTTGGATAAATGTGGCATGAAGTCTATCTTCCTTGTCTAAAAGCTCTGGTATCGGCTGGATATAAGTAGAAAGTAGTTTGGAAAGTTCCCTATATTCCAAAACTAAAGGGATGATAGGGTGCAAATCCCTCATCTTCTCAAGCTCTGATTCTTTGGTCGATTTCGCCCCTCCAGCTGTTTTCTTTTGATTTTTGACTTCTAATTTCAATTTATTAAATAAAACATCCCCCAGTTGCTTCGGAGAACTGATGTTGAATTCCGCTCCCACTTCCTGCCAAATCTTCTTCTGTATCTCGAAAAGCTCATCGGAATATTTTTTGTCCAAATCCCTCAAAAATTTAGCGTCGATAAGCACACCCCTTTCCTGCATCTTTTTTATGACAGGCAGGAGAGGTCTCTCTATCTCTTCAAAAACTTTTTCGCTTTCTCTTTTTTTCATCTCTTTCCATATCTCCTCTTTGGCTTTGGCGAAATCTTCCGTCTTACCAAAAAACAAAATGTCTTCCAAGTTCGGATCAGTCTTATTTGAATCCACTACCCACAGCGCCACCTTCGCCTCCTCCAACTCTTCTCTGTTTATATTTTCTTCAATCTTTTCTTCTTTTCTTATTTCCCCGCCCGAAACGCTCTCGCTATCGAGGCGGGCGGGCTTATTTCCTTGCCCTATTACCGCTTCCAACTTCCCTCCCATACTCCTGAACTCCAGTTCCTGAAAAAGTTTCTTAGCTTTCGCCAAATCCACCCCTTCTTTCCATGTTTTCTCTGGTAGTTTGAAATCTATCGGTGCGTCTCGCCTGATGGTTGCGAGCATTTTACTAAACTCCGCTTCTTCTTTACCCTCTTTCAAAAGTTCTACTATCCTCTTTTTGATTCCGACTTTTTCAAATTTAGCTTCCGCCCCTTTCTTCGCTAATTCTTTATATATATTTTCAATGCTACCAAAATTTACAATAAGTTCTGTGGCTGATTTTTCGCCTATACCTTTTATACCGATAATATTATCCGATGGGTCACCACGAAGTCCTTTAAAATCGGGTAAGAGCTTAGGTTCAAATCCAAATCTTTCTTTTACTGCTTTTTCATCATACAAAATAGTATCTGTTAGGCCCTTTTTTAAGGTATATACTTTTACCCCCTTGCCCACAAGTTGCATCGTGTCCATATCACCCGATGCAATAATTATGTCTACTGGCACTGATATGCCCGATTTTGCTAAATCACCTTTCAATTCTTCTACAATAGTACCGAGTACATCGTCGGCTTCAAAGCCTTCTTTGGAATACACTGGTATGCCAAGGCCTTCGCACAGTTCTTTCGATTTTTCAAGTTGCACCACGAGCGCATCATCAGTTTTTACTCTGCCGGCTTTATAGTCTTTATATACTTCATGCCTGTATGTCGGTTTAGGCAAGTCATAAGCAGCTACGATGTAATCGGGTTTTAGGTCGGCCACTATTTTAAGTACCATCAGGACAAGTCCATAGAGAGCTCCCGTCGGCTCCCCCTTACTCGTCGCAAAGTCAGGCAAGGCGTGATATGCCCGATGGATAATAGCGTGCGCATCAAGCAGGACCAATTTTTTATTCTGATTACTATTGGATTTTAATTTTTCTTTCATTTTCATTCACGTGTTCGAAAAACACTTTGTTATGCGGAGGCATTATTCCTTCTATCCTTTCTGGCCACTCGACACAAATCAAATTTTTGGGGAGAGCTGTTATTTCATACCAACCGAGATGTACCATCTCTTCTTCTTTTTCTATTCTATATGCGTCTATGTGTATCAAATGGGAAAAGATGCTAGAGGGTGAGGTCTTGTATATTTTCATAATAACAAAAGTCGGGCTCTGAACAGTTTCGATAACACCCAAAGCCTCTGCCACATATTTCATAAAAGTAGTTTTGCCCGATCCTAATTCACCATAGAGCCCCACTACTCTCGCTCCTTGATGCTCTCCAAAGGAAAGGGAGCGAGCAAAATCATGAGCAATCTTGGCGGTTTCTTCAGTGCTTGTGGAGAGATACTCTTTCATAAAGGCATTTTAGCACAAAGAAAAACGCCTCGCGCACAGCTCTTTGGCCATGTCGCGAGGCGGTTTGTCCAGCTGTCGGGGGAGGAACTTAAAAGATCGCGTTTTGTTGCTGATTCCCAGCCTGGCGAACATCCCAGAACTGGGTCAAGTTTTGACCCCCGCAGACATTGTACGTCCGCGTGACGGACGTGACAAATGCCCCAGTCTCCGGGTTGTGAGCGGCAACCGTCACGTTGAGCCCGCGGCAGTCTCCCGAAAACTGCCTGAAAGGCAAGTTTGCCTTCTGCCCCTGAACGATCTCTACGGCGACGCTGTCGACCGAAGAGATGGCGTCCACCCGCAGAACAAACGTGGTGATGTTGTTCACGGTGAGCAAGAGTTGGGGTGGAAACAGCCCCCCGCGAATTGGGATCGAGGGGGTATAGATATTGGGCCCTCCCGACACACTCACCTTGGTTAGACAGCCGGTGGATAGGACCATGGCCAAAATGACCACGGTAAAAACCAAAGATTTCGTTTTCATACTAATCTCCTCTGCTATATATTATATCACACCCACTGCTTTTTTGCAAGGTAAACAAAAAATACACCCGATCCCGCATTCCCTCCCCTTAAACAAGGGGAGGGCAGGGTGAGGTCATGTGTTACAATTAATTTATGACTGTTATTTTTAATGAAGAAAAGCAGAATCAGAAGTTGGATGAAATACGCGATGCAGAAAAAGAAGATTTGTCGCGAGAACTTTCTAAAAAATATAGCTTGCCCTATATCGACCTCTCTGTCTCCCCTATCAATATCGACGCTCTGCGTGTAGTGAGGGAAGATGTAGCTCGCAAAGCGGAAGTGGCTCCATTTAACATCGTGGACAAAAGAGTAGCTTTAGCCATATTCTCTCCCAACAATCCGATGACAATCGAAGTGATCGAGGATATGAAGAGACGCGGTTTTATCCCAAATCTTTTTATGTCCTCTAAAGATAGTTTAGAAAAAGTCTGGTTGCGCTACAAAGATCTTTCCTATTCTTTCGAAACCAAATCAGGAGCGATTGATATTTCCAACGAAGAAATACTCTCCATCACTGAAAATGTTCGCCATATAGAAGATGTGAAGAAAATGATCGAGGAAGTTCTATCCCAGAAGAAAAGCTACCGTATATCGAAAATACTAGAAATAATTTTAGCTGGAGCGATCGCTCTCAACGCTTCCGATGTTCACCTAGAACCAGAGGACACTTATGTGCGTTTGCGTTACAGGCTCGATGGAGTGCTGAAAGATATTTTGAACTTCGACAGCGACACTTATAAATTACTTATTTCTCGTATCAAACTAACTTCGGAAATGAAGTTGAACACCAAAGAAAAAGCTCAGGATGGCCGGTTCAGTATCAAGATAAGGGATGAGGAGATAGAAATACGTTCCTCTATCATCCCAGGCGCTTATAGTGAATCAGTGGTACTAAGGGTCCTCAATCCAAACGCTATCTCTGTCCCTCTTGAAGAACTTGGTATCCCCGATAAATTACTGGAAAATATATTGCACGAGCTTCGCAAACCAAATGGCATGATATTAAACACCGGCCCAACCGGAAGCGGTAAAACCACTACTCTCTATGCATTCCTAAAAAAAATACACACACCTGATATAAAAATAATCACCATCGAAAATCCGATTGAATACCATCTTCCTGGAATAGTGCAGACTCAAACAAACGAAAAAGAAGGTTACACTTTTCTCGAAGGTTTGCGCAGCGCCTTGCGTCAGGATCCAGATGTCATAATGGTCGGCGAAATTAGAGACAGCGAAACAGCAGAGATAGCAGTAAACGCTGCCTTGACCGGCCACTTAGTTTTTTCTACCCTACACACTAACAATGCCGCCGGCACATTCCCCAGGCTTGTAGACCTCGGAGTAAACTCAAAAGTTATTACTTCAGCTATAAATATCGCCATGGCCCAGAGACTAGTAAGGAAGCTTTGCCCCGATTGTCGTAAAGAATACATTCCAAAACCGCAAGAAAAAGAAATCGTCGACAAAATACTCTCTGGCGTAAAGGATAGAGTTTTTGCAGATAATTTACATTATGAAAAATTTTTTGAACCTGGCGGTTGCGAAAAGTGTAATATGTCAGGATACAAAGGCAGAATTGGAATATTCGAAGCTATTATTACCGACGAGAATATAGAAAAGATAGTTAGAGAAAATCCAAGCGAACGAGAGATAAATCAAGCCGCCGAAAATCAAGGCATGCTTACCATGAAGCAGGATGGCGTCATAAAAGTAATAAAAGGAGTAACTTCATTAGAAGAGTTGGAGCGAGTAATCGACCTATGGGGATAAAATAATTGATTCGGCACAGTTTATGTGAAGAATTAAACTTATAGAGAAAAAGTGCTAAAAGAAAATCAGCGGCATGAATCTCTAAGCAACACTTTCAATAGTCATCAAAAGTTAAGTGGTTCGCCAAGGATAATTCCAGCACACTCTACCGAAATAGAGTACCAGAATGTCCACGCAGAAACGCTCAAAAAGCCGTAAGGCTTCCGTTGCTTAGAGATTCATGCCGCTGATTGTGAAAGATTCTGGAAAGCAAGAGTTTTATACCTTACAGCTTGCTTTATTTCAACTCGAACAGAAGTATAGCATACTAGCTTAATTATGTCAAGCCGAGATAAAATGAGGCTTTTTTGAGTTATAATCAAGTCTCCATATGGCTAAAAGCACCAAAAAGGAAGAGCGTGAGGAAGGAGCAAGCGGTGATTTTCTCGATCAAACACTGCGCCCCTCGAAGTGGGATGAATATATCGGTCAAGAAACAATAAAGAAAAACGTTCACATTCTTTTGGAAGCTGCCAAAGAACGTAAGCATCCCCCAGAACATATTTTATTCTATGGCCCTCCAGGACTTGGTAAAACCACTCTAGCTCACCTCATTGCAAAAGAGAGTTCATCGCAAATGAAAATTACTTCCGGCCCAGCAATAGAAAAAGTAGGAGACTTAGCTTCTATCCTGACCAATCTTTCTGCCGGAGATATTCTTTTCATCGACGAAATACATCGCCTGAATAAAACCGTAGAGGAAATACTTTACCCGGCTATGGAATCAGGCTCACTTGATATTATTATCGGCAAGGGCCCATCGGCACGCACTATTCAGCTGGAGCTCCCTCCTTTCACTTTGATTGCTGCCACCACTCGCATCGCTATGCTCTCTTCCCCACTTCGCAGTCGCTTTTCTGGAGGAGTTTTCCGATTAGAGTTTTACACCGAAGAAGAGTTATCAAAAATAATTGAAAGGTCAGCTAAAATTTTAGGTGTATCTTTGAGTAAAGAAGGAGCCAAGAAAATAGCGGGGAGAGCCCGCTTCACCCCAAGAACAGCAAACTATCTTTTGAAAAGAAGTCGCGACTTCGCTCAGGTCTATAAAAAAGAGTTAGATGAGGATGCTATACATGACGCCCTGAAACTCCTAGGCATCGACCATCTCGGATTAAACGATTCCGACAGAAAGCTCCTCCAAGTAATGGCTGATAAGTTCGGAGGAGGCCCTGTCGGCCTCGGCACCTTAGCCGCCGCTCTAGCTGAAGAAGAAGCTACCATAGAAGAATTCAATGAACCTTACCTTCTGCGTCTCGGCCTCCTCGAACGCACTCCCCGCGGCCGCACCCTCACCAAACTAGGTTATGAGCACTTAGACTTGGATTTTCCTAAAAATAAGTTATTTTAAAAATATGTCCGGGCATAATAAATGGTCAAAGATAAAGAATAAGAAGGCGGTTACTGATGCTTATAAGGCTAAAGTTTTTTCTAAACTTGTGAGGTTTATTACAGTAGAATCAAAGAAGGCTAAGGGTGATATAAACTCTCCCGGTCTGCGCACGGCTATAGAAAAAGCAAAAGCTGAAAATGTGCCGAGCGACAATATCGATAGGGCTATAAAAAAAGGTTTGAGTAGCGATAGTGGTGAAATGGAACAAATTACATACGAAGCATACGGCCCAGGAGGATGCGCTATCATCATAGAAGCTCTGACAGATAATAGAAATAAAGCAGCACAAGAAATAAAACACATTTTATCTGAAAATGGTTACGAACTAGCTACACCCGGCGCCGCCTCGTGGGCTTTTACCAAAAGTGCCAGTGGAGAATGGACTCCAAATATAAAAGTAAACGTAAATGAAGCAGACGGAGAAAAACTATCTACTCTAATAGAAGAACTGGAAGATAATGATGAAGTTCAAGAAGTTTACACCAATGCTGAGTGAAGTTAAAAGTAAAATTCTCGGTATCGATCCGGGTTATGGCCGGCTAGGAATTGCAGTCATAGAAAGCATCGCTAGAAAATCGACACTTATTCATTCAGAATGCTTTGAAACAGATAGCAAGCTTCCCCATCCAGAACGTCTAGCTCTAGTTTTAGAAAAAATAATAAAAGTTATAACTAAATACGATCCTGACGTATTAGCCATCGAAACTCTTATTTTTAGTAAAAATGTGAAGACTGCTCTAAAAGTGGCAGAAGTAAGGGGACTAATAATAGCTGAAAGTGCTTCAAGAGGTCTACAAATTTCAGAGCATCATCCAAATGAAATAAAGATGGCGGTTACAGGATATGGCAGGAGCGACAAAAAACAAATTATTTTTATGCTGGAGAAAATATTAAAAATAACTAAGCATCTGAAATACGATGATGAGTACGATGCCATCGCCATCGCCCTCACCTCCGAAGCGCTTATCCACAACTTTAAGGAAAAAGTATTTGAAAAATAATTTGATTGAAGCAAAATAAAAACACATTAGAAGTTAGAATAAATTTAAACATGCCAGACGAAGAAAAAGATTTAGGAGAAATTGATCTAAATTTACACGATGCAGAAGGTGACGATCTAGGTGATCTAGATGATGATGAAGAGGAGGAAGAGGACCCTAGCGAAGACGAAGAAGAATAAAAGTTTTCTTACCTATTTTTATTTTTCTCTCTCTTCCTACGGCTTCATTTGGATCAGTGATTTTTGTGTCAGGTAAACTTGTTTGGTCAGAAACAGCTCCAGCTTCCACAAGCCTCCGGTATTCAGTCTTGGATGTTACAAGCCCTTTCTCTGTCAGTACATCAATAAGTTTCTCCTCCTTATCTGCCTCTACTACCACCGCATCTTCTGGAAACTCCCCTTTAGAAAAAGTGTTTTCAAATTTTGCTAGTGCTTCTTTTGCTTTCTCTTCATCGTGCAACTGCCCGATGATAATAGTAGCGACGCGTTTTTTCAAATTCATAGCGTCTTTATCTGTATTAAAACCATTTATTTCTTCTGTCGATATATCTGTCAGTAGATTAAACATAGGTATAACGGCATCATCACCCAAGGCCATAATTTTACCAAAAAGATCAGCTGGTTCATCTGTTAAACCGATCACATTACCCTCGCTTTTACCGATTTTTATTCCCTTAGAATCAGAAAGAAGCGGGGTTGTCATGACAAATTTATCTTTACCTTTCATAGCTTTGAGTAAACTCCTACCAGCAAGCATATTGAAAGTCTGATCGGTGCCCCCCAATTCCAAATCAACCTCCATCTCTACAGAATCGTAAGCTTGGAGTAAAGGGTAAAGAAACTCTCGAACATTTATAGACTCTCCGTTTTTCAAACGTTCCTGAAACATATCTCGCTCAATAAGCTGTTGGACTGAGAAATGCTCGGCTATATTTAGAATGTCTGTTTTTGTTAATTTATTTAGCCAATCACCGTTATACAAAATTTTAATTGGATTCGGCCCGTCAAAACGCACTATTTTGGAAGCTTGCTCAAGATAACCTTTGGCATTTTCTCGAAGTTCTGAACTGGTAAAAAATTTCTCTCTTGTTTTCTTTTTGCCAGTAGGATCTCCCGCCTCTCCAGTACCATCACCAATAAGAAAAACCACCTCATGTCCCAAGTCTTGCCACTGCCTATGCTTACGCAAACCGACCATGTGACCTAGATGAAGTTTGTCTCCGGTTGGATCAAAGCCTTGGTAAAGTTTTATTTTCTTGCCACTCTGCAAAACTTTCTCCAATTCCTCTTTACTAGGGTAAATCTTCGCTACCCCACGAGTAAGTAATTCTTCTATTTTCTCCTTTTCATTCATACAAAAACTCTATCATAAAAGGCTAATTCTTGGTATAATCGCATTTACATGAATCTCCGTATTTTTTACTTTAAACACCGCCATGGGCTCAAAACAGCCGCTATTTTTTTATTAGGTTGCGCTTTGCTTATAGGAGCAGTAGCCATCCTTTGGATTTCAAGCTTCAAAGTACCTTCTCTCCAAGCTATCCAGGAACGCAGAGTGGCTGAATCGACCAAAATATACGACTCTACCGGGAATGTCCTTCTCTACGATGTATCACAAAACACTAAAAGGACGGTTGTACCGATAGAGGAAATTTCCGATTATGCTAAAAAGGCCGCCATAGCAATAGAGGATCAGGATTTTTATAATCACAAAGGAGTGAAGCCGACCTCTTTTATAAGAGCGATGCTCGTCAATTTGACTTCACTCTCTTTCAGCCAAGGTGGCTCCACCATTACTCAACAGGTGGTTAAAAATTCTATTCTGACAAATGAGAAATGGATATCAAGAAAACTAAAGGAGTGGGTGCTTGCTATCCGACTGGAGAAAGTTCTTTCCAAAGATGAAATCCTTTCCATGTACTTAAATGAAATTCCGTACGGAGGCACCATGTACGGCATCGAGGAAGCTAGCGAAACCTTCTTTGGTAAAAACGCTTCGGAATTAAATCTGACTGAAGCCGCTTATGTTGCCGCTATTCCTAAAGCTCCTACTTTTTATTCGCCTTACGGTAAAAATCGCGACAAACTAGAAGCAAGAAAGAATTTAGTCCTGGCCGAAATGCTAGAAACAGAAGTAATTTCGGAGGAAGAATACAACAAATCAAAAGCTGAGGTGATCGAGTTTAAACCAAAAGAGGATTCGAGTATTAAAGCTCCTCATTTTGTTTTCTATGTCATGAGTCACTTGAAAAACAAATACGGTAACGACGTCCTGGAAAAAGGAGGCCTCAAAGTCAAAACTACTCTAAATTATGAACTGCAGGTGATGGCTCAGGATATCGCTCACGATTATGCTCTCGAAAATGTTATCAAGTTTAAAGCTGAGAATGCTGCTCTCACCGCTATCGACCCGAAAACTGGAGGCATCTTAGTCATGGTCGGCAGTCGCGATTATTTCGATCCTGAAATCGATGGGGCTTTCAATGTTACTTTGGCCAAAAGGCAACCAGGCTCCACCTTCAAGCCTTTCGTCTACTCTGTCGCTTTTCAAAAAGGCTACACTCCGGAAACAATTCTATTTAATGTTAAAACCCAGTTTGCTACCGCTTGTGCCCCCGATAATCTTACTAGTCTAAACACTTGTTATTCCCCCGACAATTACGACCTCAAATTTACTGGTCCGATGACTATAAGGAATGCTTTGGCTCAATCAGTAAACATCCCTGCAGTGAAAGCTCTATACCTAGCAGGAGTGCAGGATTCTATAAGGCTAGCTCGCGACATGGGTATGCAATCCCTCTCAAACAGAGGCGACTATGGCCTCACCCTCGTTCTCGGAGGTGGCGAAGTTACTCCACTTGAAATTACTTCAGCTTATTCCGTCTTTGCCAATGAAGGTATGAGGAATGAAGTCAATCCGATATTGGAAATCACTGATAAACAAGGAAACATTGTGGAAAAACTAGAGCCTCATCCGACTCAAGTTTTGGAAAAAGAGATTACTCTCAAAATTTCCGACATTCTTTCCGATAATGAAGCTAGGGCTCCCGCCTTTGGTGCTTCTTCCTTCCTCCATTTTCCTTCTCAAGATGTAGCTGTCAAAACCGGTACCACCAACGACTATCGTGATGCCTGGATCATCGGCTACACTCCCTCCATCGCTGTCGGTGCTTGGGCTGGCAACAATGACAACTCTCCGATGGATAAACAAGTAGCCGGCTTTATCGTCGCTCCCCTCTGGCGCGCTTTTATGGATCGAGCTCTTCACTTCTATCCCAACGAATCTTTTGAAGAACCAACTCCGGAAGATACTACTTTACTAAAACCAATATTAAGAGGAGTGTGGCAAGCCGAAGGTGGGAGTGAAGGAGTACATTCGATTCTATACTGGGTAAATAGAGCTGACCCTCGAGGTCCAAAGCCAGAATTCCCTCAAAACGATTCTCAATTTGCCAACTGGGAATACGGCGTTCAAAAGTGGCTTCAGGAGAATAGTTTCATCCAATCAACTGTAAACTTCCAAGGCCAATAGCTATAAAACTCCTATTTCTAGGCTTATTTTATAATTTTGCACAATTTGCTATTGACATATAGCTTGTATTCTGCTATACTTTAGGACAGAGGAAAGGAGGGTTAGCCCAATGCTAAACCCGAATGGTTCAGGAACGTCGCCCCGCTACTTGCGGAGCAAAGGCCAGCATGGCCAGGATCTCATCGAATACGCCCTGATGGCCGGTTTCGTGACCGTCGCCGCGGCCTCAATAATGCCGGGAGTAGCGGCGTCCATCAAAAACATCATGGGAAGGATCGAGAGTGCCATGTACGGCGAGACACCGATCAAGGCGGCCATCGCGATCGACGATGACTACGTGATGATTCGCATCATCTCTGCAGTTCTAGCTGTGATGTTTTTGGGATTCATCGTCCTGCGCCGCAAAAAGAACGTCGAGTAAATCCCGCCGGCGGCACATTCGTTGCCGCCACAAGCCCTGCCAAATCCCCTCCAAAAAAAGTTCCCGCCAACAGCCCCGCGACCGTCAAAAGTCGCGGGGTCTTGCCTTATGTAGTTTTTAAAAAGATTATCTAATCTCTTTTACTTTAAAACCAGCAGAAGTGAGTTCGGAGATGATTTTGTCTTTGCGCATATAGAGTTCGTTTCGGATGATGGGAGTTACGGAAAGGCGAAGGACGCCTTCTTCGAGAGTAAAATTATTTGGAGTGAGGTTTATACCAGTAACTTTTTTAATAGCATTTGTAATCCCCTCCTTCGAGGCCGCACTCTCTTCTTGTATTTTTGCAAACTTCTGAAAAAAACTTTTAATGTTTAACATATTGTTTCTTCCCCGCTTTACCTCCCCTGCTCAAAGGGAGGTCGACACGATAGTGACGGGTGAGGTCTATCTATTCATCGGCATCACCACATAGCTAAAACTTTTATCCCCCGCCCCCTGTATAATCATCGGCTTCCCGGCTCCAGAGAGCTTAAGCTCTAGGCTATCCGAATCAATCGACTGCATACAATCCAGTATATATTTATGATTAAAACTTATCTCCATCTCTTCCCCCTCTATTTTTGCCGGCACATCCTCCGTGTATTCCCCCACATCATTATTTTTGGTGGCAATGGTAAACTTCCTGTCTTTCGGATTTACTTTGAACCTGACCTGGTTAAACGCGTCAGAGAACACTTGGGCCGAGCGTATGGTCGAAACAAAATCATTTTTGAGTACAGTGACAAAAGTATCCGATGATTTAGGGATGATCTGTTTGTAATCAGGAAACGAGCCTTCCACAATTCGCGATACCAGGAAACCGTCAGTAAAAGTAAAGCTGACCTGATTTTTATCAAAAGATATTTTTATTTCTTCATCATAACTCTCTATGATTTTTATAATATCTGGAATATTTTTAGAAGGTAGGAGTATAGATTGGAAGTCGGTAGGTTTTTTATAGTGCACCTTTTTCTCCGCCAAACGGAACGAGTCAGTGGAAACAAAAAGTAGTTCCTGTTCCCCCGGAGCAATGTATACACTTGAGAGTTCTGGTTTTATGCTGGAATTTGAGGCGCTGTACCAAACCGATTTTATGCCATTTATAAATTCTTTTGGCTTTATCGTTGTTTCTTTACCAGAAGAAACCTTAGGAATCTCTGGGAAATCTTCACTCGGAATACACTTGATAACACTTGAATTGTTCTTGGTCGAAACAGAAAGATTTCCATTATTCAAAGCCAGAGTGAGAGTAGAATCGTTTTTGATAGAAGAAAGGAAACCAAGGAAAACCTGGGCCGGTACTGCCACTACTCCACTTTCTTCACATTTTACTTTCAAACTGAGTTCCAACCCAATATCCAAATTAGTTGATTTTACTTTCAACATTCCATTTTCTTTATCCACAGTCATATACACACAAGAAAGTACTGGTAGGGAGAGATTTTTCCCTGTAGCTCTTACGGCTTTATCGATTATTCCGAAAATTTGTTTTACTGTAGTTTCGATTTTCATCTCTTTTTAATTAATTATTCAAATAAAAATTTATTAAGCCTTATTATGGGTGTGTATATGTGGATATCCACTAAAAATGTTTAATCCAAACGTTTTTAATGGATATAACTTATTTTTGAGTTGGGTATTGTTTTGTGGAAACTGTGAATCTAACATTTTTATTTTTCTATAATCCAATTATATTAATTTTTTTAAACACCTTATACACATTTTATCTTCAGGTTATCATCGATCTTATCTGTTGAATTTCTTTTACCAATAAATCATTCGACTTGATATCGTTTTTTATTTTTTCGCAGGAGTGGATTACAGTGGTGTGATCACGGCCACCGAGCTTTTCCCCTATAGATGGGTAGGAGATGCTGAAATCTTCTCGTAGTATGTACATTATTATCTGCCGTGGCTTGATGATCTCTTTTTTTCTAGTTTTCTCATATATACTTTCCTCGTTTATTTTATAGAAGTCGGAAATTATTTTTATTACCTCCTTATATGAGAGGGTCTTTTTTGGTTTAGTGTTGTTCTTTATCAGATCTCTTATTTCGTTAAAATTAAGTTCCCTTTTCTTTAGCTCAGTCTGGACCACTATGGAGTTTATTATTCCTTCTATGTCTCGTATGTTGCCCAACACCTCTTTAGTCAGGAAATCCAGGGTTTCTTGGGAAGGCATGAAGCCAGTCGAGGAAAACTTCGATTTGATTATAGCCATACGCGATTCGTGGTCAGGTTCTGGTATATCGACGATCATGCCTCCGCCAAATCTGGATTTGAGGCGAGCTTCTATATCTGGGATCATGTTTGGATGCTTGTCTGAAGAGAATATTATTTGTTTGTTGTTATCGTGAAAGGTATTAAAAAGGTGGAACAGTTCCTCTTGAGTCTTCTCTTTGTTGGAGAAGAACTGGATATCGTCCATGATGATGACATCGTATTTCCTGTATTTTTCTTTAAAAAGGTTTACTTTGTTTGCTTGGACAGAATTTATGTAATCTACTGAAAATTTTTCCGAAGTGGTGTAGAAAACTTTCTTTGAGGGGTAATTGTTTTTCACGTAGTTTCCTACCGCTTGTATCAAGTGAGTTTTGCCGTGGCCAGTTGATCCGTAAATGAAGAGTGGGTTGTAGGCGATACCTAAATTTTTGATTACTGCTTGGGCTGCCGCGTTTGCCAGTTCATTAAATGGCCCCACAACAAATGATTCGAAGGTGTAACGCGGATTTAGGTTGTCCTCCTTGTTGATATAGAAATCGTTGAGAGGCATAGCTCTAGTGGGAGAGACGATGGGTTTAGCTGGTATGGTATTTTTCTTCCTTTCGTCTTTGGAAACCATGTATTCCACTGAATGTACTCCTGGGGAAAGAGCTCGTAGGGTTCGCAATATGGTTTGATGAAACTTTTTGAGAAGCCATTCTTGAACGAAGGTGTTTGGGACTGACAGAAAAACTACACTTTCCTCGAACCTCAATATATATGTATCCCGGAACCAGGTAGTGAAGTTAGCCTTTGAGATAGACGCTTCCAATTCTTCTAAAGTTTTATCCCAAAGTTGTTTTGTGTCCATCATAACGTGTTTGAAGATTTCTTCTTGAAACCAATTATATATAAGTCTAACTTTTTTCAAACTTGTTAAAATCTTAAATGCTGTTTATAATGTGTGTATAAGCATTAGTACGGTAATGAAAGAATCAAATTAAAGATCATGTCAATCACCTATCAACCAAAAAAAAGGAAAAGAGCAAAAGCCCATGGATTTCTAGTACGAAAAAGGACGGTTGGCGGAAAGAAAGTGGTCCTGGCTCGCCGCCGCAAAGGGAGGAAGAAGCTTTCGGTTTAGTTTTAACCACAATGTTACCGAAGACAAGGAGAATCCCTCGCAACCTTTGGCCTTCCAGTCGACCCGGCAAGGTCTATAAAGGACAACTATCTTCCCTCTATGTTTTCGAAGGTAAAGGACATACAAGGTTCGCAGTCTCTATTTCTAAAAAGACAGCCAAAAGGGCTGTCGATAGGAATAGGATAAGGCGTTGGGGTTATAGGGCTTTAAGCGAATTTATGTTAAAAATAAAACCTGGTTTTCTTTTTAAACTATCATTTTATAACGTTCCTATAGAGTATAAAGAAGTAGAGCAAGAAGTAAAAACCCTCCTATTAAAATCACATGATATCCTTCTTTAAAATAATAATTTATACTCCCCTCTATAATGCCTTAGTCTTTATTCTTGATGTCTTGCCTGTGGCTGACATAGGTCTTTCTGTCATAGTTCTTACTCTTCTCGTCAAGGTCATTCTCTACCCTCTCGCGAAGAAAACCTCTGTTACTCAGCTTCAAATGAAGGAACACCAGAGTGAGCTTGATGAAATAAGAGAAAAGTATAAGGACAATAGAGAGGCGCAGGCTCTGAAGACGATGGAGTTTTATAAAAAGTATAAAATCAATCCATTTTCTAGTTTTGTCACCATTCTTATCCAAATTCCCATTATTTATTCTCTCTATCACATATTTACTTACGCCGGTTTTCCTTCGGTAAATAGTGAAATGCTGTACTCTTTTGTTCAGGCGCCAGAGGTGGTCTCTACCAATTTTCTAGGCCTCATAGATGTGGCAAGTAAAAATATTTTTTTAGCTTTTCTTGCCGCGATCACCAGCTTTTTCCAGATGAAAATTACTACCCCGTCTCCTTCCCCTGTTGTTCCAGGTAAGAAGCCTGATTTCAAAGACGATCTTTCCCGTGTTATGTCTATGCAGATGAGGTATTTCCTTCCAGCCATAGTATTTTTTGTCTCTTGGCGTATTTCTGGTGTAGTTGCTCTCTATTGGGCCGTGTCCAATCTTCTTGGTATTGCCCAAGATCTTTGGATAAAGAAAAGGTTAAATTTCCAAAAGCCATAACGATTGATCCTCTTTGTTTAGGAAAGAGGCGTATCGCCCGTCTTTAGAAATCATCATTTTATCTACATTTATTTTTTCATCCGTTTCTTTTTCTGGGTCGGATATAGGAGTTACAGTTTTTCTTTCTATATCTATCATGTCGACGAAATCGTTTGTGCTGAGTATCCCCTGGTACCAAGCATCAGGGTAATTACCGGAAGGTATTACTTTGGGTATACCACAAATCAAAAACAATGTATTTCCTTTCCAAGCACACTTTTCACTAAAAGTTTTTACCAAAAGATCTGCTGCTGTCTCTGAAGAAGCTGTATTGATGGATAGTAAGAAGGGAGAGCTTCCTCCAGAAGAGGTCAAAATATATTTACCATCTCCTCTTGTGAGGGCGCTCCCTCCCATGATTCCCCCGAATATCTTGCTTGTAGATTTGTTTGTTGGATTAAGTAAATAGCCGAATGATTCAGAACCGAAACTAGCTTTAGTTGTAAGTAGTATCGAATTTGTTCCAAACCACTCTATTGTCCATTCTGCTACAGTGCCACTATAAACCAGAGATGGGTTGGTGCCATCAGGATTAGCTAAGAAACCTTTCATTCCGGCCTCGGCGGTGTAATAAAATATTTTTTTACTATCAGGACTGGGAGCTATTTCTTCTATGTCTGAAGGTAAATTTGAGGTCACTGTTTCATAGCGAGTCGTGATTTCACTTGAAGTAGCTGTGCTCGATCTAAGTCTAATATAAGAAGTTTCGACAAATCCGCTCTCTCCTGCTTTTTGGGTCAGAAAGCCGCTTCCATCAGGTAGCCAAATGGCCCTGTTTATTTTAGGTATGGTAGTATTTGTAATACGACTTATTGTAGAAGAGTCAGAACGAGCCTCGTATACGTTTCCAGTACTTTTGTAAACAAATCTTACGATTGTAGTTGAACCGGAATTCAATAATACTGCTCCAGCTACAGGCTCGTTTGAAATTTTTCTAAGTTTAGGCAATTTTGTTTCTCCATCATTGGTAAAATTTGTTTCTGGTCCCACTTCTTCCTCGTTTGTATTCTGTGTTTCTACGAAATCAGTCTCTGGATTACCAAAGGGGAAGAAATTTCTTAAACTAAACCCTCTTTCTTCCATCGGAGTGCTACTTTTTTCGGATGACAAAACCAAAAACGCCGCTAGTCCCACCATCACGACTATTCCCAATATTAAAATTTTCTTTTTAGTGGACATTATTTTTCTACATGAAAGTGTGGACCGGTAGCATTTTCGTTATAAATTGCAGTTACCCCCAATTTTGCCCATTCTGCCACATGTTCTTGGCTAGTCACTTCGAAAGAAACAACAGAAAACTGACTTTGTTTTGCTTCACGTATAAAGATATTAATCTCATCGGCTCTATCTTTGTTAAGAGTCAACATGTTATCTATTTTTGCGTCAAAACAAGTGCCATTATTATGACATGGATCTCTGTGGGTTCCCGTGGGTGGATTACCTTCGCTTATCCACCAATTAATACCGTTATTATCCATACCAAAATCTAATGAAGTTGTTTGAGGTATAATACCGGCACTTAAGTTTGTTCCCGTATTTCTGAACTCGATGCTTCCATCGGTAACGTGTATGCAGTCGTTACAACTGACTGTCGCAGCAAGTGTGCCACTTGTAACTGCGGCTTCTGGTACATTGACCGTTCCCACATTCAAATCAAATGTTAGGAGGCGGGGGTTTATGGTGTAGAGAATAAGCCAAGAAGCGATTATCATGATAAGCCCATACACCGCACTTTGGATTTGTTTCTTTCCTTCCGACTTACCAGCAATGGCGTCAGTGGTTATGTATTGGAAACCGCCAAAAATTATTTTAGTTACGGCGATGACTGCCGCCAGACCTATAATCAAATTAAAAATACCAGGAATATAACTTTGTAAGTCAGCTTTCTCCCCTCTATTACCAATGGTTGTACCAGGTAACGGAGCAAGCACTTTGTACTCCAGTTGTTGTCGTTGTTGAGCAAGTTTAATCATTTGTATAATTAATTATCTTCATATTTTATATTAAAACCATTTTCAGCAAACTGTAGCATTTTGTTTAAATTTTCAGCCTTGAGGGATAGAAAGGTTTCCCCACTACCTTCAGCAGGTTTTCTAAAAGTGGCTGATAAGCCGGTAACTTCAGAGGCCGATCTACCATTCATCTGCCACTCTAAAGAAACTTGGTCCTGTATGTTCATGTGGTATGGGCTGGCCAAAACATTTATCTCCTCTCCTTCTATCGCGACACCGCCATTCACTGCCTTTTCAAAAATTATGCCGTACAAAGGATTGTTTTTGTAAAAAATTATTGATGGCGTGGTGGGGTTGAGTATTATTCTTTCTTCCGAATTAATGCCGCGCTTATTGTCGGTTACTAAAACTTCCGCTTCGATACCGCTTCCTAGAAGAGGCCCCGAAACTCTTACTGTATTTTTGCCATACCCTGACTGTCCTTCGAGCACAGTGTCATTCACTGTCCATTTGTATATCAAAGTACTAGCGTCTATTTTAGTGCTGCCAGAGTAGAAATTAGGCATGGCTGTGATCACCACTTCTCCTTGTGGTGGAAAGAGAGCTTTGCCTCTGTAAAATGGTGGCGTGTACGAGTTCGATTGCCAGAGAAGGTCGATTTCTGCTGGCCGGAGTGTGACTGTCTTTGAAAAACTAACACCACTTTCTAAAATTATATCTATCTTTATTTTATTTTCCGAACCTTTATTTCCCATTCTTGCATTAAAACTGGTCAAGCCAATGCCTTCAGCTTTTTTTACTCCTCCTATCGACCATTTTATATTCGCTGTATTCAAATTTTCTGTATACATTCTTAAACGTATGAAAACGTTGCCATTTGGTTTTGGAAATTCAGGTGCTATTTCTACACTTAATTCATCAGGGAGTGATATCCCTGGACTCATATTTAAACCACCCAAATTTATCTGAGCGTAGGTTGGGTCAGGCAGGAAAAAGTAGAAAGTAGAAAGTAGAAAGTAAGTTATTATTTTTTTTATATTCATAAAATATACAAACTAGGCCGCTTTCTTCAAAGTGCCCTGCGCTTTACTGGCGACTTTTCCAATTATACCACCCCTGTCTTCTGATCTGGTGATTAAGACTAACAATATTGTTCCTGTTGTTAGTATTGGAAGTGCGTCAATAGCAGGAAAAAGTTCAGCCACAGCTTGTGTAGCCATTATAGCTAGCCTTTTCGGGCTTGTGCCAAAAGGTACTCCTAAAATAGTCAGCCATAGCCAAAATAAGAATGTTGCTCCCACGGATATGATTGGAGAAATTACTATTCCGATAGCAACAAGAGTAAGTAACGCTTGTATCAGGTCGATAGATCCAGCTGCCGCTATAAGGCACGCTCCCATCCATAGTTTAATCCTTTGTTTTTTTTCTGGTTCTTCTTGCTCCTCGGTATTTTGACGCACTTGCGAATATTTCGGGTATCTATTTCTATGTTCTTCTATATTTGTGACTTCAACCATTTATTTTAGTCAGTTTACTTTGTTGTCCCCGCTTCTTCCAATTCCTTTTTCGCCTTCTTGATGGCAAGTATTTGAGAAGGATCAGAGGTTATTATTTGATCTTCCGTGTACGAGGCGATTATTTTTATAGCTACATGCTTCAAGCCGGCAAAGAATATGCCTTCCCCTACTCCTGACTCCAGAAGCAAGTATTTTTCTTCATCAGTGAGGTTAAATACTTCTTGCAGGCGATCCATTGAGGTGGCTGACTGCTTCAGGAGCACCTGTATAGATGAGTTGGTTACAATGGGCATACCGTAAGGCGACTTGAGAAAGTCGTCCACGTCTTGAGTGATAGTGGCAAGCCCCAGGTAATATTTCCTACCTCTTTTTGCCATACTGAGTAGGAAAGAAGCCGTATCGTCACTTTTCATCATCCACCAAGCTTCGTCGATTACCAAGAGTCTCTTCTTTATATCTCTGCGCACGGCGTTCCATATGTAGTGAGTGACGATGTACATAGCTACCGGTTTCAGCTCGTCTTCCATGTCACGCAGAGAGAAAACGATAAATTTTTTGTTTATATCGACATTCGATGGTTTATTGATGAAGTTTGACCAGGTACCTTTTGTATATTTTGAAATTCTCTGGGCAAGCGACTCACCTCCTTCCATACCGCCGAGCACTAGCTCAAAGTCAGAAAGGAGTGGTGGCTCCACCGATCTGAAATCAGAATCGGGAGTGATATCTTTCAGTGCATATGTTTCGGTGATGGCTCTATCGATCAAAGCATCTTCCTCGGCCGTGAGGCCTCCTAGCATGATTCTGAAAAGACCTACCAGGTTTATGATGTTCGATCGAAGTACGGAAGCACTTGACTCATCTTCAGCTGGTATCGGTAATTCAAATGGGTTTATGTGGTGGTCGGAGTTTAAAGATATGTTGAAATACCTGCCTCCTACAGCTTCGGCCATATATTCGTATTCTCTTTCCGGGTCGAGCACTATGACATCAGCGTCGAACATGAGAGTTCTCAAAATTTCCAGTTTAGTCATATATGACTTACCGGAACCTGATTTTGCGAATATGACCGAATTATAATTTTCCAGAGAGAAGCGATCGAAGAGCACTAGGGATGAGTTGTGGCGATTGATTCCGTATAGTATGCCCTTATCCGAGGTGAGATCGAAGGAAATAAAAGGAAAGAGTGATGAAAGTGGAGTGGAGTTTAATTTTGAGTGTACTAAAAGTTCATCGCTCCCTATAGGTAATACACTTCGGAAACCTTGTTCCTGTTGGAAAAGAGCTGGTTTTACATATACCAACTTTGATTCGAGTATCGATTTCATTTCTGACTCTATTTTATCCAACTCGTCCGACGAATCGGCGTATATCGATATGTATACTCCCACGTCAAACATCTTTTCCTGGGCTTGCTGTAGCTGATCGCGCAGGCTCTCTAGGTCCTGATAGGCAGTGTCGAGCATTGGGTCACGCACTAGGCCTTTTTCTTCCCTGCTTCGTATCTGGCTTTGTACTTCAGCTACCTTTTTTTGAAATGAGCGAAGTATTTTTGATGTTTCGAGCGGGTGGACGAATATAGAAATATCGAATACTCGATCAAGGTTTATGATTGGTGAAAACCAGTCCTCCCCCAGAAATCGTGGGTAGGAAATGACAAAGAAACTTCTCACTATTTTTTCTCCCAAAGATAGTTCTTTAGGAGTAACTTTGAGAGCACTCGGGGCTATTACGTCTCTCAGCTCCAATGAAGAAGCCTCGTATACTCCCGACGGCAGTATCGATGTCGATACTTCTTCTCTCTCCCCTTGTTTTTTCTTTAAAAAATCAAACATTGATTCGTAATTCTTTATTCTGATCAAAACTGGCTAGCCAGTTTTGATAGGCTTTTCCGTTTCGCCTGGATTGAATATTTTATAAAATAATTCGACCACTTCTTCGTTTCCGAGTCTGGCTACTCTTATGCCACAGCGTACCAGTCCCTGTTCCACTACCGATATCCTTTGTTCTAGCTGGATTTTATTTTCTTTGAAAGCACTCTCTGATTTTTCCTTTTCATTTTTACCACTGCTTCCAAAGAAACTGAATATACTTTGGGAAGTGTTCACTATAGCTGCGCCATAAGGTACGACGATAAAAAAGTTTTTAGTCATAATACTGGTCGATTCGGTAAAATTCTTTATAAAATTTATGTATTGCTCCGTTTGTATTTTCATCAGGTCGTTTGTTTGGGCCTTATACCTTTCCTCAAGGAGAGCGATGTAAGGTCTGATGTCGAGTCTGCGCGACTCGATAAAAATTTGGACTGAAAAATCGAGGGAATTTAAGAAATCTTGAAACTGGAGCAATATGGCCTGCCTTTCATCATTTGATTTAAGGGAAAAATTTAGAGAAGAAGCCATGACAATGGCCACCATTCCCCCATTGTTTAGCGTGATGACCCCTTCCCGGATGTCCTCTATAGGTACGAAGTTTTGAGTCGCATTGCTTTTGACAGCTGGCATGTATTAAATTTTATCACATGTTAGTATAATTGTTATATGCGATTCCAAGTGCCCCAATTTATCGATGTTGAAGATAAAATTTTTGGCCCTCTTACCATCAAGCAATTTGTTTATCTTGCTGGAGGGGTGGGTGTCCTAGTTGTCTTCATTACCTTACTTCCGAAATTCCTGGCTTTTGTCTTAGCCGCTCCTTTTATTGCTCTCTCTATTGCCCTGGCCTTTTATAAGCCCAACAATCAACCTTTCGTTTTACAACTTGAAGCTATGATTCGATATTTTTTTGGTGAAAAGCTTTATATTTGGAAGAAAATACCTAAAAAAGAAAATGAAAACAAAATAGCTCCTTCTACTCCTGTAGAGCTTCTAGTTCCTCATCTTTCAAATAGTAAATTGAAAGACCTGACCTGGAGCCTCGATGTTCGCAAAGCCGAAGAAAACGATAAAACCTCTGGAGCCTAGTGCCCTCCTTTATAAAAGAAACCTACAAGCAACATAATTATGACTACAGCAGAGGCAATTATATAGTTTAGTTCCATACTATTTTTTAGCCTTCATGGCGATTATAAAAATAATTGTCAAAATAATTCCTATCACTATGTATATGGTAAGTAAGTTCATGATTATTTGTTATGGCTTAACATTTTTATACTGAAGAGGAATGACGCCACACTAATAATAGATCCGAAAACAAAAGCTGGTAAGGTTACACTAACAGATTCTGAATGGATGAAGTACCCGATGACAATAGAAGCAAAAAGAACTTTAGAAATATCAGAAAAATACTTTGATGTAGTATCGATTTGTTCCTTGTTTAAAATCATCTTCTACATCTATAATTATAGCATAATTACTCGATCGATTCCCTATACGGGTCGTTGTTCCCAACATATTGCTTTGGCAACTCTCTTCTTTGTTGTTCTTCTGTCCCATTCTTGATACTAGCCTCTTGATTCATGATTCTCTCCCCTATCGGCCTCATCGCCTGCGCTTGTCTCAATATAGTCTGTTCAAACGAGTCGTAGGATTTTACTTCCGTAGGTTCTTTTTGAATTTCAGCCCAAACTGATTTAATTTCTTTCATGACTGAACCTAAAATTGAACCATTTATGGAATCAGTAATTTTGCGTGCGGTGCTATCTTCAATTAAAAGGTTGTCGACTATATTTTTTTTTAAATCTTGCCAATTTTCGAAACAGAGTAATACCATAAATACCTCATTTCGTAACTTCAGTAATTTTTCTTCTGATATTCCACTCTGTTCCCCAATCCTATTTACCGTAGATCGCCAATCCTTATTTGCCACAAAATCACTCAAAGTATTAGGTAGTTGAGTAAAGCGCTCCTCTATTATTTTTTCTGTTTCGCTGTTCATGCTTTAACTTTCTTTAGGTTTTGCCTCACCTTTATCTTCATCACTTTTTCCTTCTGCCTCTTTCTTTTTCTTATCCAATTTTTTCAAAATCTCTGCCGCCTCTTCTTCTTCTGTTTTACCTCCCGCCGCCTTTCTAATTGCTCTTGCCGCCTCTATGTTGCCTCGTACCCCTTGTTTGATTGCAGCTCCCACCACTCCTCCAAGGGCAGCTCCTATTGCAGCTCCAAGTGGTCCGGCCGCTACTCCTCCTATTATTCCTCCCATAGCGGCTCTACCCATTATTTTGTTTTTCTTTTCTACTCTATCGGCAAATTCTCGCATTCTTGCTTCCCCTGCTGACTTGAGATTTTTCCATGCTTTTTCAGCTTCTTCTGCTACTTTTCCGAGTTCCTTTGTCGCGTCAGAATAATTACCTTCGTCTATTTTAGTTTTCTTTTCCATTTCTTCCGCTCGTTTTGTTTCAGCTTCGGCAAGTTTTACATTTGCTTCGTCCAGTTCTTTCTTTGCCGCTATTTCGGCAGGGCTACCAGCTACAACTCCTAATTTTTCATGAGCTTCTCTCTTTTCTTTTACTAGTATTTCTATTTTTTTCTTATTGTTTTCTGCTTCGTTCACACTATTTTGAGCCTCGCTCTTTTCTTTACCTTTAGCATTCTTGTATGATTCTGCCGAAGTTTCTTTTGTTTCTTTAGTTTTTTCTTTTGCGTCTTTATGAGCTTTTTCTTCTTGTGCTGTGGAACCATAAACATCTTTAGCATATTGAGCTTTTGCTTTTGCATTATCCTCCACAGCTTTTTTGTAGCCATCTTTACCACTCATATCTCCTATCCCACCGAGTAAGTTTTTAGCTCCAGTTGCCTTCCCTAGTTTAGAGTCAGAAATTCCTCTTACATCGAAACTTGATTTTTGTCCTTTATTCGCAATCCACAACGCACCTCTTCCGTATGATGTTTTTGCTAATCTGTCTTTGTATTTACTGTCTAACAACATTCTTGATCCCCTACCCACAGTTTGTCTTGCGGCCATGCCTGCGACACCGATAGTGGCTCCACCCACAAATCCCGCAACAGCTCCAAAGCCTTTGGTTTTGCCGGCTAGTTGTTTGGAGAGGACCAGGGCCATGATGGTGAGGCCCATGACTAAAGCAAAATTGAACACAAGGCCGATGGCACTAAAAGGTGAATTGGCTATACCAGCAAAGCTCTGTTCTCGTGTTCCTATTGCTCCACTTGCTCCAGCCATTACTTTGAATGCTACCCAAATCAGGATCATAAAATATGGTGCAAAAAACGCCTGGCTTATTAGTGTGTCCCACCATTCTTTAAACTTGCCTCTCATTGCTGGCAATATGAAAGCAATAAAAGCCACAGGGGACAAAATCATCAGGAATAGAAGTATGATAAATCTTGCCAGGAACATAATGGCTGCGACAAAAAGAACTATAGCCATGACTATCATGGTTATCATGCCCAGTATGCCGGTGACGAAAGGTTTTTTCCCCCATATGTCATCATTTGCCCCAGTTAGAATATCTGCTTTAAAAAAACTCTGAACTCCGGTAAAACGAAGAAAAACTCCAGCAAAATCTCTTGTTTCAAAATCTATTCCGGCCAATGTTATTGTCGGTACTGTTCTTCCAGCCTCTCCGCTATTCATGATCGAATTATAAAATCCGACTGCCGCAATATTGGAGGTATCTATTACTACTTTGGTAATGAAAAGGCTGAAGTTTACTATAAGGCCGATAAGTATTATGTTTACTATTGTTTTTTTCAAATCCCCACCAATATCAAGGATAGTTTGTATGCCTGCCCAGAGGAGTACGAAAATGAAAATAATATTTCCGATGTCTCTTAGTGTGCTCCAGGCGCTATTTATAGCTCCGCCTAGTCCCTCTGCGTTATTTATCTGGCCCGCAAACTCTACTATGGTAAAGCTCAAGACGAGATTAAAAATATTTCCAGCTAGTGCAAGTATCAAAGCTCCGATTGTAAGCAGGAGCTCTGCTAATCCACTTAAAAATTGTTTTACGCAGGCATTAAAATTAAGTAATAGATCGCAGCTAGAATTACCTCTGGCCGACAAACTTTCTAGATCTGCTGACTCTTCCTGAGTTAGCTGCCCTCTTTCTGATCTTCCAGCCCTTTCCAGAATTGCCTGCTGTTCTTCAGTAAGTTGTGCAGTAACATTATTCGAAAACATTGGAGAAAAAGATACTCCTAGTGTTAGTGTCAGGAACAAAATTGTAATCAGTTTTTTTGACATCTTTTATATCTTTCCTGCGCTTATGCAGGCCGCAAGACCAGGCTCTGTTTGTGGGCTAGCACAATTTACTACCGTGCCGTCAGGCAGAGTGACAGTGTTACCCGACCCTCCATTTCCCCCGGTCTCACCAGTTCCTGCGCCGAAACCGCTTGTGTCAGGTGGGGGAACATAATTTCCTCCGAAAACAGAATTTCCGATATCTTCTGCTGAGTCGAGTGAATTTCCAAGGTTCGTTGTCTGGTTTTCTATATTTGTGCTTAGATCTCTTATCCTATTGTTGTTACTCGTATTGTAATAAGGGTCGGCATCGTTGTTTTCTGTCGCTGTTTGCAGTTGTTCTAGATAACTTTGGCTATTTGCATTTGAGGGGTCAGGTTTGCCGAGTGAAAGTAATCCTCCCAAAGCCTTGCCCACAAGTTGGTTCAAAAGAGCGCTTATTATTTCATTTATTTCATCTGCCACCTGTAGCCTACTATTACCAATCTGAAGGGTTTGATTGAGTTGGCTTTCGACTACACTCCCCGGTGTTTCGATCGGTGGGCTGTCCAAACATGGTAGTGCGTCATACTGCTCATCAGTCAAAAACTCTCTGCTTTCAAACTCGTTCAGTTTAGTACAAGGTTTTCTAAACGACAAAAATCCTTTCCCCCAGTCAAGTTCTTTGTTGGCTTGGCCTAGGCTGTTTCCTACTGAAAGATTGATCTGATTCATTCGTTGATTAAAACTTCCAAGAGGATTGTTTTGGCTATTCTGTGTTAATTCGATGAATCCCTCCCATCCTCCATCGGAAAAATCATTCATAAAATTATCAAAATTTCTCACTACTCTCGAAAGAGAACATTGGAAATTGCCAAATGGGTTGAGGTAAGCCTGGGAAAGAGCAATTTGTACCCGAGCTTTGAACGGAGCACACATAAAACGGGTATCGGGGTGGTTAAAAATCAGTTGTCCTGCCACCTGATCCCCTATTTTTTTGAAATAGGCTTCAGGGTTGGTAACGAAAGCGGGGCTTCCTTGGAAGCCGCTGTTTATCCAGTTGACTGTGGAAGCAGCTACTCTTTCGATTATCATGTTGATGATAATGAAGGCGATGGTGTCTAGACCAAACTCTTTACCCCATGTGTTGGCCGTAGTGTTTGCCGCTGTCATGGCATTGACAGCAAAATTTGCTGGATCGTATACTACCCACTGAGCCTCTGCTTTTCTTGTAAAAAGAGGTGAAAGTGATATACCAATCACAGAAAAAAGTAAAAAATTGGCGATTATTTTTCTTGATTCTTGGTTCATACTTCTTGATTCTTATTCATTATATTCCGTAATATAGGTAATAACCACGTTCTCCTTGTTTATAAACGACCCCATCTTTCAATATTTTTACCCTTATTCTATTCATCTCTAATAGCATGATCGAAAGGTTGCTCTGGTATATTCCGATTCCAGAAAGACCTTTTATTGGATCTTCTAAAACTTTAGCCATATCATTTACAGCTCCACCTAGGCCTTCTATGCTATTAATGAATATTAAATGTGACTCTACGTAAGAAGATGGCACCTTAATTTTTGCAAAGCTCTGGGCTATTTTTTTGTAATCCTCACCTATTATTTTTAATTCCTTTCCTTTTGAGATATCTTTTGTTGAAGTGAGTTCTCTAAACGCCTGTAGTTCCGCCCGACCTTTCTGACTAGAGTTATTTATTTTTAATATATTACCAAGTGCTGTGCCATACTCTTTTGTTGCTTCTTTGCTATTGTCGACCGAAACCACAATGTCCTTACTTGAGTATGTTTTTTTTGTAGCGCCAGTATCGTCACTGAAATCTGATGCTTGGTCTATTAATTTTTGTACTGATCCGTTATTTAATTCCCCATTTTGTCGCAAGGCAAGATAATTTGACATAAGAGACTCTGCGATAGCGTCAGTTGTATTGCCAGTAGAGGATTTTTGTATTTCGGAAACGTTAACTTCTGCTAAGGAAAGAGCGGAAACGTCTCCTTCCCAGTTTGTATTTTGAGGCAAATTTATTTCTGGCCCTTTTGATAAGAGGCCTGTGTTTAAAGCGATAGTAGATGGGCTTTTGATTCCTGAAGCAATAATAATAGATACCACTAAGGCAACACAAACAATGAACAGTGATATGACTTTACGACTCGGCATTTACTAATTATATCAGTCTTTTTGACAAACAAATCCAGTCATCAATATTTAAATCTTCAGCCCTGGCTTTTACTGGAATACCACATTGGTGTAGATCGGCATCTTCTACACTCAAGTTACTCTTAAGTAACTTTCTCTTATGTGCGAAGCCCTTTTTAAGTATTTCAAAGAACTTTTCTATCTTTACTTCTTTAAATTTTTCCATGCTTATGTTTCTTATCGCGATGATAGCCGAATCCACCTTAGGAGCCGGTACGAAAGAACCCGCTTTTATTACTCCTCCGTATTCAGGAGTACCGAATGCCTTTATAGATATGCTTAAAATACTTTCTTTCTTGTCCCGAGCCATTATCCTTTCTGCCACTTCTTTTTGTACCACAAATGTTATTGATTGAGGTTGGTGTTCACTCTCTAAAAATTTTCTAAATATTTCCCCAGTTATGTAGTAAGGGATGTTACCTATGAGTTTGTAATTACCAAGGGTCACCTTTGGCCAAGTGGATTCAGGCCAAGGGTGACCCTTGGTAATGCTAGTCGGAAATTTTAATATATCTCCTTCTAATATTTCCAATTTTCTTTCCTTCTTTAAATCTTTCCATCTTTCCTTTAATTTTTCCGCTAGCTCATGATCTTTTTCCACAGCGATTACCCTGCCCGCTCTCTCTAAAAGAATTTTAGTCAAAGTACCCTCTCCTGGTCCTATTTCGAGTACAGTGTCTGTTTTTTTGATTTCTGCAAAATCTACGATTTTCTTTAAAATTTTAGGATCTCTTAAAAAATTTTGCCCCAAATGTTTTTTTACTCTCATGTTTTTAGTATATTAAAATTCTATTTCTAATAAAGGCTTTCTCCTCGGAGTAAAATCTAAGTAGTCTCTTTCTATAAAGGTCTCATCCACATCGAATATAAATTCTGAAGGTATGTTTACTCCTCGGCTACCGAAAATAGTGCGACTTTGGGCATAGGTCAAAAAGAGTTTTTTGCGCGCCCTTGTTACCGCTACATAAAATAGTCTTCTTTCTTCTTCAGCCTCTTCTTCACTCACATTATCGTTTCTATTTTTATCGCTCGGGAACAAACCTTCTTCAAGGCCAGATATAAATACACAATCGAACTCCAGTCCTTTTGAGGCGTGTACCGTCATTAGTCTTACCGCCTCGTTCTCTTTTATACCGTCCTGGTCAGAAGCCAGAGAAATGTCCTCTATAAATCTCTCTATTCCCTCCTCCCCTTCCAACTCATCATATCTTTTGGCCAAAACAATCAATTCTTTCAAATTTTCTAGTCTATCAATATCTTCTTCACTTTTACTTAACGATTCTCCCATCTTGCTTGCCTCGACCACATACTTTACAGTGTCGGAGGGTTTTTTTGTCATAGCGCTTTCTTTTATTTTTTCCATTATTTTTCTAAATTGCCAAACCCTTTCTTTTATTTTTATTGGAAGTTCATTTTCTTTTCCCTCTACTATTTTCAAAAGAGTTACTTTTCCTATGCCTCTTGCTGGCACGTTTATAACACGCACCAGATCAGCTGTACTTTCCGGGTTCAATGCATAACGAATAAAAGAAAGGACATCCTTCACTTCTTTCCTATCGTAAAATCTTGTTCCCACCACTTGATAAGGAAGTCCTTCTCTTAGGCAGGCTTCTTCAAGGGCTCGTGATTGAAAATTTGCTCGATAAAGAACAGCAACCTCGTTTAAAGGTGTTCCTATTTTTACTAAGGTTTTTATTTTATTCACTATATATTGTGCTTCGTGGTTTTCATCTAGAGCTTCGAAAAGACCTATCTTTTCCCCCATTAGGTTTTGAGTAAAAAGCACTTTCTTGCGGCGTAGTTTATTTTTCTCTATTACCCTGTTGGCTACGGCCAGTATGGTTTGGGTCGAACGATAGTTTTCCTCTAGCACCACTATTTTTGCTTCAGGATAATCTTTTTCAAAGTTCAATATGTTTTTTATATTTGCTCCCCGCCATGAATATATATTTTGATCTCCGTCGCCAACAGAGCATATATTTCTATGTTCTTGGGCTAAATACTTAGCAATTTGGTACTGCACTTCGTTTGTATCTTGGTACTCATCTACATGAATGTATTGCCACTTTTTTGCATAATTTTTTCTTACTATTTCATTTTCTTTCAATAATTTTGCAGCCACTGCGAGTAGGTCGTCAAAATCGAAGGCGTTTTCTTTTTTTAAAATTTTTTCGTACTTTTGCCAGGCTTCTGCCACTATTCCTCCCATATAATCTCCTCTTTCCCTCTCTTTGTATTCATTTACTGATACCATATTACCCTTCTCTCTTGAAATTATAGAAAGGATTTTACCCGGCTCGTACTCTTTGCTGTCTAGGCCCATCTCCTTCAGAGCTTCTCGTACTGCTCTTTTTGAATCATCTCTATCGTATATAGAAAAGTGTCTTTTGGTTCCTAGTAATGTGGCATTATCTTTAATAATTTTTACGCACAGTGAGTGGAATGTACTTACCCATGGCCTTTCCTCGTAACCCAAGTGTCGGTTTAAGTTGCCTTCTTTGTGGATAAGTGAAAGTACTCGCTCCTTCATTTCTTGAGCGGCCTTATTTGTAAAAGTGATAGCTAAAATATTTTCTGGGGCCACTCCTTTTTTTACCAGATTTAATATTCTGTGTGTGATTGTTTTTGTTTTGCCTGCTCCCGCTCCAGCTAGTACCAAAACTGGTCCTTCGGTTGTGTCCACCGCTTCTTTTTGGCGTTGATTTAATTCAGAAATAAAATTCATTCCACCATATTAGCACTCGCCCGTACCGAAAGGTACATTCGGGCAGGTGGGGATTTCTTTTTGAGTTTTTGATTCAAAAGGGTATAATGAACTGCGTCTGAAGACACCACTGAATTGCTGTAAAATGGCCTATTAGAGCCATTTTTCTCTGAAAAAGCGAAATTACCATTAATCTTAGGCTTATTTTACCCAACGCGAATCACCCTCTCTGGAAAAAGGCCGAGTTTTCAAGGCTAAAAGAGAAAAATAGAGGTTTTTGGAGTACTCTGTCGTGGAAGAGGTTATTTCTGTTTGTAGCCATTACCTCCTTGCCAATCTCTGCATCTGCTGGTCTGATGAGTGCTTTATCCAGCATGTTTATGGAAGAAGAAGCACATCCAAGCTTCCAAAAAAACATCCAACACATAGCACTTCTCACTTCATCTATTTCCCCTGGTGGTTCGGAAGAACAAGATAGGGGTATCCTGGTTGACGAGAGTGCTCTACAGGCAGAAGGAGCGGATTCTTCTTTGGAGGAATCTGAAAATAGGCCGACATCCGATCAAATCAGTGTATATATTGTACGCGAAGGTGACACTCTCTCTCAGATCGCTTCGATGTTTAATGTCACAGTCAATACCATACGATGGAATAATGATTTAAAAGGTTCTGTGGTTCAGCCTGGCCAAACTTTAGTTATCCTGCCTATTTCTGGAGTGCGACATACTGTAGCAAAGGGTGATACTCTGGCTTCTATTTCTAAAAAATATAAAGGTGATCTAGAAGAAATCGCTAGTTACAACGGTTTAGAAAAAGGCTCCTCTCTTGCTTTGGGTACAGTTATCATAGTTCCTGATGGTGAAGTCACGTCTACTCCTGGTACAAGCTCTACGGTTAGACCTTCTTCAGGATTGAAAGAATATGTTGGTTATTACCTTCGACCAGTTGCTGGAGGTAGGAGGACCCAAGGTATTCATGGTCACAATGGTATCGATATTGCTGCTTCTCTCGGTGCTCCTATTATGGCCGCTGCCGATGGTCAAGTTATTATCGCCCGGAGTTCCGGCTGGAATGGTGGTTATGGTAGTTATGTGGTTCTGAAGCACGACAACGGCACTCAAACTCTCTACGCTCACCTCTCAAGTGTCAAAGTTTCTGTTGGCGAATCTGTAAGTCAGGGTGATGTTCTCGGCGGCATGGGTCAGTCTGGTAAATCTACCGGCATCCATCTTCACTTCGAAATCCGCGGCGCCAAGAATCCTTTTTAATTAAAAAATTCAAGGGGGGTTCGATCAGTGATCGAACCCCCCTTCCCGTCATCTCTTTCTCGGTTCTCCTCGACGCCCGGATACCTGGATGCCGCTTGTTACCGCTCTGTTGCGAGCGATTTTGCGCGCCGCTCGTGCCGCCGCTCTTTTGGGGTCATTGCCGCCGTTTTTGGCCATGTAACTTGCTCCTGTTGGTGGAATGCGATACAAGACGTAAACTTCTTTTTATAAAGATACTCTATTTTGTTTAGAAATCAATTTTTCTAATACATCTGAGATTTGGGGCGGTAGGAAATAGCTTCTAGGATGTGGGAAGGAGTGATATCAATTGATGAATCGAGATCGGCGATTGTGCGGGCTACTTTCATTATTTTGTGATAAGAGCGAGCGGAAAGGTCGAGTTGTTTGGCTGAACGATCGAGGATTTCTTTGGCCTCTTTCGAAAGATTTATGTGCAGTACCACCTCCCTTGCTCCCATTTCTCCATTCGATCCTACTTTGCTTCCTATTTTTTTGAATCTGTCTCTAGCTATTTCTCTTGCTTTTAAAATCTTTTCTCTCATGAGCGAGCTCTCTTTTTCTGGAATTTTATTTGTTTGGGTTGCATCCGAATTACTCAAACTCTCGTGTTCTACTTTTGAAACTTCTATCCACATATCTATGCGATCGATAATAGGGCCCGACATTTTTTTCTTATACCTTTGTATTTGGATCGGGCTGCAAATACAGGGCTTTCCTTTTACTCCGAAGTTGCCACAAGGACATGGGTTCATGGCTGCCACTAATATGAAATGAGCCGGGAAACGAGCCGAACCTCGAGCTCGGGAAACGGAAACAAACCTATCCTCGAGTGGCTGGCGTAGAGCTTCGATTGTTCTCGCTTCAAACTCTGGAAACTCATCAAGGAAAAGTACTCCTTTGTGAGCCAGTGTTATTTCCCCAGGTTTTGGGCTCGCTCCTCCCCCTACTAAGGAAACATAGGATGAAGTGTGGTGAGGCGATCGGAATGGCCTCTCTGTTACTATCGCTCCTTTTAAATTTCCTGATATAGAATGAATTTCGGTTACTTCCAGCATTTCTTCAAATGAGAGGGGTGGTAATATCGAAGCAAACGCTCGAGCGAGCATCGTCTTTCCTGTTCCCGGAGGTCCGTAAAGTGCGATGTTGTGGCTACCTGCTCCTGCGATTTGGAGGGCCCTCTTAGCCGCTTGATTTCCTTTAATATCAGAAAAATCATTTTCTGTGTCAAGAATACCTCCTTTTATTCTTGTTTGAGGCGAAGCTTTCATAACCTCTTTCCCCTCTACATGATCTATAACTTCTCTTAGATCACTTGCTCCAAAAACCTTTATGCCCTCTACAAGAGCCGCTTCATAAGCATTTTCTTTAGGTAGAAATATAGCCTCGAATCCTTTTTCTTTCGCTGCTCGGGTTAGGGCCAACACTCCTTTAATTCTTCTTAAATTTCCGTCCAAGGAAAGTTCTCCCAGAAAAATATTTTTATCAGGCCTAAAATCTATTTCCTCATTAGCCAAGAGGTAAGAGAGTGCGATACCTAAATCAAGCCCAGCCCCTTCCTTTTTTATTTCAGCTGGCGCCAGAGCGATAACTATTTTATGGTTTTGCTGCTTGGGCGACTCGAAACCACTATTTTTTATAGCTGCTGAAATTCTATCTTTCGATTCCTCTACCGCTTGGTCCGGCATACCGACTATATTGAAAGCGTGAAGTCCACGCGACAGATCGGCTTCTATATCGACAATATAAGGAGTGAGGAGGTGAGTCTGCGCGCTGTAAACTTTCGCATAACTCATATCTTTTGTCTTAATTCATATGAGCTTTGCAGGTCGTAGCCGCAGGATTGGCTTCCAGTCTATCTTCTTCTATCGCTTCTCCGTTTACCTCGCAAGTGCCGTAGGTTCCAGCCTCTATTTTTTGCAGAGCTTTTTTAACTTCGTTGTAGCGTATTTCGAGGTTTTTGACTATGGCTGTATTTTCTTCGTATTCTTCCATCTTATCACCGAGTTCGCTTTCGTCAGCCGAGTCAGTGTCAAAATCAGCAGGCTTACCTTCCCAATCCACCTCTCCATTGAGGGGCCTTTTTTTGCCAACATGCTCGAGTTCTTTTTCCAACAGAGCCAGTTCTTCTACAAGTTTTTCCTTAAAATGATTTAATTTTTCTATTTCCATTGAGCCTATCTTATCACCTTACAGTGTTCCCTTCAACGTATGCATCTACCAGTGCCTTTAAAGCTTCTTCTGATTCTGTTATGAGCACAGTCTCCTTGTCTAGAAAGGTATAAATCATCCTCACTTCTCCCTTGCTAGCCATTGCTGCTCGCGTATCTTTATTTTTGACGATTAAATCTCTGAAAGTATATATTGTGCTAGCTGTGCTGGTGGAAATTTCTTTCAAAAATGGATTGAAATTGTCGACCAAACTATTTTCCCATTCCAGCATGTCGCGGAAAGCGATGCCGAAATCTTTTACTTTAAAAGCGAAGAAAAAGTCTCTGCCTTGAAAGAGTCCAATCGACATTTTTTCTCCCAGAGTTCTTTCTAAGGCGCTAGGCATTTTCAATTGCATACTGGCATTAAATTCTTTTGAGTTAGAAATTTCTTTACCGCTTGCCTCCCCTATTTTTAATGCGACAATACCTTCTTGTTCTACTGATTTTATTCTCAATTCCCTGAGATTTTCTCTTACCGATGATGGAGAAAGTGAACTTAAATTTATTGAAATGGTGTCTCTGCTAGGAATTATATTTTCTTCCAGCACTACATTTACTGGGATTTGGCGCATTTTGAGTACGGTGAGGTATACCATAGTCGCTACTGTCCCCACGATCAGGACTATACCGATTATATAAATTAAAAAATTAGTTGAATGAGAATTACCTCTTGCTTCTGTCCTCTCTTCCCTTCTTTTTTCATTTTCTTTGATTGCGATACTGGTAACAGTTTCATCCTTTCTTTGTATCAAGCTGGCTATGTCTCCTTTGAAAGTTCGCAGTCTAGGTAACAAACCTTTTTTATGTAAATTTTGAGCGAGAGCCCCCATTTTTTCTTCTGAAGTGGGCAGAACCTTAGGTAGAGTAAGGCCTACGTCCTCTAGATTTTCCGCATTTGGTTTAAGTTCTTCTTCCACCACTCTATTCTACAATGGGTGGCCATAAAATCGAAATCTACCTCCTCATTCGTAATAGATATCTGCGAGGGTTTTCGTCCAAATCGATAAAATCATCAACTGCTTCGATCAGTCTAGCTGAAGTTGATTTGCCAAAACTAGCTATTTCCACTTGGCAACCTTCTGATTTCAAATGTTCAACGAGAGGTACGAAGTCGCCATCACCCGACACGATGACCACGACATCTAATTTTGGAGCAAACTTGATACAATCGACAGCCAGGCCCACATCCCAATCGCCTTTCTTGGCTCCTCCAGCGAAAACCTGCAAATCTTTTGTTTTGGTTTCGATACCTACTCTTTCAAGGGCTTCTAAGAATTCGCTCTCGTCTCCCGCCTCGGTGGTCACTGCGTAAGCTATAGCTCGCACTAGTATCCTTCCGGCCAAAGTGTCTTCCAAGACATTACCGAAATTTACTTTCCCATTATAAATATTTTTAGCGCTATGGTAGAGATTTTGTGTATCTATAAAAATTCCTACGCGCTGTTCCTTCTGTTTTATTACCGCCATTCTTCTATTTTACTTCAAGCCGAGTTTTTTGGCGAGAGTGCTGTACCTTTTTAGGTTCTTTTTTTCCAAATACTTCATGTGTGATTTTCTATCAGCCACAAGTCCTAAGAGTCCTCTTCTCGAGTGTTTATCTTTCCTGTTTTTTTTCAAATGTGAGGTCAGGTCATCGATCCTGCGTGAGAGTACAGCTATCTGCACCTCTGCAGAACCGGTGTCAGTATCATGTACTGCTACAGTTTTTATAATCTTAGCTTTTTTTGTTTTAGTTAACATTGCCCTAATACCATAGCACGAAGCTTAAGCACTAGCAAGTCATCAAATCTTTATCAAATGTACCCGATTCCGTATTCCCTCCCCTTAATAAGGGGAGGGTGCAGGGTGGGGTGGGTTAAGTGTTAGAATAATTGAGATATGGCTCAAACATTAGAACAATTAAAAAGGCAGTTTTTGGAATATGTGGAGATAGAAAAAGGCAGATCTCTAAAAACCGTTGAAAATTATGGCCATTATTTGACTGTTTTTTTGAAGCAGACTAAAGCGACCAAGCCAAATGATATTAGTGATACCGCAGTAAGGGAATTTAGGCTCTGGCTCAATCGTCAGCCGGTCCGTACCTACAAGATCAGGGAAACTCTGAGTAAAAAAACTCAGAACTATTACCTTATTGCTCTGCGTTCCTTCCTAAAATATTTGGCAAGGCAGGGGGTCGCAAGCTTGCCTCCGGAGAGGATTGAGCTTGCGAAAGTGGCCGAAAGATCACTCGACCTTATAAGCGACGGAGAGCTTTCCCGATTACTTGTATCCCCCAAAGGCAGTGATCTAAAAAGTTTGAGGGATAGGGCCATGCTAGAGCTTCTCTTTTCTACCGGCTTGCGTGTTTCCGAGCTCTGTTCTCTTGATAGAGATATTGATCTAGGTAAAAGCGAGCACTCCATTCGAGGCAAAGGAGGTAAAGTAAGAGTAGTCTTTTTCTCTGATATGGCTAAAGATGTTTTAAAAAGTTATCTGGCTAAACGTACTGATTTCGATGATGCTATGTTTATTCAACTTTCGAAAAATAAAAACTCCAAAAATAAAGAAGGTCTCAGAATTGATAAAAGATCGGTGGCTAGGATAGTAAAATATTATGCAGTGAAAGCTGGGATATCGAAGAAAGTCACTCCGCATATTATCCGTCATTGCTTTGCTACCGATCTTCTCTCAAACGGCGCCGACCTCCGCTCCGTGCAAGCTCTTCTGGGCCACGCTCATATTGGCACTACCCAGATATACACTCACGTTACTGACAAACACCTCAAAGAAATCCATCAAAAATTCCATAGTAAGAGATGATTTTGCTCTAAACCTTGAGGAGGTTTACAATATCCAAATGAAAATTGTTTCCTGGAATGTGAATGGTATAAGGGCAGTGCATAGGAAGGGGCTTTTTGCTCCTTTTGTGGATAAATATAAGCCGGATATTATCTGCTTGCAGGAAACCAAAGCTCAAGAGCATCAAAGTGAGGTTGATCTGCCTGAATATGAAGAATATTGGAATTCAGCCGAAAAGGCTGGCTATAGTGGCACTGCCATCTTTACCAAAGAAAAGCCTCTAAAAGTGCTTTACGGTTTACCAGAAGATTTGGTCAAAAAATATAAGCTAACGGAGGATGGTTATGGCGACCCAAACAAAGAAGGTAGGATTTTGACTTTAGAATTTGGTAGTCAGCAGATTGGCGGATTCTATGTTATTTGCGTGTACACTCCGAATTCCAAGGGTGATCTAACTCGCCTCCCCCTTCGTCACAAACAGTGGGACCCGGCTTTTCTCGAGTACGTTTCTAGCCTAAAGAAGAAAAAGAATGTTGTTTTCTGCGGCGACTTAAATGTAGCCCACACTGAAGATGACCTTGCAAACCCTAAAGAAAATGAAGGCGAGCATGGATTTACTGTAGAAGAAAGAGAGGGGCTAAATAATGTGATAAATTCAGGTTTTGTAGATACTTTTCGACATTTTACTAAGGGCAAAGGGCATTATACTTGGTGGACTCCCTGGAGGCAGTCTAGAGAGAGGAATATTGGTTGGAGGATCGATTATTTCTTTGTAAATAAAGAGTTCTTGCCTAAAATCAAAACATCGGCCATTCTTGCCGATGTTTTGGGTTCAGACCACTGTCCTGTGATGATCGAACTACATTGATTGCATAGGCTTTACCTCACAGTGTTTGCAGGAATTCTTGTGAGTGAAAAGCTCGTATAGAGCTGAAAGTCCGACTAGCAAGTATATGAGGCTTGCAAGTCCTGACGGTAGGAAGCTACCTATCCCCCATCCTAGGAACTCTAGTCCCCAGTTTAGGCCTCCTATTATAAGGAGAATGTAAGTAATCGTGTGTAAACCTTTACTTTTCATACTTTGTGTACTATTTGATAATGAGCTAATTATATCTGGCCATTCTGTTTCAGAGTAATTTTTCTGTTGAAAACCCTTAATTTTATGTAAAGCACAAAACCGCCGACGCAGTGGAGGATGGCGTCAAGGCGGTTTACAAGCTAAGGCTCATGAGAGCCGGCTAATTAAGAAGAAAGGTCCAGTAAACTACGCGCGGACCAAAGTCGTCACGTTACCCCTATTTTAATAAAAAAGTGAGGGTGTGTGTAACAAGTACTTCGGGTCTACCAGAACTTCTCCCAGTTGTACAACTATAAAGATCAATGTCGCCCCATTATTTTATGTACGAGGCAATTTGCGGCGACGTCTGATATACATCATATTGTCTTTTAAAATATTGTAAAGGACAACTGTGGATAAGCTTGACAAGATTTCTGTCAATTCAAACTTTATTTTTTAATCTACATAGTGCTTACCTCTTATATTTTTGATTCTTCCTTCTTCCTTAAAATCCTTTATTTGCTTACCTTTTTCACCAAGTACCCGTAGATCTTTAAGAGACATTTTTAGTAGTTCCGTTGTCTTTTTGTATAAGTAATCTTCGTTATTGAGTTTTGGATTTTCTACCACTTCTTCAAAAAGAGCGTACAGGATGTGTCCTATTTCAGGTCCTGGCTTTATACCCGTGATTTCCATGATTTTTTTACCGTCTACTTTAAGCATGCTTAAAGATATTGGATCCTCCATTACCTCTTCTATCATGGCTTGGTATTTTCTTAACCTGTATGGATTCTCTTTCGGCCTCCCAGTTCCGATTCGATCACAAAGTCTGACGTTTATTAAATCCCAAACATTTTCTTTACCTACACTTACGATCAGTCTTCTTACTGCAGAATGAGTGATTGTTTCAGTGTCGGAGAAGAACATGTGCCATCTAACTAGACTCGTGACTCTATTAATAGTTTCACGTGAAAACTTTAGACTTTCTAGTATCTTATTTGTTACACGTGAACCTACTACTTCGTGGCCGTAGAATGTCCATTGATTTGTTTCATTATTCCACCTGCGGCATTCTGGCTTTGATATATCATGAAATAAAGCTGCTAACCTCACATGCAATGGGTACTCCTTGTCAGCTGAATGTTGTAGTGTTTTAAGCAAATGAGTCCAAACATCATATGAATGGGCCTTATTTTGCTCTACACCTATAGATTTTTCTAGTTCTGGCACAATATAGCTTAGAAGCCTTAATTTGTTTAAAATCAATAAACCATCCATAGGTCTTTTAGACATAATTATCTTTACAAACTCATCCCTTATTCTTTCACGGGAAACTTTAGATATTAGATGGGAGTTTTCTAAAATTGCCTTCTCTGTGGACGGTTCAATAGGGAAGTCTAGTTCCACATGAAACCTAATAGCTCTCAGTATTCTTAAAGCATCTTCGTTAAACCTGTCATTTGCCTCACCTACAGCCTTTATTGTTCCACGTGAAAGATCAGCCACTCCTCCAAAAGGGTCTACGATTTCGCCATTTTCAGGATCATAAGCGATAGCGTTTATAGTAAAATCCCTTCTTTTCAGATCATCTTCTATTTTGTCTGTAAAAGTGACTAAATCTGGATGTCTTTTGTCTGAGTAAGTAGTTTCGAGCCTATATGGAGTAATTTCTATGATTTTTAATGTTTCTTCTTTGGCTTCCTCGTCTACTACTCCCACTGTGCCAAAACTATTTTCGTAGAATGTTTTAGAAAAAAGGGCGATTACTTGTTCTGGGGTTGCGTTTGTAGTTATATCCCAGTCTTTTGGTTTTTTCCCCATAAAAAGATCTCTGACACATCCTCCTACCAGGTGTGCTTTAAAAGAAGCTTTTTTTAAAGCACTTGTTACACGGGAAACTTCTTCTGGTATATCGAATTTGTCTATTTTTGCCTTATTCATAGCTTATTTTGTCTGTCTTTTTATTTTCTCCTTATTTTGAGCCATTTAGTAATTTCTAGGCCTTTATAATGACTTTGACTTTTACACAGTGTACACAGTTTTATCCACAGTTTAGGCCTATTTTAATAAATTAAGGACTCTGTCTTTAAGATTTCTATTTCTGTGCCCTAATACTACACTTTGCTCGAACTTTTTACGAAGGGCAGAATGTTGAAAAATTGTGAACAACTCGCACGCTCCGCGCGCCTCGTAACTTTGTATCATTTCTTACGCTCGGATCGCCACTTAACTCTAAAATGAATTCCGCTCACGGCTCGCAGAGCCTCGCCGTTCTGCCCCTCGCCCTCACCCGCAAATGCAATCATTCTTCTTTTTTGGCGGGGGGTGTTTTTAGAAATGGTATGAAGCGGGTGGGGCGCGGGAAAAATTTTTGAAATTATTTTGGTCTACAATAAATTTCTAATCTAATTCCACTTGGGTCATCAAACCAAATAAATTCTTTGTTCCCATATTTATCAATTTTTACTCCGCTGTTCTTTATATTTGCTTCCTTAAGTATTTGCTCAAACTCTCGTAATTCTTCTGCAGTTTTTACTCCAAAAGCCAAATGATTCAAACTCGTCTTATCCTTATCAGATTTCTCATATTCTCCGTAAGGTAATCCAAAAAATATTTTTGTTTCTCCGATTTTATAAGCCACCTGATTTTCGTCTTGATGTTCTGGTTTACCCAAAAAACTACTGTAAAATTTTTCAGTTTCTTCAATATTCTTAACTATCAAAACTATGTGGTCTATATATTTTGGTTGCATATCATTATCAGTGTAATTTAAATCATAATAAAGTTAAAGCCCCGCGATATTCTGCGGGGCCTGCAAGCATTAGGTTTGCTTAGTGCTGTTTTGCTTTAGTAGCTGCTTGAGCGTACAGAAGCCGATCAAACAAAGCTTGGTCTGAAGTGCCACTACCTCGAAATCGGTAGTACCCGTTCATGTCCCATTCACACGAGAAGTGAAAATCTGAAAACTCTGAAGGCAAGTGTGTAGCAATGAAGTTACCCTTAAATGCCTTCCAAGCATCCTCTCCGCCTTTATGAAATCGGGCGAAGATTTGGCTGCCTTCAGGCCAACTGACTGGACGAATGCGCACCCTAACTTCATAGACCGAACGTATGTCCTTTTCTATATTCAACCCACCAGCGATTTTAAGTTCCAGAGGATTGATAGCGAATCGGAATAGTCCTTCAAGAGCTGAGACCAGCTCAACAACAGCGTAGTCGAGAGCGTGGATTTCGCGCTTCATCTTCATTTGCCACCGCCGATCTGATCTCGATCAGTTACTCGATAATCAGAATACTTGCGTTCCAGAATGTAGATTGTTTCTTGCCGATCTGGCTCCTTGCCGTAGTTTTGGCTTCGACCCCAAAGTGTAATTGTCTTCGCTACAGAATCGAGTTCGAGAAATCCTCCTCCACAACATGCGACAGCATTACGGACAACACCGCGAGGAGTACCAGCCGAGACAGCTTCTCCTTGTAAGTACTCGACGATCTCCCGGTGTTTGTTATGAAAGGCTTGACCGCGTATAACACGCTTCTTTCCTCCTTCACCATCGGAAACATCAGCGACGATGAATCTAGTGGAGCCTTTCTCACCTCTAACCCAAAGATCAACTTCTCTGAATTCGGAAAGATCCATTTCGTTTCTCCTATCTCAAGAGTCACAAGAGGATTGCTCCTCAAGTGGCCACCATCTCGGCAGCAATTTATTCAGAATTTTTCCAAACAAATTGCCACCGAGATTTATTTTTTAAAGAACTACCTTTTACTGGACTCACCTTAACTTCAAGATGATCCCAGAGAAGGGCCCGATCCGATATTCTGGATCAGGCACTATCCACTTTCTGTGTCCTGTGGATTTGAGTAAAGAACTGCCGTTTTGGTCTAGGCACTTTGGTCCACGAGTTAACCAACTTGTAAGGAAGGTTCTCTCGTTTGAATGTCTGGTTTATGGAATGGATAACTTGCTCATCGCCATGGAACCAGTCAACGCTGACCGGAGCATTGTCCCAATCCTGAAGCTTCTCGAGAAGTTCCTTCGGCCTTCCTGTTCTTACGAAAGGCCGAAAGATTACTCCCCACTCTTCTTCGGAAATCGAGATCGCCTGGAAGTTAGGTTGCGGCATTTTCAAACTCCGGCATAACGAGTGCTCCCTTAGGCCAGAACACATAGATGATGTCGTCATCTTTTCCATTGGCTAACGACATTACAACGATTCTCCCGTCGCCGAGTTTAATACGGTCTGGAATACGTGGTGCTGAACCAAAGTGTAAGTGGCCACGGGGTATCGGGTACAGAACGATATCAATTAATGTGTCATCATTCAGTCCCGACGAAAGGCCCCATCCAGCGCCATACTGCCTTAGAATCGGATAATCACTCTTCACCGATATGGAATCTCCCCCGCACCTCACTTCGATTTCAAGGATTTTGTAGCGGAAGATTCCGCTACGGGTGAAAATCTCGAGAATACCGCCTTCAAACCGGTTGTCTTCAATAAAATCTGAAGCCGGAATATTTCGAGCAACCATTTCGCTTGGTGCCATGTCAAAAACCTCCACTCACATTTAATCATATTTTAAGGAAAATGCAAATTGACTAATTTATTACAATATGGTATCTTCCATAGTGGAAAAGGAGATATTTATCATGGCCAGAGGAAGAAAGAAAGAGCCGACACCTGTGTCGCCTCTGAAAGCGAAACTACGGGAACTTGATCGTCTTGTAGCAACCAAGGGTTCGGACCAAACACAAATCGAGCAGTTAGGTGGAGAACTTCTCGAAACCTACCCTAACGATTCGGATGTCCTCAATATTTGCATGAGGGGTATTCCTTCACTCAGCCAGAAAGCTTACGGACAATTAATGCTATCTCGGCTGAATCTCGAAGGGATCGACACTATTCCCTACATAATCAACTGGCAGGAAGAATACTACGAGGACGCGTGGGCAAGATTGGTGGCCTTTCTTGAAGCCAACGGATCAGAGATCTACGCGCGCGTCCTAGGCAGGTTTGCCAGTGAGGTTGAAGGATTCTCACAAAGAGCGATGGAGCTGCTGGAAAAGAAAGTCCCAACGCTTTCACATGAGGAGCTTCTTGCCTTTGTCGCTGGCAGGGTTGGCTATACTCACAGAACTATCGTTGTAAACTTTGGGAAGGGTAACGAACACATCACGCGAGTCAAAACTTTGGTCGCTTTGCGACTTCTGAAAGAAGAAGTGAAAGGTATCGGAGCGTCGGGAGTTCTCTTGCCAATGATGTTTCTTCCAGGCGCTCGGCAGCAGGCAGCTGAATGGCTATTTTCAGTCCGATTCACGTGGTGCGACTGCAAGAATGTTGTCCGTTTTGTTCCCGAAAAGCGCAGAGACGCTTGGGAGTTCGCCTTGAGGCACAACGCAGTTTCAGTCGAAATCTGGTCTGAATTCGTCGAACGCTTCGAGATATCTGAACCTTGTAAGTCAGAGGTTCTTGATCACCATTCTCCCGAGGACTGGGATCATCTCTGGACAGTGTTTGAGCGGCTCGAGCCGAATAATCGAGAACTCTCTGATGTTGCACTCAAGAGCAGGAAGTTTGCTCACAAGGCAACCAAAAAGCTCGTGGAGAAAAGAGATCTCGAGAATCTCAAAGTCATTCTGACTAGAGGAGCATCGAGAGCTTCACGCACCGAAGCTGGGCAATTCTTTCTGGCCAACAATCCAGACGAAGAAATCCTAGCCTCGATTATCTACAATGCTCCATCCCTTCGGCGGGAGGCGGCACAGAAGTTACTCGATCTTCCTCCTGTCATTTCTGACGCCGCTTAGAAACAGAAGCACAAATTAGAGCCCGGTCTTCGGATCGGGCTTTTTCTATTCCTTAAGAATTTCGTTAATCTTTTCTCTCGGAATTTTTCGAACATTCACTTTTTTCAATCCTTGCATTTGAGCTTTTACGAGTCTGTGTAAACCATCAAGAATAAGCCACCTGCCTTTATTCTCCATAATATCAATGGGGTATTTCAAATCAGATTCTTGAACTTTTTTATAGTGAACCGAGTGTTTATCTGGATCATCAATCACTTCCCAAGGAGTCAAATTATAATCGTCCGTATCTTCTATCTCCCAAAATGGAATGTCGAAATGCCAGATTAAATCTTGTATATCCATTTCTTCTATCGGAATATCCAAAGCCCAGACTTTTTTAGAGTCCCAAGAGAAATCAAATCCGACATCTTTAATTATTTTAGGTCTATCTTCCCAAGCCATATTGAAATCAGCTTAACCAAATTTTTGATAAATTGAAAGGGCAGCCATTGCTGGTCGCCCTGTACTTCTACTCGTCTTTGTCTCGCTCCTCGAAGTAATCCCAGCGATGATCATCGGGTTCCTCGCAATAATCTTCGACCATACGGTTCCAGTAGACTTCCTCACGAGAGTGATCTACCGACTCGAGATCTTCCTGAAGCGATTGTGCTTCTGCATCGGACATCTCACCAGAGAGCAATGCTGCTGAATTGAAGTCTCCTTCTTCGGGAGCGCTACCTCCAGTGAAGTGCTCAAGAGCACAGTCGTAGCAGATCGTACTGTCTTTTTTCTGTGAACGAAATTTCTTGTCACAAGTCTTACAAACGCATTCAAACGTCATGGCCGTTCTCCTTTTTGATGGTTAAAAAACCAGCAAATTGGAGCTCATCCGCTTTCACTTTTCAGTGGGGCAAAGGACAAGAGACCATATTACGACCCTGATAGCCCGAACAGATCGTAATGTTTTGAAAGAACTACAACAGGGATATATTTTACTCCCACCGCAACACTCAAATTTTGAATGCTCTGGTAGGAGCCCAAGTCGAAACCTGGGCATGGAATTTATTTGCACTGGACACAATTGTCGACAGCTATCAGGGGTTCCAACCCTTTTGGAGAATCTTAATTTATGAACGAAGCCGTGACTTCGAGAATGTCTGCAGGTGTAAGACAGATGGTTTCGTCAGCCAATTTTCCATTCTCCTCATCCAAGAGGAGGTTGGCGGTCACCTGATCTTTTCGTCCATCGTGTTCCCAAACCCTATACCCGTTTCTTATCCGTGCCGCTACTTCTTGAGGTTCGATCCCAGCTTCACGGATAGCGAGGCAGACAGCAAGAACATCGCCGGGAGTTATTTTGTGTTGGTATGCGCAAAGGCATATCCCGAGAGAATTGTGTGTTTGGGAGTGTTGACGACAATGTTGACCGAAAATTACTGTTAACCGACTCTCGAGTTTGTGAACCCGCTCTTCTTTGCTCATCTTAAATCTCCTTTTTTCTAAAGAACTTTCCTGTCTCTAGGCTCGCGAATATTACTTCGTGAGTCCAGTACAGGAGCCGAACAACATGGTTCGGCTCGTGAAGGACAGTTTGCGTTCTGTCAGTCGAGCGAGGTGAACGGCTTCTCGCCGAGTTTCTCGTAGGCGTCGGTGTAGATTTTCTTCTGCTCGTCCGTGGGAGTTTTCTTGGTATCGATTATCCCTCGGAGTTTCTTGACCAGCGCCATAGACTCATCGTACTTCGCTTCGGTGATGTTGCCATCGGTGAAGTCTTGCTTGGCTTGCTTCTCAAGGTTTCTGGCAAAGTCTCCTCCACCAGCCGCTTCGAGTCGCACGTTAGAGTGGGCTGTCGAAGTCTTGAGAGCGTAGACGAACAACTTGGTCTTGTCGCCTTCTTTCATCTTGTCGGCTAGTTCGGTGAAGGCCTTCTCTCGGGCTGCGAGGGATTTCTCCAACTTAGCCAGAGCATCGGTTGCTCCATCGAACCAGTGCTTGAACATAATCGGCTCCTGCTTTTCCTGTCCGAAGACCAGAAGAACTAGAGCAAAAACTACGAGCATCTTAACGATTGAACGCATAACTTTATCTCCTTGTGAAAGAACATTCCTGAATCTCGGCACACGAATATGATTCATGTGCTCAGATCAGGAGCCGAGCTTTCCCGAAGGATTGCTCGGCTCTGAAAGAACTACTTTATTTTCGCAACCTGGTGATGCCAGGGTTCATACTCCTTCCACGATTTCTTGGTAAACTCGAGACCGCAATACGTGAAGGCTTCGCGGATTCCCCAGAATTCCGCCTTTCTCCTCGAGATCTCTTTGTTCAGATCGAGGACATGGACGGCATCTGGTTGGGGAGAAACGAGCAACTGCTCTTCCTCTTGGCACAGCTTCTGGATTTCTACTGCACATCCAGAGAGCAGTTCTTCTGCTCTTGGCAATGCCACAGCCTTCCACTTCCATGCCGGGAGCTGATGGGGTAAAACCCCAACCCTTTCCCATATGAATTCTTCATAGCCGAGTCTCTTGTTCAGTTTCCTTACAATAAAGATTCCCAGCCAGAGGTCTGCGATGGCAATCACCGAAAGTATGGTCAAGCCAGTCGCAAACATTGCGTCCCACATGGTGACGATCTCATTTACGAGCCAGCCAGCGGTGCTTACGCTGAACAGTCCCATTGCCAAAATCAGAACCACAAGCAAAGCTTTACGTCTTGTCATTTCTCGGACCCTCCTTGGGTCCAGTGCTCCACCAGTCTCTTTGACTAGCTTAACGGAGCGATTTTACAAAGATTTACGGGTTAGCCTCTTTAGCGCCCATATCTAGGTGTAAGTATAGCATAATGGATAGTATTTGTCAATGAAAATCGGGGTTTGTCAATTTGATCTTTATTTACGGCCATTTTATGGTTTTTAACAGGTTTTCAGCCTTTGCTCCGTTTTCTTTGTTCACGCCCTTCAAAAACGAGACTTTACCTGCGAGTGATTTCCTCTCTTTTTCGGGATCATCGCTTCGCAATTTAGTAATACTAAAATTTTTCAAATCTTCGAGATAAACTAGTAAATCGCCTGTATTTTTCAAAAATAATTTTCCGCTTGAAATGGAAATGCCGTTTATTTCTTTCACTTCTCCTTTTCCATATAAATATCTTTTGGTATTAACTTTATAATTTTCCGATCTGACAATCCGCTTGATAGTTTCTTCGAGAGCTAAAATTCTTTTGCCACCGGAAAAAGAAATATCATCGAAATAACGCGAATACAAAACATGATTAGTTTCTGCCAATTTCGTAAGTCTTTTATCTAAATTGCTTAATGCGAGTGAAGCAAGAAGTGGACTAGTCGGTGCACCTTGTGGAAGCTCATGGTTATATGTGGTAAGTATGCATAAAATTTCAGAAATGGAATCGTTGAAGCCCAAATCTCTGAATATTTGCATTACTCGTTCGAAATGAACACTTGGGAAAAAATCTTTTATATCTAAATTGAGTAAATAATCACTTTTGGAATGATATTTTGCATTTTCTATAATCGATTTTCCGCTTGAAAAGCCATAAGCGCAACTCGGTAATTTTATGTCAGCAAAAATTTTATCTAAAACACACCTTTGAATATCTCTTAGCTCCTGTTTTGGAATAGATAATTTTCTATAGCCTGCATTATTTTTCTTTGGGATTGGAGTTGGCTCGTATAATAATGGAATAACTTTAAAACACTCTTCAAATTTTTCTTTTTTCAATCCTAAAAACGAGATTAACTTCTCTCGCGTATCAACGCCACTTTTAGATTTTTGTATTTGTAAAATCTTTTTCATAAAAACAAAACATCGCCAACAAAACGGCGATGAGTGAGGTGGTAAGACTGGAAGATCCTCATGACTATCGAAATCAATTTCTTGATCCACGGTAGCATCGAGGAAATTCCAGAAACGACCTTGGAGACACTTTCCGCGAAGCTTGCGAAAGCTTCAAGTCCCTTGAGCAATTTCTTCATTTTATTTCCTC
>Ga0209542_10000201_pt1 | contig 150551 bp, 146 predicted proteins | sample RifCSPhighO2_01_FD_184028 | JGI IMG/M metagenome (GOLD analysis project Ga0209542, IMG submission 184028) | Soil microbial communities from Rifle, Colorado - Rifle CSP2_plank highO2_0.1 (SPAdes) (version 2) | ecosystem: Environmental > Terrestrial > Deep subsurface > Rock core/Sediment ... | reverse complement strand
GTTCGTATAGATAGACATATACAAACATCGCGCAAAACAGGGCAATATTGAAGAAGAAGAATAAGGGAAAAGTAAAGAGTAGTATTATGAGAAAAAATGATATTTCTATTGCGCAACGCCTCGCATGGATTTTGTATTCTATTGAGTTAAACTTCACAATAGAGCGAATTTGCTCCTCAATATCTCCTTCCACGCTTCGGCTTTCATCATTTTTGACCCCTTGGATAAGCGTGAGAATATTCTTTTTATTTCTAATATTCAACTTATATAGATCTCCTTTCTTTCTTAAAAACCAGAAAGTATCAGATGATACAAAAATAAAGAAAGAAGCGAGGCTGATAAATATAACCTCCGCAAGATTTATGTAAAAACCGGCTTTACTATGAGAGCTAAAAATAAGTACCAATAATATAATGGTTGCTATTGCAAGAAAAATCTTCTCGTTCTTTGCAGAAGAATAGCTGAGTAGATACTTTGCTCTATTTAGGCAAGACTCCAAATCACTTATTAAATCAAGAGATATACGTCCAATTTGTAGTATTATATTCACTCTTTTATCTTACGCTCTAGCACGCTATTAAATAAGATATTGTATGCCTCGTCTAGTATTTTCTGTTGTCGTTCCTTTTCTTCCGGCGTTTTTGGCTCAACGTAAACGTATTTAACCTTAAATTTTCTGATTTTCCTCATGTTCTATCTTCTTTTTTTTCGATAGGATCATAAACTGCTTTGAACAGACCAAATAATCTTTCTGCTCTTTTTCGCGCCTCTTCATTAGAAAGCTCTTCTCCAAATTCCTTTTTGTAAATTTCCTTAAATTCTTCTATGGCTTCATCCGGCAACATACCATACTAATATAACACTGACAAGAAATGGTGTAAAATGCTGGTAATGAAGATATCTACGATTATCAAAGAAGACCCAGTTTGGACTTATATGATGACCGCAAAAGAAACACGCAGGGTTGCTGATTTATTAGAAAAGTCAAAAGAGTTTGAAGAAAAGATATTGTATTTAAGAGATAAGTATAAAATTCCAAAAAACGGATACCCTTTTGATCAGCTTAAACACCCAATGGAAAGCATTCTTTTTGATACCATTGACGATTTTTTCGAAGAAACGGTAGTAATTAACAGAGATATACTAAAGCTTCCCTACTATTGGTGGGGTTCAATTGCCTATTTTGCTTTTTACAATGTTTTGATTACGCCGGAAAGAATACCGATTGAGGTTAGATATATAAAGTCAGAGGGCTGGGATGGAATCGGAACACACATAATTATTAAAGAAAAAATGAGTAGACCAGAAATTCATAAGAGAATAGATGAAGAATGGGATAATATTGAGCGTGAAATGAAGCCGTTGCCGGAAGCAAAGGGACATAAAATGCTTAGGTCAGAGCTAGCAAAGGAAATAGCTGAACTTAAAGACTCAAAAGGTAAAAAATATAAGGAGATTGCTGATACACTCCAAAAGAAGTATGTAGATTCAGAGTTGTACGACTTACTCAGCGAAGACTACATTAAAACCCTCTACCATAGGTGGATGAAAAAGAAGTAAATCATATTTAGGTATCAGATCCACAGAGTATCAAATGACACGCGTATTAAGTGATTAGTCTACTTTCTGGTACATACAATTTATAACCCCTCTGTTTTACTGGTTGCATGTTAGAAGAAAAGCCGATAGACGAAGAGAAAATTCAAGTGACAGATAACCTTGTCCAGTTCTTTGAACTTTTACTAAAAGTCGACCGGAGGCTGGAAGAACAAAAAAGAAAGGAAAGTTTGTCATGATAGATACAGTGGTTTTAATAATTCAAGAAGGCTTTTATAAAGTCCTTGATCCCAATAAATTTACCCCATCTACTGAAGTTCTTGATAGGCCGGTTGGTTTTGGCGCTAAGGCTTTTGCTAAATGCCTACAAAATCCTACAAAAGAAGATTATCAAAAAGGCATTTATAAGCCCAGACTTACGATCACAAAGCGTGCTACTAAAATCGGTATTATAAAAACACTTAAAGTAGAATTTTCTTGCTCAAAGCTTTTGTTTCTTAACAATCTGAATGAATTAACGGATAAGGACTTTAGTTTGTTGATAGATACCTTACACAAAAGACTGCTTGAAATGTGCGTAGAAGTCAGCAAAACAAGTCTACAATTAGCAACTGTTTCGACAGTCCATTATTCAAAAAACATAATACTCCCCTCTTTTGTAACTTCAACTATGATAATTAAGGAGTTAGCAAAAGTTAACATTACAAAAAGACTGAGCCTTGATAAAACATTCTTTAAAAATCAGGGACACGCCTTGACCTTCTACTCAAAATCCTACGCAATTGTAATTTACGATAAAATTAAGGACATACAAAAAACAACCGTCGTAAAAGTAGATGGAGATCCTACAAGCTTTCAACAGGGTTTATTTGAAGTCAAAAAGCCTTCTTCTGAAATTCTAAGAATAGAAATCCGACTTAACCATCCGTACAAGATAGAATCCTTATTCAAGGCAATCGGAAAACCAGCAGGTCGCAGTTTTATTAATGTTTTCAGAGAAGAAAAGGCAAGACTTGTTATCCGGCATTATTGGAGTTTAATTACAAATAGTATTAATAAATTTATATTTACTAGCGATGAAAGCCTACACAAAACCGCAGAAGAGATCTATCAAGCCAATCCAAACATTTCAGCAATTAAATTACTGTCAATTATTGGCTATTTTCAAATCGTAAAACAGGACAGTGGAAGAGCTTTGAGGGAGTTTATAGAAAAGCACTACACATCAAGAACGTGGTTTAGAATAAATAAGGCTATAAGAGAAACTTTAAAGACTAAAAAATCGTTAAAATACCTAACATTTGTGACAGAAATAAACAAAGCTATTGAAGAATTTGAACCATTAAAGCTACTTGACTTTGAAGCTGAAATGATAAATAATGATAAATATAACTAAAATGACAAACTTTGCTACGGAACAAGAATTTAATAGAGAGGTCGTTCGTTTCTTACGAGAAAAACTAAAAAGCATAGACAATAAAAATATAAAAGTGATAGGAGGCTACGAAAGTGATGCTCCGGACAATTACATTCTTCGTGATTTTACATTTTTCAAAACGAAAGATAGAGAATGGAAGCTATATGGCGGTGCACAAGAAATAGATGTAATTATTTATGAGCAGACAATTCCAAGAGAGAAACTAATTGGAGATTTTATAAAAACAACGGGCGTGGCGGTAAGGGGAAATATCATTGTTCCATCGGTTATTATGGAGCTTAAGAAAGCTACAAGAAGAACCACGAGCAAGCTGTCAAATTTTCCCAGTCACGATGCAATTTCCGCAAATGTAATAGCTGGCGATATTAAAAGACTATTTCCAAGAGTTAGGGCAATGTTTGCATTTGATAATTTTGAAGGTCATTCAAAAGCAGAAGAAAGCATTTCTTTTAGAAGAATGCTCTATAACTTTGATTATATTTGTCTTAACTGGGAAAATGAGAAAGAGGATATGTGGGACGATATTAGTAGATGGTTAAAAATATGAAAAACGAACAATATTACAGCATAGAAGAAGTAGCAGAAATGCTAAAAGTCGCATATCTTACGGTCTACAGATGGATACAAGCAAAAAAACTCGTGGCTTACAAAGCGGGAAAACAATATCGCATTAGGAAGTTAGACTTGGACAAATTTTTGAAAGGTAAAAAATAGATATGCAACCAAAGAGACCTAAGAAATATGGCTTGGTCTGGGAAGAAAAGACCGAGGATGTTGTTGAACAGTGTAAAAACGAACTGCCGGTTTTGGAAGAAGTTGTAAGCAAGGAAATAACCAAAGACAAAAATCTACCGGTCAATCTTCTGATTGAAGGTGATAACTACCACGCCTTGTCTGTCTTAAACTACACACACGCAGGAAAGATTGACGTCATCTATATTGACCCTCCTTATAACACAGGCAATAAATCTTGGAAGTATAACAATCATTATGTTGAAAAGGACGATACCTACAAACATAGCAAGTGGCTTTCCTTTATGAAAAAGAGAGTGGAACTTTGTCTAGCTTTACTCAAAGAGGATGGAGTAATTGTCGTAACTATAGATGACCACGAATTTGCAGGATTAACTCTTTTACTAGACAAAGTATTTGGGGAAAACAATAGGCTTGGAACAATAGCAATTATGCATAACCCACGAGGAAGAAGTGACGACAAATACTTGGCTACTTCTCACGAATACGCAATTTTTTATGGTAGAAATCCACAACTAACAAAAACTAGCAAATTGAAATTAACAGAAGAACAAGCAGAAGACTTTCCTTTTGAGGATGAAATATCTAGATACAGATTACTCCCTCTTAAAAGGACTGGCTCTAACTCAACTCCGAATGAAAGACCAAACCTTTATTATCCGGTTTATTGCGATCCTTCAGCTAAGAAAATGGCTTTAACTAAACCAAAATTGAGTGGCTGGAAAGAAATTCTTCCCCTTGATACTAACGGGGCAAAAAGAGTTTGGAGATGGGGCAAGACTACTTTAGCAGAAAGATTTGAGACAGAAATTATTATAAAAGTCGACAACGGAACATACAATGTTTTAGCAAAAGACAGGATAAAAGAAGGAAGAAAACCCAAAACCGTTTGGGTTAACCCAAAATATGATGCTTCATCCCACGGAACAATGCTACTTCAGAAAATACTAGGAAAACGCAAGAGTTTTGATTATCCCAAATCTATATATGCGGTTTTGGACACATTGCAAATTCTTGCCAACGATAAGAAAAAGGGTCTTATTCTAGACTTTTTTGCGGGCTCGGGAACAACGGGTCACGCTGTTATGCTACTTAACAAAAGCGATGACGGCAAAAGACATTTTATCCTCTGCACGAACAACGAGAACAAGATAGCCGAAGAGGTTTGTTATCCTAGGATTAAAAAATCTATAGAAGGCGTAAGTGGTCTAGAAGAGATAACGGGCATACCTGCCAATCTTCGCTATTTCAAAACTGCCTTTGTCTCCAAGTCTAAAGTTTCTGATGACACTAGACGGGAACTGGTTAAGCGGTCTAGTGAAATGATATGTGTTAGGGAAAATACCTTTGACAGAGTCGTAGACAAATCAAACTTCAAAATCTTTAAGGATTCAGACCATACAACCGGTATTTTGTTTGATTTAGATTCTCTTGATGCTTTCAAAAATAAACTTAGAGAACAAAAACTTCCCGCTCACATTTATGTTTTTTCGCTCACAAACGACACATTCAACGAAGACTTTGAAGACCTCGGCTTAGAACACAAGTTGTGCCCTATTCCTGAAAGCATACTTGAGGTTTATAGAAAACTATTTAGATAAATGAGAATAAAAGATTTCCGCTACCAAAAAACGGCCGTAGATAAACTCTTAAAGCTAGGCAGGGTTCTTCTTGAAAAGGAAGGACAGAGGGTATGCGTGTTCAAAGCCCCGACCGGCTCAGGCAAAACAATTATGGTTGCCGAATTTCTAAAACAACTAGCTAAAGAGCAACTGCCGGCTAAATATGCTTTTATCTGGATTAGCGGCAACAAATTACATAGGCAAAGTAGAGATAAGTTAGAAAAATATCTGGATACAACTTCATATTCCTCCTCTTACCTAGAAGAAATACAGGCTAACGAGTTAAAAGAAAATGAAATAGCCTTTGTTAATTGGCATAGTCTTACCAAGCAAGACAGGAAAACCGGCGAATACACAAATATTTTTATGCGGGATAATGAGGAAGATAAAAATCTTCGTGCCTACATTGAAAACACAAAAGAAAAAGGTTTACAGATAATACTTATCGTTGACGAAAGTCATTACCACTACTGGTCACAAAAGTCTCAAAAGCTAGTTCAGGATGTCATTGCACCAAAGCTGACCCTAGAGGTTTCGGCAACTCCCAAACTTGAACCTACCAACGAAGAAATTGAGTATGAAGAAGCCGGTTCCGTTTCAATAAGATTTGAGGATGTAGTTGAAGAGGGAATGATTAAAAGCGATGTTGTTATTAACAAGGAAATCGGAAAGTACAAAGACTTTCATTCTGTTGCCGATGAGGTAATTCTTTCGGCTTCTATAGCAAAACAAGAAGAACTTGCTAGCCTCTATAAAAAGGCAGGAGCGAAGATCAACCCGCTTATCCTTGTGCAGTTGCCAAACGAGAGCGAAAAAACAAGTGCTCTAGATAAAACAAAGCTGGAGTTTGTTCAAAACTTCCTCAAGGAAAGATATAACATTACAACTGAAAACGGACTTCTGGGGATTTGGTTAGCGGACGAGAAAAAGAATATAGATACTATATCGGACAACGAAGACGGGGTCAGAGTTCTTATTTTCAAGCAGGCTATCGCTTTGGGCTGGGATTGTCCACGAGCACAAATCTTGATTATGTTTCGTGACATAAAGAGCGTAACTTTTGAGATACAAACCGTTGGCAGAATCTTGAGAATGCCCGAAGCTAAGCATTATGGAAATGACGAACTAAATCAGGGATTGGTTTACACGAATCTCCCTAAGATACAAATAGCAAGAGACAAAGAAAGCAAATCTTTCTTCAATGTTTATCCTGCCCGTAGGATTCAAAAATACAAAGAGCTTAAGTTGCCATCCGTTTATCTTAGCCGTATAGATTACGGGGATTTAACTCTTTCGTTCAGAAGTCTTCTGATTGAAGAAGCCAATAAATACTTTGGCATAAAAGAGGGCGATAGTATGGAAGTCGCTAAGAAAAAGGCGGACAAGGAACTTGATTTATTACCTAAGGAACTTACCACGCCGGTTATATCTGATGTTGTTATTGAGAATATAGAAGAAGTGGAAGAAACAATAGGAAAGATTGTTCACTTTACCGTTCCGGAAGATGACTTGAAATTCAAATTTGAGTATTTTGCCAAAGCAAGCTCCTTACCATATGCACCGATTCGCTCGCACACAAAAATTCAACAAGGATTATATGATTGGTTTGATAAATATTTGGGCTATAAGGGCGTTAGTAGAATAGAAATTCAAAGAATTATCGTTTGCTCGGAAACAAATCAAAAGATTTTCAAGGAAATTATTGAAACTGCCAAAGAGTGTTTCAAAGAGGTTGATAAAAAAGAAAAGGAAGCTAAGCAGACAAAAAGGGATATTGTATGGGATGTTCCTTCGATAGAATACTTCAACGAACTTCACGAAAAGGTTGACAGCAAAAACTTTGCCTTGACTCCTTGTTATTTGAAGGATTCTCGCAGACAGCCCGAAAAGGATTTTGAGGAATTATTGAATGAAAGCAAATCTATTCTTTGGTGGTATAAAAACGGCGTAAGTAAGGAGGTATATTTTGCTATTCTTTATACACATCCTCTGGACGGCTTACTCCATTCTTTCTACCCCGACTATGTTGTTGCTTTCAAAAATAAAGAAATAGGCATTTATGACACAAAATCCGGATTTACCGCCGAAAGCGACGAGACCGCATCCAAATCTAATGCGTTACAACAATATCTTTTACAGAACAAGAGTAGAAAATTAAAAGGTGGAATAATCGTAAGCAAGCCGGCAGGTATGTTTGTCTATGAAGGGGCAAAATACAACAAAAAGACGACAGATAAAAATTGGAATAGAGTAAAATTCTGATATGAAAGCAATAATTATCGCAAGAGTAAGCACAGAAGAACAAAAAGAAGCCGGTAATTCACTACCGGCTCAAGTAGCGCGTCTTGAAGGTTATTCAAACAACAAGGGTTTTCAAATAATCAAGAAATTCAGCTTTGATGAAAGTGCATATAAAGATAAAAGAAGCGATTTTGATGACATTTTAGATTTTGTCATTGGACAAAAAGAAAAGATAGCTGTTTGTTTTGACAAAGTAGATCGCTTATCCCGTAACATTTTTGACAAGCGTGTTGCCTTGCTCTATGAAAAAGCTCTAAGAGACGAGATTGAAATACATTTTGTGTCAGACGGACAAATTATAACTAGTCATTTATCCGCAGTTGAAAAGTTCAATTTCAGCATTAGTCTTGGTCTTGCTAAGTATTATTCTGATGCAATAAGCGACAGCGTAAAGAGAGCACAAGAGCAGATGATCAGAAAAGGGGTATGGCCTAGCAAGGCTCCGATTGGATATAAAAATGTGAGAAGCAATGAAAAACAAACGGAAATACAAATAGATCCGGATAACGCAGATTTAATAAGAAAAGCCTTTGAATGGTATGCAACTGGCAATTATTCCTTATCAACGCTTAGAAAGCGACTCAAAGAGTCAGGGCTAGCCATAAATACAACTCTGTCTCAAGGGGTAATGGATTGGATTTTAAAGAACCCGTTTTATTATGGGGAAATGGTTTGGAATGGCAAAAAACATCCGCATAAGTACGCCCCATTGATTACGAGAGACGTTTTTATACAGGTGCAGAAGGTCAAGGAAGGATGGCACAAAAAGCCGTTTAAATGGGCTTCTAAGCCATTTGTTTTCAGAGGGTTAGTAAAGTGCAGTCTTTGCGGTTGTATGATTACAGGTGAAGTTGCCAAAAAGAAATATCGGTATTATCATTGCACGAACTATTTTAAAAAACACGCAAAATCAGAAGTGGAATGGATAAAAGAAGAAGACTTTATTGAACAAGTGGCCATTCTTCTCAAAAAGCTACAAATGCCGGATTATGTGCTTAAAAAGCTAACAGACGTTTTGAAAAAGTCTCATGAGGATGAATCCGACTATTTTAAACGAAATATCACTGTATTAGAGCAGGAGCTCGGAAGAATTAAATCAAAGCTTGAAATTATGTACGATGACAAACTAGAAGGGCGTATTACAAGCGATATGTATGACAGAAAAGCATTAGAGTACATCAAAAAACGGGACGATATTGTTATGCAAATTGAGAATCACACAAAAGCGGATAGTAATTATTACATTGAGGCAAAAAAGGTATTAGATGTTGCTCAAAGATCCTACGAGATATTCAAAAGTTCTGAAGATGAGGAAAAACGGCAATTTTTACAATTCATGCTTCAGAACTCTGTTTTGGACGGAAGAAAGGTTGAATTTACACTCCAAAAGCCCTTTGACGACCTCTTAAAGTATGCCGAGTTGAAGGCTTGGCTCGCCCTGATGGACTCTGAAACGACCACCGCCGTCATCCTGGCAACAAGCCTGCTCGTACTGGCCGCCATCGGCGTACTCTACATCGTAGCTCACGACCCGACATCGTCATCGCGACGACTGCGACTGCTACGACTCAACACCATGAGAAGAGTACTCCATGGCATCGGCATGAGCGCCTTCATCGGAAGGTCGGTGATTACGTTCAGCAGGCCGGTTTTGGCGATTGTGGCGTTTATCAGCGTGATAGCAATCTCGGTGCTGTCGCTGAACACGTCCACGGCTTTCGCCGGTGACGCTGGCCTGGCCGACGCTGGCAACAGCTCGGTCCTGTTTGGCATCGCTGGTGCCATAGCCTTCGCCTTCGCCCTCGCCCTCGCCGGCGTCGCGACCCTAAAGTTCGCACGTCGCTAACGGACGAAGTGACCCTTAGGGGTTTCGTCTGGGACGAATTTCCTGAACACGTGACGGCGGCTCTTTGCGCCCTCGTTAACGCTTCAGGTTCGTCCTGAACAAGGCGAAAAGGCCTGATTGCGTAAGCTTGAAGGTCTTCGCAGACTGAGTCCCGATTCAATCGGGAAAGGTGCGGCGGTAGCTGTGTGGTTGCGCAAGCAACATTCTCGTCTTCATGACGAACACACATCTACCCCGCACCCTCAGTTCTCCCTCCTGGGAATTTCAAATATTACCAATACTACCAATTTCCAATAATCCAATATAATCTCAATAATCAATAATAAATAATCAATTATCAATGCGCTTTTCTTATTTTTCTTGCTATAATGTTCGCATGGAAAAAAAGCGCAATGTTTTTTTGCTTGTGGATGGGCCGGCAATTGTCCACCGCGCCTATCACGCAATGCCCCCATTTACAACATCTAAGGGTATTCCGACAGGCGCAATTCACGGATTTTTTGCAATGTTTCTAAAACTTATCCAGCAATTAAAACCCGCATATATTGTGGTTGCCTTTGACAGGGCAAAACCTACTTTTCGGAAACAACTTTATGTAGGCTATCAAGCCCAGCGCCCAAAAATGGAATCGGATTTATCCTCCCAATACGAGGCAATTATTGACATTTTACATAAGGCAAAAATTCAGGAAGTAGGAGTGGACGGATATGAGGCGGATGATGTAATCGGTACGCTGTCCGAAGCCGCTAATAAACAAGGGATTTTTACCTATATAGTAACTGGGGACCGAGATATGCTTCAATTGGTTGATCAAGATACTTTTGTGCTAATGCCTGTTAAAGGTATTTCAGAAGTAAAACTTTTGGATAATGCCGACGTAAAAGAAAAATATAGCGTTGATCCTTCACAATTCGTAGATTTAAAAGCGCTGACCGGTGATCCGTCCGATAATTATCCGGGAGTACCGGGAGTTGGTCCAAAAACTGCTTCGAATTTAATTGCCGACTACGGAACTGTCGACAATATTTATAAACACCTCGATGATATTGCCGTGAAAAATAAGGCTTTAGCTCAAAAATTAATTGATGGGGCAGAAGCGGCAACTTTAGGAAAAAAACTTGCCGCAATTGTGACAGATGTTCCATTCGTTTGTAATTTAAAAGACTGCAAGACGCAAAAAATTGATATCGGCGCCTTTAAAAATGCACTCGAAGAATTTGAATTTAAGACTTTACCAAAAAGAGTGGACGAGGTATTTGTAAAAAAAGAAGAGACCAAAAAGCAGAATCAGATGAAACTCCTATGAGAACTCAAAACTCAGAACTCAAAACTCAGAACTACAACTCAAAATCTTCTGATTTAAGAGTTAGAACTTATGATTTTTCAATCGAAATAATAAAATTCGTCAATAATCTACCCAACAAACGGGCCTTTTGGTCAATAGGTGATCAACTATTAAGATCATCAACTTCGATAGGAGCAAATTTGATAGAAGCCAAGTCAGCTAGTTCAAGAAAAGACTTTATTAACTACTACACAATATCTCTAAAATCAGGAAACGAATCCCGCTACTGGTTATCTTTACTTCGAGATTCTTATGTAGAATTGAAACCTCAATGTGAGGAACTTTTGTTGGAGTTGGATCAGATCTGTAAAATGCTTACCTCGAGCGTCTTAACATTAAAAGGTAAAAAAAAGTTTTAAGATCTAACATGTAGATCTGAGTTATAACATATGAGTTCTAGCATCAAAGTAGCTATAGTCCATGATTATATAAAGGAATACGGAGGGGCGGAGCGAGTGGTGGAGGAATTACACAAGCTTTTTCCCGATGCGCCTATTTACACGGCATTTTACAAAGAAGGATCGACCGCTTATGCGCGATTAAAAGGTGCAAAAATTATTCCTTCTTGGGTTCATTACATTCCTTTTTTTGCCGACAAGCTTCATAGCCCTTTGCGTTTCCTAACTCCACTAATTTGGGCAAGTTTCGATTTTTCAAAATACGACGTGGTCATAAGTTCGGCATCTTGGTACGTGACTAAGGGTTTCGGAAGTCGCAAATCCACCCCCGCTTTCTCCACCCCTGTCTCGCTCCGCTCGCAGGCGGGCTCCCTCGCTGACGCTTCGGTCCGCCCCTCGGGGGGGAAAGGGCCAATTGAGATATGTTACTGCCACACCCCGCCGCGCTGGTTATATGGTTATCGGACTTCAATTGAGTGGCAAAGATATTGGCCAATTAAACTTTACGGAATGATTGTTGGCCATTTCTTGCGGCTTTATGATTTTAAAATGGCACAAAAAGTGGACTACTTTATTGCTAATTCGGAGGAAACAAAAGCAAGAATTCAAAAGTTTTACAGACGAGATGCAACGGTAATTTATCCTCCAGTGACGTTGCCCACCCCCGCTTTCTCCACCCCTGTCTCGCTCCGCTCGCAGGCGGGCTCCCTCGCTAGCGCTTCAGTCCGCCCCTCGGGGGTGAAAAGAGATTACTATTTAGTAGTGGGGCGAATTGTCGGTTCGAAGGGTTTGGATTTGGCTGTTGAGGCAGCGGCAAAACTCGGAATCAAGCTAAAAATCGTTGGACTTCCTGCCGGGTATTACACAGGATATAAATCTCTTTCAAAAAAAGCCGAAAAAAACGTAGAGTTTTTGGGGCATGTAAGGGATGAGGAACTTGCAAAGTTATATTCTGGTGCAAAAGCATTTTTAGCGCTTGCCGAGGATGAGGATTTTGGCATGACGCCAGTTGAAGCAATGCTCTCTGGAACACCAGTCATTGCATATTATGGGGGGGGATACAAAGAGAGTGTTATTGATGAAAAAACCGGATTATTTTTTAGAGAATACACCTTAGATTCACTGGTCGATGCGATAAAAAAGTTCGAGTCATTAAAAATTTCCTCGGAGACGTGCCGCAAGCAGGCCCAAAAGTTTTCAAGTGATGTGTTTGACAAAAAGATATTGGATTTTATTAAGGGCTTAAAGTAAAATAGGCCGCAATGAGTGAGGTTATCGAAAGACATGAGAGCGAGCCGGCCCCATTAAAAATTGCAGATGTATTCCCAGGACAAGGGTTTGTACCAAGGGAGCTTGTTGGTACGGCAAGGGGCCTATTTAATTCCCCAAAGGCCGAACGAGTGCTTACTCATATAGATGCAATTCTTGGGCCAATTTTTCCCGGCATTAGGGTCTTTAGTGACTTGATTCTAAACGGTTCGGAAGAAGAAGTTGCACAGCTATCAGAGACGGAAAATGCACAGCCTGCAGTACTTGCTGTAAGTATGGCATCTGTTGCCGCACTTGAAGAATTTGGACAAGAAGTTGAAAGCCCTTTTGCAGTTTCAGGGCATAGTGCAGGAATAGTTGGTGCTTTATGGAGAGCAGGGGCGCTTGGTAGGATGGAGGCCCTCTGGTTAGCGCGTGAACGCGGTGAAGCGATAAGAGACGCAAAAAAAGGGCGTAAACCTGGAGCAATGGCCGCAGTTACAAACAGGGAACCAATCGACATTGGTGGTCTTGAAAAAATTTGTTCTGAATTTAATGTTGAGCTTGTTAACTTAAATTCGCCAATGCAAATTGTTGTAAGTGGAAGGTTAGAAGATGTAGTGAGTGCGGGAGCAGGGATTAAATTTGCGGGCCACAGGGTTACATCTCTTTCTACATCTGATGCTTTTCATCACTCGGAGTTGATGAAGCCTGCTGTCGAGCTTTTTGCAAAATCTGTTGACAGGGTAAAAATTAATGACCCTAAGGTTCCAGTCTACCTTAATTCTACAGGTCAGCCCCTTGCTATGGGGAGGGATATAACACGTTTTCTGCCAGGGGAAATTGCAAAACCCGTTGATTGGGTTTCTGTGGTTAACAATATGAAAGCAAGAGGTATTAGTGCATTCCGTGAATTCGGCCATGGAAGTGTTTTAACAGGTTTGGTTAAAAGGATTAATCCTGATGCAAAACTGGCAAACATCGGAAGTATCGAACAAGCAAAGTCGCAACCTTTTCAATAAATGCCGGAATTACCAGAAGTAGACCCCATACAGAGCTTGCCTTCTCCCGAGGTTTACATCCTCGCGTCGAAGGGGCGATTGTACGGGGCAAGAACATTAAAATTGGGAAGGAGATTTAAATAAAATGCCTGAATTGCCCGAAGTTGAAACGCTTCGACTTGGTTTAATTAAATATGTTTTGGGGCATAAGATTTTAGATGTCGAGATATTACACCCAAAGGTTTTTCAGGGAGAAAAAGAAAAAGTAATCGGTTCGACTGTTAAAGATGCTCGAAGAGTAGGGAAGGGATTAATTTTAGAATTATCGAACGGTTATTGTTTGGCTATACATATAAAATTAACGGGTCAGCTTATTTACAGAGACGAAAAGACCAAAAATGTTTCGCTCTCTGCAAAAGTTGGGGGTGATCTTCCGAATAAATTTACACACGTTATATTCAAACTATCCAAGCTAACTGCCAACAGCCAAAAGCCAACAGCCTACTTGTACTACAACGACCAACGGCGATTCGGCTGGATTAAGGTTATTAAATCGGATAAGGTTTCGAAGCTTCCCTTTTTTCGGGATATGGGGCCCGAGCCCTTCAAAGATTTAACTTTTGCACGATTTAAATTCGTAGTTGGGAAAAAGGTTACAAAGATTAAGCCGCTTTTAATGGACCAGACAAATATGGGAGGGATCGGGAATATTTACGCAAACGATGCGTTATTTCGCGCAGGAATTGATCCCCGAAAGACGGGGAAAAGCCTTTCGGAAGAAGAGCTTAAGAAACTTTATGATTCTATTTTGTTCGTACTCAAAAAAGGCCTCGCGAGTAGGGGCGCATCCGAACTTTCGTTCGTTAATATTTTGGGTCAGGAAGGAGAATACCAAAACCACACATTAGTTTATGGAAAACGCGGTCAAAAATGCCCCAACTGCGGTTCGACAATTAAATTTATACGAATCGGGGGCCGCGGAACCTACTTTTGCCCAAATTGTCAACAATAAAGAGTATCACGAGTATCACATGTATCAAAAGTATCACGGGGGAAATCGCTTGTGGTACCCGTGGTACACTTGGTACCCTTGATGCCCTACTATTTGAGTTCTTCGTCGATTAGGGTTTTGAAGGAGGCGTAGGGTTGGGCGCCAACTAATCTATTGCCGTTTATAAAGAAGGTTGGAGTTCCTGAGACTCCCGCAGTTCTTCCATCATTTAAGTCGGCATCTACATTTGATTTATACTTTTGCGTATCAAGACAGCTGTTGAATTGTTGGGTGTTCAGTCCTTGCTCCTCTGCCCAAGTTTTAAGCTGTGTAGTGATTACATCAGCGGTTTTGCCTGAAATTTTATCCTGCTCGGTGAAAATTTTATCATGATATTCCCAGAATTTTCCCTGCTCATTAGCACATTCTGATGCGAGGGCAGAAGGTAGCGCCGCAAGGTGAAAGTCAAGAGGGAAATGCCTATAGTAAAGCTTCACTTTTCCGGTGTCAACGTAGTCCTTTTTAATTTGAGAGAGTGTTTCGTCAAAATATCTTTTACAGAAAGGACATTCAAAGTCTGAAAATTCGATCATGGTTACGCGAGCGTTGGTTTGCCCAACGACAGGAAGTTTTCCTTCTTTTACCTCTACCTTGTCAGGAGGAGCAGTCCCGGCCGTTTGAGAACTTGGAGTAGTTGTGGCTTGATTTTTCTCAAGTAATTGAACCCGAGCTGTTAGATACCCAAGAAGAAACGCCGCATTTAGAAGAACAATATAAAGTAATTGATTTGCCTTTATTTGAGTGACCTTTTTCAGAAGATCCCCAAGCGTTAAGGCCTCCGGCCCTGAGGGCCTCCGGCCCGGCAGGGGGGATTTGGCTTTTGGCATGGACTATATATTAGTCGAATGCCCTTGCATTTGTCAACAGTTTTTGATATTTTATGGTGTAATCACTTTCCCCGCCGATGGTGGGGTAAAGTAGGCTCCAGGCGGGGCCTTTTTAATGAAGAAAGATAAGGTTGTTATTTCTCTTGGAGGGTCACTTATTGTTCCAAATGGGGGAATTGATGTTACATTTCTTAAGAAGTTTAACGACTTTATCAGAAAACAACTGGCGCACAATCATGGGCGCCAGTTTTTTATTGTGACAGGGGGAGGTGCCACCACAAGACATTATCAGGACGCCGCGCAAAATGTAACAGGTCACGAGTTAGTTCCCGAAGATCTTGATTGGCTAGGGATCCATGCAACACGACTCAACGCTCATCTTGTCAGAACTATTTTTCGTGATCTTGCTCATCCATACATTCTTAAGCATTATGAAATTATAAGAAAGGTTACCGAGTCTGTTGTTGTTGCATCAGGATGGAAACCCGGATGGTCAACAGATTTTTGTTCTGCAATGATATGTGAAGATTACAATGTAAAAACGGTTATTAATTTGAGTAATATCGATATGGTTTATGACAGCGATCCTAGACATAATCCTGATGCCCGCCCAATTAAAAAAATTACATGGGACAAGTTTCGGAAAATTGTAGGCGATAAATGGGTACCGGGCATGAATTTACCATTTGACCCCATTGCTTCAAAGAAAGCGCAGGAACTGGGACTGATGGTTGTAATTCTTAAGGGAGATAATTTTGAAAATCTTGAGCACTATTTTGCGGGCCGAGAATTTGTAGGAACAGTAATTGAAGGATAGACCACTAACAACTGACAACTAACCACTGACTTGATATAATCCCATTATGCAGGAGTTTGATTCGAGTTTGCTTAAAAATCTCTACAGGCCGGCTTCTGATTCGCATAAGGGGCAGAATGGAAAACTTCTGATTGTTGGCGGTTCACAGCTTTTTCATGCCGCATCACTTTGGGCACTGGCAGTTGCTTCAAGAATTGTCGACATGGTTTTTTACTCATCTGTTCCCACCAATAATGAAATCGTTAAACGCGCAAAAAAAGAATTTAGAAATGGAATAGTTGTACCCCGGTCAAAAGTCGAGAATTATATTAAAGAGGCGGATTGTGTTCTGATTGGACCGGGTTTACCCCGCCCCGAGGGACAAGAAGAAGGCGATGATGACACAAAAGAAATGACCGAGAGGCTATTTCGTTCGCATCCCGAGAAGAAGTGGGTGGTTGATGGGGGATCGCTTCAAACCATAGATCCGGAAGTTCTTCGAAGTTTGAAAACAGTGCCAATATTAACACCACATAGAAAAGAATTCGAGATTTTAAAACTCAAAACTCAAAACTCAAAACTCAAAACTACAACTCAAAAATCAAAAATTGAAGAACAAGTTGAACTGTTTTCGAAAGAATATAATTGCGTGATTTTACTTAAGGGTGAGTACGATGTTGTATGTGGACCCTTCGACTCTGGTTCGACTTCGCTCACCATCGCTCAGGGTGAAATTCGGTGCAACCGAATTTCAGGCGGAAATCCCGGAATGACCAAAGGCGGAACGGGGGATGTGCTGGCAGGTTTGGTTGCCGCGCTTTATTGCAAAAACGACTCCTTTTTATCGGCGTGTGCGGGTTCATATATCAACAAAAAAGCCGGCGAGTCTTTAGAGAAGAAAATGGGAATCTACTTCAATGCCTCAGACCTCGCCAATGAAATACCTCATGTAATGAAAGATCTTTTACTGTTTCCATAAAAGTGATTTGGGTAAATTTTGTAAGAACTCTGTATAGAGATCAAAAGGCGCACCGTTTGAAGCAAATCTTTTAAATTCTTCATCTCCTGCTTTCGCTAGCGCTAAAGAGACTTGGGGTGCAAACCTGTTTCTCAGAATTTCTCGAGTCGACGATGCACTGGGGATTGTTCTTGGCTCAAACCCTACCACTTTAGCATATAAATCGTTAAAGCTTATGCCTGATGAAGTTTTCATACCCCAGCATATACTCCGAATCATATAGTACGCCGTGTAGTGAGTTAAAGCCCGACACAACGCTACATTACTGTAATCCATATTGTTGGGGAATTTGGTTCGGGCACTCCCTACGTCTGTGAATTTGACACTGCCATCTTTATCTAACCCTTGGTTTGAAAAACCGGGGTCAGAAACAAATACACCTTCCCCAAACATTTTACGATCAGCCCCTGTAGCTGCAACAATTAATCTTTCAACCAATGCGGCATCACGACTCCTGGCTGCGGCTACAATCAGAGGGTGAACAATATCAACTTTCTTTTGTACTATAGCTTTCGAGAAATTAGCGGCTCTATGGTCTACACGTAAACTGAGATTTTCTACTACTTCAAAAGGTACTATTGAAGCCGGGACGACTCTTCCTGCAGAAATATAGTTCTCTAAAAATATAGGGTGCTTAGGAACCTTAACTACTACGTCTATACCCGTTCTCGTAAATACAGTAGCTTGCGACCCCTCTGTAACGTCACCTTTTCTCTCTGTTATAAAAGATGATGATTCTACCTGAAGTCTCCAGTCAGGGAGATGGTTTCTTAGCTCGAGCATGGGGGGATTATAAAATAAACTCAAGGCTAAATCAAATTAGAGCTCAATCGTCGAAACGTCCTGTTTGTTGAGGATTTTTTTGGGGAGGAATTCGCGGTGGGTGGTTGTGAGGATTGTTTGCTGATCTGGCAACAAATCGAACACCTTGTGGATGTTGGTATCATCTAATTCGGAAAATATATCATCAAGAAGTAAGACGGGCGTGTGGCTGGTGGCGCGTAGCAGGTAGTTCACTTCAAGAACTTTAAGCTGGAAAATTGTGAGTCTTTCTTCTCCGCGGGAACCGAATTCCTGGATGGGCTTTTCGGTTCGAGGAAAATAAAATTTGAAGTCGTCCCGCTGCGGGCCGACTAGAGTGACTCCGGCTTTTTGTTCTTCAAAATGATATTTCATAAGTCTTGCTTCTGACATCTCGCTCTTATCATAAAAAAGAGTAAAGTCAAAAATATTTTTGATCGATTCATTTACAAAATTGACGAGCTCTTCGCGTTTTGATGCGAGCATCGATCCTTGTTCGATCAATATTTTATTAAAGTACTCAAAATCAGAGCTTTTATACTGCTTTCTTCCTTCTTTAATGTCGTATAGCATGCGGTTTCGGCGCTTCAGTGCTTTTTCATATGTTGAAAGCGCGGTCCGATATCTTTTATCCGCTTGGTACAAAACCGAATCTATATAGCGGCGGCGGGAAGAAGGAGAGGAAGTTATTAATTCGATATCATGGGGAGTAAAGAGAACCGAAACAAAATTTGAGGTAAAGTCATATTGCCTTCTTGCTACGCCATTAACTAAGAATTTTTTCGAGAGGTATCCTTTTTGAAGAGAAAAAATAACCTTAAGCTTTATTCGATCCTCTGTTTGTCCACCCCCGAGGTGGAGGTTCTTTTCACCTCGGGGGTGAGAAAATATATCTGCCTCGATTTGTGCAAACTCTGTCCCCTCACGAATCGTGTCTTTGTCATGTTCTGCGCGGAAGGATTTTCCACGTGACAAAATATATATTGCCTCAAGAATGTTTGTTTTGCCAACCGTATTTGGTCCAATGATTATTGTGGTTTGCGAAAAATCGAATTGTCGTAAACGATGATTTCGGAAATTAATAAATTTAAGTTTTTTTAAAACCATATCAATACCTCCGAACCCTTCGACTCCGCTCAGAGCAAGTATAAAAATAGGATTGCCCAGATAATAACACAAATATAGTGCCTGTGGTAGAATATGACTTAATGTATACTCCTAACTTCTCAATAAATAATAGGATTTTAAAAAACATTGGGGATATTGAAGCGGCAAAGCAGATTATAGAAAACGCGCCTCTTGTTCCTTATTGGGAGAAAAAATTTCAGGATGAGGCGCTTGTCAGAACAACTCACTATGGAACACACATTGAAGGGAATGAACTAAGTCTTATTCAGGTACAAAAGATATTGGATGGAGAGCGCGTGGTTGCGCGTGAGCGTGATGTTCAAGAAGTAATAAATTATAGAAAAGTTTTGGAGTACATAGACAGAATATCAGATATAAAAGTAGACGAAGATACAATTCGCGAGCTTCATAGGATTGTTGTTAAAAATGTTTTAGATAATGACTCTGCCGGTGATTACAGGAATAAAGAGGTAGTAATTCGAAACTCAATCACCGGAGATGTTGCTTTTCGGCCGCCGCGGGCAGTTGAGGTGCCGTGGCAAATGAAGGAACTTGTCATTTTTATAAATGACGAGATGGAAATCCACCCAGTTCTAAAGGGAGGGATTGTCCACTACGAATTTGTTCGTATCCACCCGTTTTTAGACGGAAATGGTAGAGTAGGCCGAGCTCTCTCAATGCTGGTACTCTATAAACTTGGTTATGACATTCGCCAATTCTTTTCTCTTGAAGAGCATTTTGATAGGGATCCTGAGCGCTATTATGAGGCTTTGCAGTCGATTGAGAAAAATAACGGGGACCAGACAGAGTGGCTTTCCTATTTTACAGAGTGTCTCGCGGCAGAACTCTCAAAAATAAAAGATCGCATTGAAAATATTTCTATTGATTCAAAGCTTAAGAAAAAACTCGGCGGCCCCGTAATGCTTTCTGACAGGCAATTAAAAATAATCGAATATATTCAAGCTAACGGTTATATAGAGAACAAGGCATATGATACATTATTTCCTATGGTTTCAGAAGACACGGTTTTACGAGAAGTCCAAGATTTGGTGAAGAAAGGATTGCTCAAAAAGCAGGGGGTAACAAAGGGTGTAAAATACATCATGACCAAGGACTAGCTATGACCGTTGAATCAAGAGAAACGGAAATTCAATTCACAAATAATAAAGACCTTGCTCCCATAGAGTACACTTTGATAGGAGCGAGCGCTCAACTGCGTGGAAAACTCTTTGGCGAAAGCGATTTTCTCCGTATGCTTGTGACAGCCGGCTCCGTAGATGAAGATATATTAATCCCCCAAGCATTAGCGGGTTTGTCGGGACATAAACTCAAAAATGAAGCCTCAAGAGTAGACAAAAGAAGAAGAGATAAAGGGTACCTATCGGGAATAATGCCCGGTTTGGGTGAAGACGGGGGAGTACTTCTAGCTGTGAGATTTGGACTTGTACCAAGCATTGACCTTCCTGAGGTAGATGAATCAACGGGCAAGATAAACCCCTCATGGAGAGTTGTCTTAAGAAATGAAAAATCAGACGAAATTGTTGATGACGATGAAAAGCTGAAAACTTTACTCAAAAGCCACGGATTATTTAAGGATTATTTTGAGGCAAAATTCGATGATGGGACAGGGGTGTTTACTTTGACATTTCAGCCTAAGAAGAAATATAGTTTGCAACATGAAATTTAAGGATTTGTCAGTCTATCTTGAAAAGCTTGAACATACTACTTCGCGAAATGCGATGATTGAGATTTTGGCGCAAGTTTTTAAAAAAGCTTCGGTTGCCGAAATTGACAAGATGGTTTATCTTCTTCAGGGCCGAGTTGCGCCGCTTTATGAGCCTTTGGAATTTGGAATGGCCGAAAAACAGATGCTCAAGGCTATTGCGTTTGCATACCAGGTTCCTGGTAGGGAAGCTTTAAGTCTTTACAAGCGAAAAGGGGATTTGGGAGAAGTTGCCGAAGAACTTGCGAAAAAAAGTAGAGGCGGAGAGGATTCCGTTTCGGAAGTTTTTGACGAATTAAAGGAGGTCGCGCAGACCCAAGGTGAAGGATCGGTCGAGAAAAAAATGGCGATTATCGCAAAGCTTTTGAAATCGCTTGATCCCCTGTCCGCACGATTCGTGACCCGAATTCCCGTTGGAAAAATGAGGCTTGGATTTTCCGACATGACAGTCCTTGACGCGCTCTCCTTCATGATTGATGGGACAAAAGAGCATAGAAAAGATATTGAGCCGGTTTTCAATATTCGCCCCGATCTTGGCTACATTGCAAGAACAGTTCGCGGAAAAGGAGTAAAGGGCTTGGACGCGGCTACGCCTGTTCCATTTACACCGGTACTCATGGCCCGCGCAGAGCGGTTGTCATCAGGTGATGAGATTATAAAAAAAATCGGCAAATGCGCGGTTGAACCAAAATTCGACGGGTTCCGCTTGCAGGTACATGTTATCCGTTCGGATGTCAAATTATTTACAAGAAACCTTGAGGATGCAACTTTTATGTACCCCGATATTGTCGAGGGAGTGAAGCGCCAGATAAAAGCGCGCGAGGCAATTTTTGAGGGAGAAGCAATTGCATATAATCCTGAGACCGGCGAATATTTGCCGTTTCAAGAAACGGTTCAGAGAAAAAGAAAATACGGGATTGAGGAGATGGCAAAGAAAATTCCTCTTAAACTTATTTGTTTTGATCTGTTGTTTATCAATGGTAAAAACTTAATTGACCGCCCGTATACTGAACGCAGAAAAGAGCTTTCGTCTATAATTCATATAGATGATACGGTGCTTCTTGCGGATGAAAAGATTATAGACAATGCGCGCGATCTTGAAAACTTCTTTGATGATGCGGTTTCGCGGGGCCTCGAGGGGATTTTGGCCAAAAAACTTGACGGGACATATCAGGCGGGAGCGCGTGGTTGGAATTGGGTTAAGTTTAAAAGATCATACTCGGCTCACCTTGAGGATACAATCGATTGCCTTGTTATGGGGCACAATGCCGGACGTGGGAAAAGAGCGGCATTTGGACTCGGAGCATTTCTAATAGGGGTTTACGACAAAAAGGAAGATAAGTTTGTGACTGTCGCAAAAATTGGAACGGGATTAACAGATGAGGAATGGAGAGAACTCTACAAGCGGGCAGAGAAACTGAGGGCCCGTGAAAAACCGCCTCTATATGAGGTTGATAAAATGCTTGAACCGGATGTTTGGATTGAGTCTGAGATTGTTGTTGAAATCAGAGCAGATGAGATAACCCGCTCCCCAATTCACACCGCAGGACGAATCCTTAAGCCTTCAAAATCAGGAGGAGCATTTGTTATTGATGTTCCGGGATTTGCTCTCAGGTTCCCGCGCTTGGAGCGCTTTCGTGATGATAAAAAACCGGAGGATATAACGTCACTTAGTGAGATAAAGCAAATGTTTAAAGGGCAGAGGAAAGAAAAGAGCGTTTAAAATTTTTGGGTGTTGACAAGCCATTTTAAATAATGGTATAAAATTATAATCATGTTTGACGACAATCAAAACCAACCCACTCCGCCGGCCGGCGGACCAATGCCGGGGGGAATACCAACACCACAGACACCCCAAATGCCCAGTGAGCCATCGACACCAACCGCTCCTCCATATATGCCGCCAACTGAACCAACACCGCCTACACCAGAACCTTCTGCTCCCGAACCACCAACGGGTGGAACAGGATCAACAGAAGAACCAGGCGGCTCAACTCCTCCTCCAGCCCCGGGAATGTAATTCAAAAGGGTATCCACGAGTATCAAAAGTATCAAGCGTATCACGGGCTTTCAAAAGCGTATCTCTTGGCAATTCGGCCGTTTCGATCAACAACACGATGACACGGAGTTAACCCCGAATCGGGATTTATGTGTAAGGCATATCCGACAACGCGAGGAGACATATTAAGTTTTTTGGCAATTGAACCATATGTTGTAACTTTGCCTTTTGGAATCTCCTGAACCAGATCGTAAACTTTTTCAAATGTCTTATTGCTCGGTTGTTTCATTGTTCGATTGTTATCTTATATCTAGAAAGTTGATCCGACGTAGGCAACTATTAAGTCGCGAGCAAGTCTTCCAATAAAAACGAGCATTAAAAAACGTCTTAACGGGTAAAGTGCAAGCCCGGCAACTATTCCTATTGCGTCAAAAAAAGGGTTTGGAACAAATGCGAATAAGACAATTAAAAGCGATCCATGTTTATGATGAACTATTCTGTAAAGCGAGGCCATAAAGGTATGATCGCGAGGGTGTGTAATTTTTCTTGTGGAATGGCCAAAGAGAAAACCTACAGATTCCCCAAGTGTTGATCCAACTGATGAAGCAAGGGCCACTAAGACTGGATTATACAAAGCACCCCCAATTCCGGTTGCGACAATCCCAGGTGCCGGAAAGAAAAGAGTGGAAGAGGAGACAAAATTAAAGATAGCAACTCCTAAAATTCCTAAGGATTTCAAAGTCTCAAAGTCGAACTTAAAATATAATGGTGAGAAGAGAAGTAGCGCCGAGACAAGGAAAAGAATTGCATAGAAAAGCTTGTTTTCTAAAATTTTAGGTTTTCTTTTTGCCATAATTTTCTCTAGTCGCTCGTGTACATTTTTCTCAGACCCGCTCAGACTCTTTAAATTTATTGTAGAGGCTTACCCCTTCGCTAAATGAAAGTCGCATATTCATCTCTATCGAAAAAGCCTTTTCTTCTGTTAGCGACTTTCAGTTGTCTTCGAAAAAGTACACTTCACGCCTCTTGATTTCTATTAACTATTAACTATTTCCTATTTCCTGCCTCTTTCAGTTGTTTTAGTTTCCACATAAAGAGAGCACCTTTGTTGGAAGAATAGGTTTTTGCGTCCTTACAATATGATAACGCTTTTTCAAGAATTGAGCGATGGGTAGTTTTTGCAAGTTTTATATAAAGGGATTTATGCTTATAATCGTTTAATTCCTCGGATAGATATATTCCGTATGCCTGGAATTCCCGGCTTATGTACTTATCCTGAACCGGATTAAATTTTTTTAAAACACTCCCAACACTTTGCACCAGAATATTATAGCATTGACTTAAGTTTATTTGCGGGTGTATAAAAGAGGCATGGCGAGAATTGAAGAAGGACCGACGAAGTCAGTTAAAAGACCAAAAGGGCCGCCTCCAACAGCCGAAGAAATTTTTCGAATGATGGATGAAGCAGGACGAGAATTATGGTTAATTGCCGAATTAAAGCGTCTTGCCGATTGGCGCGAAGGATCAGCAAGAGTCGATCGCCTTTATGGTAAGGGAACTTCGCATGAAATTGCAAGTCAAATAGACAGGGGAATGATAACTTTTCGAGAAGAAGCAAAAAATTATGATCTATTACCCGATAAAGTAGTGATTCTTGGGAGACAAGCCCCACTAGGAAGAACGGCGCCCACCGCTGTCTCGCTACCGCTCGCAGCCGGGCTCCTTCGCTCACGGTAGTTTCCGTCTCGCTCAGTCCGCCCCCTTGCAAGTTGGATTCGATTCTTGTTTAATGTTTGCATCATGGAACTTGTACTTGATCTTCATCTTCATTCAAGGTTTTCTCGCGCGGTCTCACAACGAATGAATCTTGCGAATATGTATATTTGGGGGAGGAAAAAGGGGATAAACATTTTGTCAATTGCCGACTTTACTCATCCAATTTGGTTCAGGGAAGCGCGTTCGCAAGTCGAGGAAATAAATTCGGGCATATATCGATTAAAGGATCGGAAACATGCCGAACAAGAACTTGGACCTTTGATTCAAAAAGAATTCATTGGGCCATATTTTATGCTGTCAACGGAGGTTTCTTCGATCTATACCGAAAACGGAGTTCCTCATAGAATTCATAATCTAATTTTTGCGCCGAACTTTGAAACTGCAGGGAAAATTAACGGAACTTTAACTCGAATGGGCTTTAATTTATCATCCGACGGCCGGCCGATTTTAGGCATATCCTCAAAAAACTTAGCAAAAGTTTTGTTTGAAATTGATAAAAAAATCGCAATCATTCCATGTCATGCCTGGACCCCTTGGTTTTCACTCTATGGTTCGCGCTCAGGATATGATTCAATCGTCGATTGTTTCGGAGAGTTTTCGAAATATATCTTTGCTGTTGAGACAGGTTTAAGTAGTGATCCCTCCATGAACTGGAGGATTCAGGAGCTTGATACTCGTTCGATAGTTTCCTTTTCTGACGCGCACTCGCCTGAGAAAATGGGCAGAGAAGCAACAGTACTCAGGCCAAAAGCTAACAGCCAAAAGCCAAGAGCCAGTGACATTACTTATGATAATATTTTAAATTCTTTTGTTAGGGGGCACGAGAGGATATTTGAGATTGGATATACAATCGAATTTTATCCGGAGGAGGGGAAATATCATTATACAGGTCATCGTTTATGTAAGGTTTCATATTCCCCAGAAGAAGATCGCACAAAAGGCACAATTTGCCCCTCTTGTCATCGTCCATTAACGGTTGGCGTGATACATAGAGTGGAGGAACTTGCAAATAATGGTTCAAACAATTTTAAGCCGCGCAGTGATGAGTTCGGAGTAATTTGGATGGAGGACACGCGCCCCTCCGGGCCAGAGGCCCTCAAGGGCCGGAGGCCGCCTTATGTTTCGCTTGTTCCGCTTCTTGAGATTCTTTCAGAATGTTTGCAATCGGGGGTTTCTTCAGGAACAGTTCTAACAATGTTCGATCGCGTGGTTAATCATTTTGGCTCAGAGCACGAGGTTTTATTTAGAGTTCCAATTACCGAGATCCGAAATGTCGGAGGTGATCGTGTTGCGCAAGGCGTAGAAAAGGTTCGGGCACGAAATATAAAGATAGTTCCGGGGTTTGATGGGGAGTATGGGAAAGTTTCGATTTGGAATGAAGAAGGAGAGTCGGAACGCGGAAAACCACAAGAGAAAACACAACTAGGACTAGGATTCTAATATCAAATACTTATTTTAATATGTATTTTTTATTTTTACTATTTGATATTTGATATTGGAGTAGATATAGTTGAAGTATCCTTTTAAAAAAAGATCGGGGGTGAATTAGAAAATATGGCACAGAATAATTCGGTAGATCAATTAATCAAACAAATGGAGGATTGGTTTTCAAAACTTCCTGCTTTACCTAATAATTGGCGGGATGTTATTGTCACTATAACTCCATGGCTGGCATTAATCTTTGGAATTATAGGGGTATTAGGATCGCTTGCGGCGGTGGGTATTTTAACTTTCCTGGCACCATTCATGATTTTAGGAGGCGGAGTGGGAGTTGCATCCGGAGGGATAATAGGAGCGTTGCTTGCGCTTGTAGCAAGCGTACTTTTGGTTATGGCTTTTCCTGGAACACGTGATAGAAAAATGTCAGGATGGAGATTACTTTTCTTTAGCGAAGTAGTATCTATTATCTCTTCAGTTGTAGCTTTTTCAGCTGGAGGAGTAGTAGGGGCATTAGTCGGATTTTATATTCTGTTTCAGATTAAATCTCATTATAAATAAGGCAGGTGAGATATGTTTTTAAATCGCGAGGAAGCTGGTATCCGGCTTGCTCTGAAATTATCAAAGGAAAAGATTCCTAAAGATTCAATTATTGTTGCTATCCCCCGCGGGGGTGTTATAGTAGGAAAAGTAGCTTCAGAAATCCTCAAAATTCCACTCAGTATTCTAATTGTCAAAAAAATAGCCGCTCCTCACAATCCGGAACTTGCAATTGGAGCAACAGGATCTGACGGAGTAGTTTTTTGGGACGAAAATCTAATTGGTTATCTTGATATCTCTGGCAAAGAAAAAGACAAGGCGCTTTCCCTAACCATAAAAACAATAAAGGCACGAGAAAAACAATTAGGCATAAAAATCCCAGATGTAAAAAGAAAGACTACTATAGTTGTTGATGATGGCGTGGCAACGGGCGCAACAACAATTGTTACATCAATGATTTTAAAAAAATTAGGTTCAAAAAAAATAATTCTAGCAACGCCGGTTATTTCAAAGAGAACAAAAAAGGAATTAGGTGAACATTTCGATAAAATTGTATCTGTATTGACTCCCGATGACTTTTCTGCTGTCGGCGAATTCTACAGAGAGTTTCCGCAGGTAGAGGATGAGGAAGTCAAAGCGCTTCTGCGTAACAACTGACAATTGACAACTGACAATTGACAAAGATATACTGTTTACCTTATGGCAGAGGTTATTCTCACTGATGATTCTTTTGAAAAAGAAGTTTTAAAGAGTGAAGTGCCTTTTATGGTGGACTTTTGGGCAGAGTGGTGTCAGCCATGTAGGATAATAAGCCCTCTTATCGAAGAATTGGGACACGACTATGAAGGAAAGATTAAGGTAGGTAAGATGAACGTTGACGAACACCCAAACACTCCGGGAACTTATGGCATAATGTCAATCCCAACAATCATAATTTTTAAAGGTGGAAAGCCAGTTGAGACAATGATTGGAGTACAACCAAAAGAGAATTTTAAGAAAAGCATCGAATCCGCACTCGCTTCATAAGTCAAAATTCAAAATGCAAAATTCAAAATTGCAATTCAAAAGTAAAAAGTTTTCTAAACTTTTGGATTTTTACTTTAACTTTTGACTTTTAACCTTTGACTTCTAACTTTATGGATACTTTTGATGTCATTATCATTGGGAGTGGACCGGCAGGGTTGACTGCAGCACTCTATTCAACTCGGGCAAATCTCAAAACTTTAGTAATTGCAGGTCGCGCATGGGGCGGTCAACTTATGCTAACCACTATTGTCGAAAATTATCCCGGGTTTCCGGAAGGTATTCAAGGGCCGGACCTGATGCAAGCTATAAGAGCGCAAGCAGAACGCCATGGCGCAGAGATCATTGATGTAGATTTCAAATCAGCCGATTATGGTTCGACAGGCTCACCACAAGGTGGTTCGACAGGCTCACCACAAGGTGGTTCGACAGGCTCACCACAAGGTGGTTCGACAGGCTCACCACAAGGTGGTTCGACAGGCTCACCACAAGGTGGTTCGACTAAGCTCACCACAAGCAATTCGACCCCAATAAAAATAAGGACAGATGATGATAAAGAATACTTAACAAAGACAGTTATCATTGCAACGGGTGCTGATACAAAGTGGCTTGAGGTCCCAGGTGAAAAAGAGAAGATTGGTCGAGGCGTTTCATCTTGTGCTCCATGTGATGCTCCGTTTTTTCGAAATAAAAATGCAATTGTTGTTGGCGGAGGAGATTCTGCGATGGAAGAGGCTCTTGTTTTAACAAAGTTTGCAAGTTCGGTCACTATTGTTCACAGACGTGATGAATTCCGGGCATCGGCAATTATGCAAAAGAGAGTGAAGGAGAATCCAAAAATTAAAATACTTTTTAACTCGGACATAGTCGAAATTTTAGGGGAGAATAAAGTTGAAAAAGTGAAGGTTAAAAATAATAAAACTAACGAAATTTCTGAAATACTAATAGACGGAGTTTTTGTTGCGATAGGGCATATTCCTAATTCGGCATTGTTTCCGGGCGTTGATCGCGACGAAAATGGGTTTATTAAGGTTTATGATCACACAAAAACAAATATAGAAGGCGTTTATGTCGCAGGAGACGTTCACGACGCTCACTACAAACAGGCCGTGACCGCCGCCGGGTTCGGGTGTATGGCCGCTTTGGAGGTTGAGAAATGGCTGATGAATCAATAATGGTTAGTTTCCCGGCTGCAACAATCTCGTCGCTCCCGAGGTCTACGTCCTCGCGTCGCGATGTCGATGTTGCGCGGCAGGCCGCCGCCGGGTTCGGGTGTATGGCTGCCCTCGAGGTAGAAAAATACCTCATGAACCAAAAAGCATGAAAACTTGACTTTTCACGAGAGAGCATTATAATATTAATTAAAGGTGCCATTTTATGGTTGCCGAACAAGCAAGAAGTTATTCAGATACCCCCGAACAATTACCTCCCCAGCTTCAAAGCCCTGAGGATGTCTTCAAACTGCTGCAAATTCAATATAGCCGTTACCCACTGTTTAAGGCCGGTCACCCCGGTTATTCAGCTATTTTTGTGCGGGATATAGTTAAATCAGGGCGCGCGGCCCGCAATCCCATGATGCTTGCCGGGATAATCGCGCTGGGAGGAGATTTACAGGCAAAAAATAAAGATCCCATAAGAGGCGCGTATCCGGGCGCAATATTTCATGAGTATAATCCTGAGCGTGGCGACGGTATAGATATCAATGGTCGAGGAAATACCATGTTTAACGCATGTGACACCACAGCAGAATGGACCATCGGGCACGAAGATTACACTCGATTAACAGGTGACTATAGTTTTGTAAGAAGATATAGATCGGAACTTGATGCTGCTAGTCGATATATTTCAGATCACGTTAATTCAAACGGGCTCTTTATTGAGGATCCAGAATTTAGCGGTGCAAAACACTTTGCCTTAAAAGTTACAACTTGGAGGGATTCAGTTCTTCCCGGAAGGGGAACTGGAGAGGCCACCTACCCGGTCGTTTATCCCTTGGCCCATGCTCAAAACATTGCGGCATTAAGAAGTTTCTCAAGGCTTACTGGTGCTGAATGGCCAAGAAAATTAGCTCAAAGAATGGTTGAGGCATTGCCCGACCTTTATAGCCCTCGGACGCGCTCATTTTTTATAGCAAAAGACGCGGACGGACCGATTGAGGGAGTCAATTCTGATAATTTACATATGCTAGCCTATCTTGAACCGGGTGATTTACCCCCCGATATTGTCGAAAGTTTGGTAAGTGCTTCAGAAATACTTGAAACTGATTGGGGATATAGACCGCTAGAACCTGAGCTTGCGAAAAAAACTAACGACCCCTATCACACTGATCCTGTTTGGCCGCATGAGCAATCTGCAACCCACACTGGAATTAAAGCTCATTTAGACTGGGCTATTAAAGAAAAGCTTAAGGGTTTAATTGGAGCATTAGAGCATGCATTTGAGGTTACGGGACGGCCTAATAATTATTATGATAAAAATCCAGGGTCTTATCCTGAAACTATTTTAAACGGCATGCCATGGGGAAATAAAATACAATTATGGAGCGCTGCTGCAAGGAAAGAATATTCATTGAGTGCTTAGGGGAGGTTCTTTTTGAGGTTTTCTAGGTCATCGCGGAGCGCTATTATTCCCCGGGATAAGTTAATGATTTCCTTTTCAATGTTTTGTAGGGATTTATTAGATTCAACATGTGCCACTTGCTCTTGGGACTGTTCGCGATCCTCTTCAAGATAGTAGCGGTCAATATCTTCTGAGATGTCCTCAACATCTGCCTCAAGTTCCTCAACATTACGTCTCATCTTTCTGACATTTCCTTCAAGTCCTGAAACGTCTTCCTGAATCTCTCCAAAGCCCCCTTCAAGTCCTGAAACGTCTTCCTGAATCTCTCCAAGATCCTCCTCAACGTCTTCAAGGCTTTCATTTGTTCTATTGACTGTCAGTTGAATAAACAAGGCAAGATAAATTGCCTCAAGAGAGACAATGGTCGTAACGACAAGAAGTATGGTTTCAAAGGGGACGCCAGCAAAATAGACAAAAAAAGCCACAATAAATAACATAGTATGGACAATCAGAGATTGAGGTGTGCCCACCCATTGAGTCATCTTGACAGCAAACTTCTCAAGTTCGGTGTCCTTTTTTACGCTCGTTTTCTGGGTCGTCATAATAGACTAATTATAATCCTGCCCCACCGTTGAGGGCAACCCTTAATTTCCTTTCCTACTTTGGTAGGAAACTCGTGAAGAGTTGGGAACAGTTTGATCCCGAACATTTAACACAGGAGTATTTATAGTCGCCAACAATTGATTGGTGATGAAGAGAAGAAGCTAACCACCATGCAACTGTTTCTTCTTCGCCTGATCCAACTTTTGCGTTTTCCCATATCCAGTAAGGTAGGTTACGATTATAAAGGCCTGAGTGGACCGTGCCGTTTGCAAGTTCTCCGGCAAGCTCCGTTGATCGTACTTGTGCCAGCTCGCAAACGCTATTTTCGAGCTCAAAGGGCGCAAGACCAAGAGATACACGATGCTGATTGATAAGATTAAAGATTTTGTCTGAGTCAAGATTCGCAATTTGCTGGCCCGGGTCGGTTACATGGGGCGTAGGTATTGGGGTGGATTGGGTTTCTGGTTGGATGGATATGATTTGCGGGCTTACGGTTTCTTTGGCAGAAGCAACTATCACGGATGATTGGATTTGCGGAGTATCCGGTTTTCTATTTGTTTTAATACATGATTGAGTGAATAATTCGTCGCAAAGCGGAGTAGATACCATTATAGACGAGCATGAGCTTGCCCTGAGCTCTGTCGAAGGGCTCGTAGATGTTTCGGCCGATACCTTGTGAGTCAGTCCTGTAATGACTAAAAAAGTCAATACAAGGATCAAAATTTTACCCCGAAAAAAGCGGGGCCTGCCTTTAACCATATCTTTAATAATGGTTGCCGAACGGCTCGTGGTGAGCTTGTCGAACCATAAAAAAATCCTGCTATAAAGCAGGATCAATACACGAAGTCGCAAGTATACCAAAAAGAGGGGATCAAGTCAACCCGTCGGGGCCCAATTTTGAAGCTAGATCAGGATATTCACGCACGATTTTTTCGACATCTTCAGGATCTAAAAATAGCTTCCCCTTTTTCTCATTTGCGACAAACGCAATTGCCCGAACTTCAGAAATCGGAACAACTTTAAATTGGGGTAAATTTCGCAGGTACTTAATTTTCTCTTCAAAGGTCATCATTTACGAGCGTAAGAAATATGCTTCGAGGTGATTTTCAAGCCTTTCTTTTGCGGTAGGAACATCTGATCTCTGACAGTAGCGAGCGAAACTTCTTGCTTGATTTGAAGTCCATTTGTCTTGACCGAGACTTATCTCGGGTTTACGCCATCGATTTTGCCTTACGGTTATAAGCCTATATGAACCTTTGTCACTAGATCGAGCAAAATAATGATTAAATCCTCGCCGCTCAAGCACGTAGTGATTATAACCTATTTGACTGATTCAGGACAAGCACTCTTCGACTGGCTATTGACAAGGCTCTCTGTGTTCGTGTAGAATAGATTCACTTTTCGAGGAAATAAGTATATTCATGATGATAAACTCAAACTGAATCCAATAAATCCCGCCACAGGCGTGGATCCCTATTGTCAACATAACTTCTAGGCCAATTTGCGGCCAAACTTGTTTTCTCGATAAGGTTTGACAATTGAAATCAGACCGCCAGCATAGCTGACAGGTCTTTGGGGTGATTTGCAATAAACTCTTTGGGCCTGAAGTTTACATGGCTGAACGCCTCGTTTGCAACGAGGAGGTAGGGGGTTCGACTCCCCCCAGGTCCACACTTCGCTTTTAGCTAATAGCTATTAGCCATTGGCTAATTGCTAAACTTGTGTTTTTGTGCCTCGTCGGTGGAAGGGAAATTATACTTCCCGGCGAGACATAAGAATACAATGAGGATCTTGATCCCCCTTCGCTCTGCAGTACAGAGCTTCGGGGGATTAAAGAGCTATCGCTCTTTAACAATTGGGGTTATATGAAATCCCGCACCAAAATTTGGTGACGGGATAAATTGTTATTCTCATCCGCCGAAGAGGCGAGATGAGTACAACTAGGCCAAAAATTCCACTAGAAGTGGGGTTCCGTGTCCCTTGCCGGGAACACGGTTTTGATTTTTTAGAATCTACGCTATTTCAATGCCATTAGTGGATGCCTTGGAAGTATTGACCGAAGAAGGACGCTTCATGGTTCGCGAAACTCGTCGGGGAGTGACCAATGACACTTTGATCCGGCGGTGTCCGAATGGGGAGACCCGTTCCGATGCAAAATCGGAATAACCTCGTCACGAAAATGTTCCGCCGTAAGGCGGGATGTATTAGTGGCAGGTGGGGTACCCGGTGAACTGAAACATCTAAGTAACCGGTGGAAAAGAAATCACAGAGATTCCCTTAGTAGCGGCGAGCGAAAAGGGAAAAGCTCAAACCGCTTATGCATAGCATAAGCTAGTTTATAAAGTAGAAAGTTTTTAAGGTTTGTAAGGTAATTCTTTATGAACTTTATAACTTTACGAACTTTAAACTGGCTCGTGCTGTGCACGAGCGGTGTTGTAGGACGGCTGGCTTAAATGCAAAAGGTTACAAGAGTTAGGTAGTAGAAGGCGCCGGAATTGCGCCGCCAAAGAGGGTGATAGCCCTGTAAACGAAACCTAATTCTACCTTCGCCTGTTCCTGAGTACCATGGGGCACGATTAAACCCTGTGGGAAGCTGGGGCGACCAAGCTCCAAAGCTAAATATCAATACTTACCGATAGTGAACTAGTACCGCGAGGGAAAGGTGAAAAGCACCCCGGGAGGGGGATGAAAGAGTACCTGAAACTAATGGCTAACAAGCAGTCAAAGGGCTTTGCCCTTTGAACAGTTGACAGTTGACCAATTGACCAATTAACGATCAAAAGTTGTTAATTTGTTAATTTTGTTAATTTGTTAAGTGTTCAGAAGGCAGAGCCTAATGACGTGCCTATTGAAGAATGAGCCAGTGAGTTTTTGTTGTCTTCTAGTCTAACCAAGCTCAGCTTGGGGAGGCGCAGTGAAAGCGAGCCCTAATCGGGCGAAATTAGAAGCCAACAGGAGACCCGAAACCGGGTGAGCTAACCATGAGCAGGGTGAATGCCGACGAGAGTCGGCAGGAGGCCCGAACTCGTGACAGTAGCAATTGTCTGAGATGACTTGTGGTTAGGGGTAATATACCAAACGAACTCGGAGATAGCTGGTTCTCCCTGAAATATATTTAGGTATAGCCTTAATAATTACGCATTGGGGGTAGAGCACTGAATGGTCTCTGGTAGCGCAAGCTATCAGGATCAATCAAACTCCGAATACCAATGTATTCATATATTAAGAGTCAGTCCTGCGGCGCTAAGGTCGTGGGGCGAGAGGGAAACATCCCAGACTCCCGTATAAGGCCTCTAAATTCAAGCTAAGTTGTTAAGAAAGTCACGGTCCTCAGACACCTAGGAGGTTGGCTTAGAAGCAGCCATCCTTTAAAGAAAGCGTAACAGCTCACTAGTCGACCTGCCCCGCCTTTGGCGGGGTAAAGGACAGTGGCGTCGAAAATGATCGAGGATTAAGCTTGATGCCGAAGACGGAGGTGTTCCGGTTGTATATTTTGTTCATAAAATCAGTGGTAATCTGTTACAAATCCGCGCAAATCAAGGCCTGGATTTAACAGATTTATGGCTGATTTTCACGGATCGATTTATGGACAGGATTTACGACCGGAATGCAGTAAGGGAGCGTTCTGTTTGCCTTGAAGCTGAATCGTAAGGTTTGGTGGAGCGAACAGAAGTGAGAATGCTGGCATGAGTAGCGAATTGCACCTGAGAACGGTGCACGCCGAAAGCCCAAGGTTTCCTTCGCAATGTAAGTCAGCGAAGGGTTAGTCGGCTCCTAACGGTGACCCGTGGTAACGCGGGGTAGCCGGATGGACGACTCGTTAAAATTCGAGTACAGGGTGTGGTGCGTTATTACCTGGGGACTGACCATCTTGGAAGAGGTTTCCCGATATATCGGGATTAAGTCGCAAGATAGTTTTGATTGGGAAATCCGTCAAAGTGTTTAAATCGAGCGACGAATACAAGTCTGAAAGGCAACAAGTAGGACGAGAATCTATCTTTCAGGATGCGAGAAAAAGTTCACAGGAAGCATCATATCTTGCCGTACCGCATTACCGACACAGGTGGGCTGGTGCAAGAACACCAAGGCGATCGGGAGAAGAATGTTCAAGGAACTCGGCAAAAAAGCTGGGCGTAACCTTTGGGAGATGCCCTGCCACGACTAATCTCGTGGTTAAGCAAAAGATTATTTGGCAACTGTTTATCTAAAACACAGGTCCCTGCAAAGCCGAAAGGCAAGGTATAGGGGCTGACACCTGCCCAGTGCTGGTAAGTCAATGATGGTGGATGAAATTCGCAAGAATCAGTCTATTTTCAAAGCTCCAGTGAACGGCAGCAGTAACTATAACTGTTCTATGGTAGAGTTTGAAAGAAAACTCCACTGCCATAGTGAGGTATGTTTGCAGAGTGCAAAAGAACCCTCCGTTTCGATAGCCAAATTCGAGATGAAAATCTGACCATATGCTGGAAAGTCTTGTTACTCTGAATCTACTATGGTAATATTTTTCCATAGCGATGAATTTACAAAGTAAAAATGATATCAGTAAAGATAATCAGCAGGAAAGGCTTAGAACTGCAGGTTGGATTGTAGGATTTGTTGATGGAGAAGGATGTTTCTCAGTATCAATCTTTAAGAATCGAACAACAAGAAGTGGATGGCAAGTTTTGCCTGAATTTGTTGTAACGCAAGGAGCAAAAAGTCTATCGGCGCTCGAAGAAATGAAAAATTACTTCGGATGTGGGAGACTTTTTATAAATCGGCGTCATGACAATCATAGAGAAGATCTATACCGCTATTGTGTTCGAGCAATTAGAGATTTAAGAGAGATAATTATTCCTTTTTTTGAAGCAAATCCATTAAGAACGGCTAAGAAGAAAGACTTCGAGCTGTTTAAAGAAGCAATTCGACTAATGAGTGAAAACGTTCATCTTACCCAGGAGGGTGTTGATCGTCTTCTAAAACTAAAGCAGTCCTATTCATCCTCAGAGACTATACGTCAGAGTCCTATAATAGGACAAGATATAGTCCAAGCTATATAGGATCTAATCCTATAGTACGAGCGAAGTTCCTTGTCGGGTGAGTTCCGACCCGCACGAAAGGTAGAATGACCGAATAACTGTCTTGAACATTTACCCGGCGAAATTGAGATGGCTGTGAAGACGCGGCCTAGTTGTCCTAGGACAAAAAGACCCCGGGAGCTTTACTGTAGCTTCGCATTTGAAAGATTATTTTAACTGTCGAGAATAGGAGGGACCCCGCCGCAAGGCGGGGGTCAGTGGAATACCTCTCTTTAAAATGGTTGATCATTATTCTTATCCCGCATAAAAATCCGGGAAGAAGACAGTGCGTGGTGGGCAGTTTGACTGGGGAGGTCGACTCCTAAAATGCAACGGAGTTGTACAAAGGTTGGCTTAGCACGGATGGAAATCGTGCTGAATCCGCATAGGGAAAAGCCAGCTTGACTGTGAGACGTACGTGTCGAGCAGGTACGAAAGTAGGTCTAAGTGATCCTGTAGATCCTGTTGGTCAGGCTACAGCTTAACGGATAAAAGCTACCCCGGGGATAACAGGCTGATCGCCTCCAAGCGTCCACAGCGACGAGGCGGTTTGGCACCTTATGTGATACACATTGGGGTGCCTGTATTTTAAGTAATTAAAATACAAACCTGTATTTCACAGGGAACCCCGCCAAAAGCGGGGTAAAGATTGATAGGTCTTTTTGTGAAAGTAAAAATACTAGTCCAAATCGGTGGACTCCTTTCGAAATAGAACAACGAAAGGACAATACCGAGAGGAGTTCAGTTATCAGTTCTCGGTTTTCAGTTTTCAGGTTCCAGTTTTTCGGTTTTCGGTCATTCAGACTGATAGACAGATAACTGATTGACCAAATTCTGATAACCGACCACAGAAAACAGATAACCGGATTTCTTGTATCGACTGTCCCCGATGATAGTTTTCATCGGGGCGATGTGCAAATGTTTGTCAAGCGCATAAAACGGCTAGTGCTGAGGTCGCCTTAGGCGACCGAAGTAAAGGTATAGTCAAAGCCCTTAGTAATAAGGGATGCACATAACAGTTAATTGTTAATTTGTCGTTTTCGTTAATTGTTATGATTGCGATGTCGGCTCATCTTATCCAGGGGGTGTAGAAGCTCCCAATGGTCGGGCTGTTCGCCCGTTAAAAAGGTACGCGAGCTGGGTTCAGAACGTAAGTTACATTGCGTTCTACCACAGTAATGTGGTATAAATAATTACTGACTAAAATCGGAGAAACCCTCTTAAAGCATTCGAACTGGCTTTAAAGGGTAACACCGAGGGTAAGTCAAAAGAGGTTTGAAGAAAGAAGAGTTGTCCTACATAGCAGGGTTTCTGGATGGAGATGGATGTATTATGCTTCAATTGGTATTTCGAGCAGATTATAGACTCGGATATCAGATAAGAGCGAGCATCGTCTTCTATCAGAAGCAGAAATATAAGAATTTTCTATTTTGGTTAAAGGGAAAGTTTCAAGTAGGGTATATCAGGGACAGAAATGATGGAATGTCTGAATATACTATTGTTGGATCAAAACCAGTTATAGGAATTCTTAAAAAGCTAATGCCTTATCTTAGATTAAAAAAGGATCAGGCGGAGCTTGCCCTTGAGGTCCTGGCAAAAATGCCAGGATCAGGTAGGAAAATGAACTCTAGAATATTGCTAGAACTTTCTTTAGAAGTTGACAAATTTGCTGAATTGAATTATTCAAAAAAGCGAACCAATACTTCTGAGAAAGTAAGGCAGTTTCTAAATAAATCTCTTTTGAATCCCGTAGAGACTGAAGTTTAACAACTTCGATTCCATAACATTGGAATAATACGTCAGCGCCTACTCCTACAATTGTAGGACAAGAGGATGAAGATATAGTCCATGCCATTAGAAATAGTGGGTAAACATGCGTAAGACAGTTCGGTCTCTATCCAGGACAACCGATTTGAGATTTGAAGGGAGTCGCCCCTAGTACGAGAGGACTGGGGTGAGGGAATCCCTGGTGTGCCGGTTGTGTGAAAACACGCAGCGCCGGATAGCTAGATTCCCATGGGATAACCGCTGAAAGCATCTAAGTGGGAAGCCCACCCTAAGATAAGATCTCTTAGTGCCCTAGTAGATCACTAGGTTGATAGGAGAGAGGTGTAAGACTGGTAACAGTTTTAGCTTACTCTTACTAATAGCACGAAAATAGCGTAGATTTTAGAAAATCACCCCGCACAGAACTTACTTCGGTCCGGAGGCTTACAGCCTCGCGCTCCCGAAGGGCGTTTATGCGGGGCAAGCACGCTTAGTTGTAGAATAACAATATTTGGAGGAAAAAATTTCTTGGTCTTTGGAGCGATGTAGAACCACCTGATCCCTTTCCGAACTCAGAAGTGAAATGCATCAGCGCCCACGATACTGGACAGTAGTCTGGGACAATAAGTCAAGGCCAGGAAATTTTTTCCTCCAAACCCCGCTTCGCGGGGGAACCCCAATTGTTGAGTGCATAAAATGCACGAAATCCCGACTGAAAACTATCAGCGGGATCGCATGTTATAATCTTCAAATGGTGCCGTTTGAAAAGAAGATTATAACCCGCGTCCGCGCATATCTTCAAAAAGAATTCCCCTCAGACCCAACAGGCCACGATTATTGGCATTTTGACCGTGTTTCTCGGTTATCTAAAAAAATCGCATCGGGCGAAAAAGCAAAAGTTGATATGTTCATTTTGGAACTCGGTGCCTTGCTTCATGACATTGGCGACTGGAAATTCCATGATGATGAACTTGCTGGCGGGAAAAAAGCACGCAAATTACTTTTGGAATCAAAAGTTTCTGAGAGCATTATAAGAAAAGTTGAGCATATTGTTGATAATGTGTCTTTTAAGGGAGCAAATGTACCTAATAAAATGAGAAGCAGAGAAGGAAAAATAGTTCAGGACGCAGACCGCCTTGATGCGCTTGGTGCAATAGGGTTGGCCCGCGTATTTGCAACAAGCGCATATTTTAAACACTCGCTTTTCGATCCGACCGTTAAACCGGTCCTCCATAAAAGTTTTGGCGATTACAAAAAAAGTTTCACCGCTATTAATCATTTTTACGAAAAACTCTTATTGCTGAAGGACAAAATGAATACTAAGACCGGGAGGAAAATTGCGAAAGAAAAGCATAAATTCACTCAAAATTTTCTCAATAAATTCTTAAAGGAGTGGACTAATTATGAGTAGATATTATGTTCGAAAAGATTAGAATAGATAAATGTCAAGCGTTTATGGTGAATTGCATAAATATCTCATATTATGCTTTGAATTTTAAAATTATCAAAAAAGCCTGGAGGATAATTTGAGGAGTAAAAAGCAAAGCAATCACCCCCTTATAAAGAACTCGTGCCGTCTTGTTCTCAACATAATAATCTTTAATTTCATCAAAATTTATGTCAGGCCATTCTATGAATCCGTAATTTGATGTGAACTTTTTAATGTTCATTCTATGAAAGATTAAATCAATTCGCAATGCTCATATCAGTACTTTCCGCTACAAAAATTTTGTAAGTGAGATTACACTAGAATCTTTACGATTTACTAATAACCCAGGCTTCTGAGTTTTTCCATTAGGGATTATTTGATTATTGTAAGAAGTTTTATAAATTTCTGATATAATGCTGAATTGAAGTTTACATATCATCCTACAAGCATGGGTTGAATTGTAAATTGCACATTAATAACTGATTGTGAAAGTGTATTTCAAAAAGCTTCTCCGCCAGCTGGCGGATGTATGAGGCTTTGTTTCTACCGCTCTTCAAACAAACTGTTGGTTTGTTTGCGGAAGGGTAGAAACCGGTAGAAATACATAATTATAGAAAGGAAAATTAAAACAAAAGAAGGATGGTCGAACAGGAGCGTAAGAACAAGGAGGGCATCATGATCAATCTACGCAAACTGCTAAGGAAGCAAGTAGGACATCGCTTTGCGCGAAATAGTCCTGATAGGAGGTTGTAGCCCGTCCGAATCAACAATACTTATAGTCCGCTACGGAAGTAGTAACGGAGGACCACTCAAGTGTTCAACAAGTACAAGTTTTTGGTTGTCGTCGCAGCGATTGCCATCGCCGCATTCGGCACAAGCATCTTGCCCGGTAACCCGGTCGAGACGGCCAGCGCAGAGGGATCCGGAATCGGCGTATGGGAACAATGTCAGGCTGACGGACTTGTCGACGTTAGCTTCAGCTGGGTTCGTAACCCCGCCGCCACCAAACAGTGGTTTGAGGTATCGTCAGGAGGCGCGTACAAGCGTTACGACGTCGGCGTCACGGACAACAGTATCTTCATCGGAGATTTCAAGCCGGGCGTCAAGTACACCTTCCGTCTCGTCAACCAGTTCAAGAACGGCGTCGGCATGACAGGTCTGTTCCAGATCACGCCGGGAGCCTGTTCAGCATACCCGCCCGTCGGTACCACCACCTGTAGCGTCCCGCAGACGATCCCCTCGCTTACCAAGGACGACCTCAAGGTCATAACCAGTGTACAGGCTCCGGAAGGAGTTTATGAAGGCGAGTGGAAGAGCACAGGCGTTATTCCAGGTGGTCCTGCCAAAGATCAAGGCATCGGCAAGTCCGTAGTCGTCATCAACGACATCGCGTCTTCGAAGGTAACGTACTTCTTCAACGGCAACAAGATCGCGATTACGAACTGGAAACTTCTGATTGTCCCGGGTGGTTTACTATCTTTCTCGGGTGGTTTTCCCCTGGTGGTATTCACCCAACAGGCCGATGGCTCGCTCGATGGACAGATCACGTTCCAAGGCCAAGTTACCTCGAAGGGTAACTTCAAGCTCTGCATACCAGCAGCCTGACCGCCGCCGGTAACCTTTCTTTTACGACCCAGCGATCGCGCTGATTAGTTTCGCAATCCTTTTGGGGGTGTGCGTTGAGTGTTCGTTTACGAACTAGCCTTTTTGGCGATAAAACTCTTCATGCACCCCCCTATTTTTTTGCCAATTTCCCCATATATCTGCGCGTGCACAAAAATACTATTGCAAACCGAAAAATTATAATCTAGTATTAAAACGTGGAAAACAAAGGTTTTAATCCTCCTCAAAAACTTCTTTATATTCTATTGATTTTAGGCGCAGTTTACATACTGACTTTCATATTCGTTTTCAAACCCATAGACAATTCATACAGCATCTTTAAATCACTGCCGATTCTCGATGAGGAAAAGGTCTTTCCGGGCTACACGTTAATTTCTCCATATAACCGTCTTTTAAGCGATTCAAAAATCGAGGGCAAAGTTTATTTACTCGATATGGCGGGCTACCCCGTACATACATGGACAACCAATCATCAGGTTCTGTACTCGGTTCTTGAGCCTGACGGGAAATTACTCTCGGTAATGGAGCAGCCAAAATATAGCCAGTTTTTCCCTCCGGGAGGCAATACCGGAATTATTCAAGAACTTGACTGGAAATCGAATGTGGTTTGGGAATATAAGAATGAGGCAATGCATCATGATGTCGCAATACTGCCTAACGGAAACCTTGCTTTTGCTCTCTGGGAGAAAACACCACCTGAGATCGCAAGGCAAATTCAAGGTGGCGTTGATGGTACAGAGATGGCCTCCGGCCCAGAGGGTCTCCGGCCCGGCGGGGAAGGCGGTCTCATTTGGTCGGATAATATAGTCGAGATAAATCGAAAAGGAGAGACTGTTTGGTCTTGGCACTCATATGAGCATATGGATCCGCAAATGGACGTAATTGCCCCGCTTCTGCCTCGGTACGGATGGACCTACACTAACGGGTTGAAGTATATGGAAAAAAATCCTATCGATGGCACACCTGCGTATCTTTTAAGCATGCGGACAACTAGTACTGTTTATATAATTCGAAAAGAAGACGGGGGAATAATCTGGCGATCTCCAAAAGGAATGTTCAGCCTTCAGCATGACCCGACATTGCTTGAAAACGGAAACATTCTTGTATTTGATAACGGGTATGATAGGCTCCCGGCGCCATTTCCGAGTTTCGGATCAAGGGCAGTTGAAGTGAACCCCAAAACAAACAAAGTTGTATGGCAGTTTGATGCAGGAGAGGGGCCAATTGACAAAATTAAATTTTATGCGCCAATCGTAGGGGGCGCGCAAAGACTTTCAAATGGAAATACGCTAATCACTGACGGGACTAGGGGACATATATTCGAAGTAACCAACAAAGGTGAGGTTGTATGGGACATTGTAAGTCCATATACCACAAAACAAACCGGTGCGTTTCCCAACAATTTCCTCTTTAAAAGCAGACGCTACGGGGAGGATGAAATCAAATGGCCTCAAAGAATAGCGCCTGCTTTTAATAAGTTTACATATAACCTGCATCAAATCCTTGGCAAACTTTACCCCAGGTAAAAAGGTCTGGAGTTGACTATTGACAAGTTTAGTTGAGTTTAGTATAGTATAGTCATGATAAGTAATGCTAATATTGTAAAAATGTATACCCCCGAACAAATTGCCGAGGCCCTTCAATTATCAAAAAATACGGTTTATGAGCTTATCGCTCGAGGGGAGATTGTTGCTAAAAAACTTGGCCGTGTGTATAGAATTCCCGCAAGTTCCGTATCATTTATGATCACAGGGCTTGACTATGATTTATTTTCTAAAGAACAAGAAGACATGAAAGTTATACCGCGCGTGCGGCAATATCTTAAAAAAGCCCGGGCGGCTTAAATAAATGACCCCAACAGTCTTTATTGATTCAGATGTTGTAATTTCTTCTCTTCTGTCAAAAACAGGCGCTGCCTATTCCCTTATTCATAAAAGCGGTGCCAATCGTTTTATTTCAAATATATCTTTGGAGGAGTTAAAAAGGGTGTCAAAAGAACTGAATATAAAAGAGCAAGACCTGAAAGAGCTTATTGAGAGAAGATTCTTAAAGATTGAGATTAAAAGTTCACTTAAGAAAATAAGGGAAAAATATAATAACTTTGTTGAAGATTCAAATGACGCGCATATCGTAGCGGGAGCATATAAGTCAAAAGCTAAATTTCTCATCACTTATAATCAAAAAGATTTCAACACCGATAAGATAAAAGAAGATTTAAACATTATAACTATGAGGCCTGCGCAATTTTTGCAGTACCTGAGGAGTTTAGAATGAAGCGGTGTGTTTCCCAACAATTTCCTCTTTAAAAGCAGACGCTATGGGGAGGGTGAAATCCGCTGGCCGCAAAGAATAGCGCCTGCTTTTAACAAGTTTCGCCTGAGTTTTAGCCAGGCCCTTAAAAGCTTTTATCCTTGGTAAAACTTATGCATTTAAGAACTCTTTCAAAAGGCCATTGATTTTATTCATTCTTTACAGGTCAACTTTTAATTGATAATATATATGGCAATCTGATGAAGCTTTCGGACTTTTATTCGATACTTGATAAACTTAATGAATTGGAACTTAGCCCCCAAATAACACGAGTTGCTGAGTTCTATGATGAGCCTAAATTCCTTAATTATCAATGCGTATTTAAAATAGGCAGGAGGCACAAAAAAAAACTCATTGTCGGCAGTGCTTTCTTTTCCGGTTTGGGCTTTTCAATCAATTCTCCCAAAGACGCGCTTTTTAAGTCTTTATTTGAGGCAATGGAGAGGTTCTGCCTCGATGCCTATAGTCAAGACTCGATAAGATATGGCAGATTCAGCGATAATCCTAGGTTTTTCGTCAATCCGACAATTTTTACAAAAAGGCCAGAACTGATAGATAGAAAATTTGGCTGGGTTGGGGCAGTAAATTTGATGACCGGCAAGAAGTGTTATATACCTGCACAATTAATCTTCCTTCACTTCTTAAGAAATAACAAAGGGGAACCGCTTTTAGACTTTCCAAGCATTAGCACAGGGGGTGCAATTGGAAGAAGCAGGGAGCAGGCGCTACTAAATGGCATCTACGAAGTAATAGAAAGAGATAGTTTTATGACAATCTATCTTAACAAAATTACCCCCCCAAAAGTTGACCTTGAAGCTTTGGGCAATAAAGCTGTCAAATTGGTTTTGGAAAAGTGCGCCAGATATAAACTTGAGCTTTATGTTTTAGATATTACCTGCGATCTTGGCATTCCCGTTTATTGTGCAGTTTTAATTGACAGAAGCGGTTTTGGTCCCGCGGTGTCTGCGGGCGCAAAGGCAGGGTTTTCCCAAATTGACGCAGTTCTGGGCGCAATAGGAGAGTCTTTTATGGTCAGAAATTTTGTAAAGCGGATGCTGAAAAACGGTTCCATTCTAGTTGGGGATAACCTCAAAGGAACCGATGTTTTTTCCGAAAGAGCGGCGTATTGGATCTATCCCAAAACTTTAAAATACATCCAATTTCTTCTTTCCAGCTCAAAATCTCATCATATGCCCAAAAGCTTTGGTGGACAATCAAAAAAGGCAGAGCTAGATTTGGCTATAAGTATTCTTAAAAGTCATAGTCTTGATTTATATGCTGTCGATATCACACCGGGAATATTTAAGCAGCTGGGCTTTTGGGCATATAAGGTCGTTATGCCCCAGCTTCAGCCGCTGTACTTGAGAGAGGTTGAAAAAGGCCGTGTTATCAACCCAAAAAGACTCAGAGAGATAGCTGACTTTTTCGGCAAAAAATACGAGGGGCCGAATCCGATACCTCATCCGTTTTTATGAAAAAAACCACACGTGTAAAGAATATCGCCGGCCTTCTGGGAAAGCCCACTGCCGAGTTTGAGAAATTCCACTCAAAAACCAAGATTAAAAAACTGGCCAGAAATCTGCCCAGGCCATCTTGGCCCAAGGAATGGGGGACAATTTACTATAAGGGATATGCCAGATTTGAAGAAATAAGACTCCCAAAACCCACATTTAGCAAAAGAGTTACGTTTGCGCAAGCGCTTAGAGATAGAAAATCGACACGTGAATTTTCAAAAGAGCCGATAGGTCTTGGGGAATTGAATAGCTTTTTATACTACAGCGCAGGACTTAACAAAAATTCGGATTTTGCCCAAAGAAGATTTTATCCCTCAGGTGGCGCACGTTTCCCGCTTGAAGTTTATATCTTATCTTTAAATATGGATTTGCCAAAAGGTGTGTACCACTATTATGTTAAGACGAACAGTCTTGAAAAGCTGACTGATTTTAAGAAAAAAAATCTAAAATTGCTTACATCGGTTCCCTTTGCAAAAAACGCAGGATGTTTGATAATAATTACCGCAATTTTTAAAAGAAATACCATAAAATATGGGGACAGAGGGTACCGACACGTTTTGGTGGAGGCGGGACATTTGGCGCAGAACTTTTATTTACTCGCAAGTGCACTAGGTTTAGGAATTTGCGGCGTGGGCGGATATATGGACGATAATGTAAATAGATTGCTTGACGTTGACGGCCTTGATGAAACCGTGGTTTACATGCTTGGTGTTGGAAATAAAGCCGGAGGCCATTGACACCAAGAGTCGCTAAGTCCTAAACTGGAATCAACGTGTTAACAAGAATTATAATTGCTGTCTCAATCACGCTTTTTATACTTACTATAATAGAAGTTGGATATTTATTTCTCTATCAACCCTCATCTAAGGAAGCCGCACGGCAAAATCAAGTCAGTAGAGTCTCATCAAGCGATATTAATTACAGTGTTCTTAATTACCTCAATGCCAATAAGGATATTTTAGCCTCGTCAGTTGTGAAAAGTGAATACAGAGGAATAGTTAAGGAAGCATTAGGCACTCCGGGAATAAAAGGGAGATTAGAGTATGAAAAGGGTTTATTCATTAGTCCTGTTGGCGGCAAGAGCGGCTCTGGCATCTATATGCTTTTTAGAAAAACGGATCTTGAAGCCCTTAAAATATATAAAAAAATACTTGGAGTGAATATTCCCATGATTTTTTCAGACCTTAAGCCGGGAGATGAGTTGATAATAGAGGAAACAATTGACTTGTTTGCCGATCCATCATACAATAGACTTGAAATAGAGATAATAAAACTATGAAAAAAAAATACAGCAAGCCTGCGATAAAAGAGCAAAGAGTCAAGATAAACTTCTTTTTAAGTAGCAGGTTTATCGATTCAGCGGAAGAACTCTTCGGATCGTCTGTGTATGCGCAAGGTTCATGTAACACTCTTATCACCTGTGCCTCATGTGGTTCTACCACCTGTGCTCTGTGCCTTATGACCAATAGTGCCTCCTAGATTTTTCTTTAAGACTTTAGTACAACATGAAACAATTACGGGCTTGCCTGCGTGTTAAAATATCTTAGTGATTAAGGTTGCAAATATTTCAAAGATTTCTGCGTTTAAGACTTACGGTGAGAGTATGTTCCCGCTACTTTGGGACGGCGACGTCGTTTATCTTGCAAAAAAACGATTTGACAGAATTGCCGTTAATGATATTGTCTGCGTGCGAAAAGGCCTGCCTGCCGGCAGGCAGGGCGACAGGATCTTCACCCACAGAGTGGTTTACAAAACAGATAAGTACTTAATAACAAAAGGGGAGAATAATCAAACTTCCGATGGGAAGATTTACCCAAAAAACGTAATCGGTGTTGTATATAAAATAAAAAGGGGAAGGAACGAATTTAGCATCGACGACCTTTATCTTATTCAATCAACACTATATTTTGGCGAAATAGTAAAAGTTAAAAGAACGCTTGAGAAGACAGGAATAAAATTCGTTTTTCTCAAAGGTCTGCCTCTCCACCTTTACCATGAGGGCAAGCACCCGAGACGCATTTATGCCGACTGCGACATTTTAATTAGCCCAAAATTTTTTTCTCGCGCAAAGACGATTTTACGAAAATTAGGCTTCAAAGAATTCGACTCATCATTGTCCGAGACTCTGGGAAGACTTAAAAATAAAAGTCCGGAAGTTAATTTCTTGAAAATAGTTAAAGGATTTCCAATCTTTTTCGATATTCATCTTGAGGTTGTATTTATGATGACACAACTTGGGGAACTTAATGCTCTTTACCCGCAGAGTCTTTTGAATAGTTTAAGTGGAAAATTTCTAAGAGAAAAAAGAGATGTTAGTGTTTGGAGTCATAAATTTCCAATTCTTTCTTCTGAAAACTTATTAATTTATCTAGCCCTTCATCTTTACCATCATAATTTTAAAGGGGCTTATAGATATGATTTTATGAAGAGCATTATTTCAAAAGAACAACAAAATTTTTCTAAAATTGCAAAACTCGCTAAAGAATATAAGCTTATGAATTTCATATATCCTGTTTTTCTTATCTTGCAAAAATACTACGGACTAAATTTTGATCGTGATTTTCTGAATGACATTAGACCTGATAGCAGTTTTGCCAGAGTTCGAAAAATGCTTTATAAGCTAAATATATTTGATGAAGAACAAAGGATTAATTCGGGAATTGAGCGTTTTAAAAATTTATTCTATTTATCGCCGGAGCCCTTTTTTAGAAAGGTAATGGTTTTTTTAGACAAACAGGTGATTTATACGATAATTTGGGTTTTCTTAAATCGCGTAAAAAGCATAAAGATGGTAAGATAAATTTATGCTCAAAGTTAAATTTAGGCGGATAGTAATATATTCAACACTTTTTTTGTTTCTCGCTCTCGTTTGGAAATTCGTATTTACCCCAACTCACCCTAAAAATCTTCTTCTAATTTCAATTGATACCCTACGCCCTGACCATATGGGCGTATATGGCTATGGAAAAGATACGACTCCCAATATTGACAAGTGGGCAAAAAGCGCAGCAGTCTTTACCAACGCCGCTACAGCCGTTCCCATGACTCATCCTTCGATGGCGGCTCTTTTTACCGGCAAGGATCCGGCAAAGACCAGAATTATTTCAAATTCAGGTCTTCTGGTCAGTGAGAACAACAAAACTTTGACAAGTATTCTTGCCCAAAACGGGTTTTTTACCGCGGGTTATTCCACCATCGGCAGTGCTTTGGATCAGGGGTTTGAGGTATTCAATACCCATGAGTTCAAATCGTTTTACTACAATGGCGCAAAGGCGGAATATAACGAAAGGTTTACTATGACCGAAAGGGCAGATTACGAGAAATTTATTTTAAGTTCTGCCGACATTTTGAAAAGCAGCAAGGATGGAGGGCGGTTTTTTCTCTGGGTGCATCTTGTCGATCCCCACGCACCCTACTTTGCCCCCGGGGGTTTGAGGTGCAAATTTAACAGTAAATTCTGCGATGAAATTTCTGGCAAAAACCTTGAGGAACTTGAAGAACTTCGGGCCCAGTATCAATCCTGCCAAAATAATCCGGTTCCTCAAGACAGGATAGAGCTTATGGAGGCTCTTTACGATGGCGAGGTTGCTGCGGCCGACAGACTGGTAGGTAAAATTTTGGATAATCTTAAAGAGCTGGGTCTTGATAAAAACACCCTGGTGGTTTTATACGGCGACCACGGAGAAGGATTTGATCACAACTATTATTTCAACCACAGGCAGGTTCTTTACGATTCATCGATCAAGATTCCGCTTATAATTTTTGATCCAGCCAAGGGCAGATCGGGGGAAAAATCAGACGTTTTGATACAAGATGTTGACATTTTGCCGACCATTTTGGATTTTCTGGGCATTGATTATAAAAAGGGCAGTTTCGACGGAAAGAGTTTTGCAGGACAATTCGGTAAATTCTCCAAAATAATACCGGCGCCCAGAAAAAGGGCTATTTTTGCCAACAGCTATTTTTCCAAGTTTGCAATTGTCAGGGACAATTTAAAGTATATCTATTCCTTGCCGCAGTCCTGTCTTCTTGAAAGTTGGCACGAAGAGCTGTATGACCTTGTGGCCGATCCCAACGAGACAAAAAATTTGGCCGGCGAAAGGACAAAGGAACTGGGAAAACTCCGGGATGACCTTTTAGAATATCTTTCCGATTACAACCTGCCAATTGAATGGAAGAGCAATGAAGTACCCGGACAGTTTTCTACCGAAGATGACAGCGCAGGTGATCTTAGGTCAATCGGCTACTAGGAAACAATTTTTTTAGCTTTTAAGGTTTTGACAAATTCTTCAACGTCGTTTTTTGCAGTCTCTTTTTTGACATTAAATTTTTTTGCCATCAAATCTACAATTTTTTCCAATTTTGCCTCTTTTTTGAGCTGGTCAAATATGAATGATGCCGTTTCGTTAAAAGTATAAAGAACTGACTTCTCGCCGTCAAAAATGGTGGTTTTTTGACCGACTTTTTGAGAGACTATGCCTTTTTTGAGTTTGATCATTTAAGGGATTCAATTAGTCTTATTGTTTTCTCCGGGTTTTTTGCAAAGTAAAGCATGTAGAAGTTGTCGAATTTATTGACAAATTTTAGTACATTTTTGGTTGAGATTTTGTTGAGGTTAACGACATAACCCTTCAAGAAATAGTTGAGAATTTGCTCTTTATCTTCGATTTTCTCTACTTTAAAGAAATTGGCTTTTTTTAAAAAAAACATTTTGCCCATTTTTAATCTCTCGGAGTGTTTATTGACCCAATTTTTGTCAAAAAATGGAGTTTGGTAGAAAAAAAATTGATTACCCTCTTTTTTAACAAGACTTGTATCATCTGCGATTTTTGGGTATCTGTCAGCAAGCATTGTGGCAATGGTCGATTTACCAGCCGCAGACTTGCCTAAGAAGAAGTAAGCCTTGTTGTTGATTTTGACGGCGGAAGAGTGGATTAAAAACCCACTGGATTTGTCCAAAAGTTCATGGACAGCGTATTTTAAGATTAACTGGAATTGATAGATGCTGTTTAAAAAATAGGTTAAAAACTTAGACGACGAAATTTCTTCATAAAGAGGAATGTAACTGATATTGTCACTTTTGACTCGCAGTATTTGTAAGTTCCATGCTTCAATAAAATTAATTTCAAAATCAACTTTTCCAGGCTTTTCTAAAATTATAAATTGACCTAAATAAGAAACCAAATCGGTTAACAGTCTGTTTCTGATGAAATCGTAAGGCGGATTGTTGGTAGTTTCCTGCGGCTGGATTTTGATTAGTATATTGAAATCGGCTATATTTACGTAAATTTCATCCATTTTTTAAATTCGGGAGATTTTAGTCCGCCTTTGCTATGTGAGCTTCGGCGAGATTTGCAATATCATACCACAGAGATTTATTAAATCAAAATAGTTGAAATTCATTATGCAATACCGGAGATTTTCCCTTGAACGGAAGTAAAGTGTCTGCTATAATAAAATTAAACATGAAAACGGTTGACATGAAAAAAGTGTATAGAGATTATAAAGGTAAGTGGGTAGCTTTGGCGGGACCAAATAGTAATAAGGTTGTTGCCTCATCCAAAACTCTCGATGAAGTTTTAAAAAAGGCAAAAGAAAAGGGTTTTGATCTGCCTCTGGTGACTCAGATACCAAAGAAGGTCCTCCCCATAGTTGGCCCCTTTGCTTTCAGTAAATGACTTTTTCATATCTTGAGATTACTTCAAAAATTAGAAGACCTATTATTCCCATAATTATTAAATCTTCTACAACCGTTATTTTATATTCTGGCTTGATAGATTCCGGCGCTGACTATTGCATTTTCAGTTTAGAAATTGCCAAGAAACTAGGTTTAACTCTATCAAAAAAGGATAGAATTCTGTTTGTCGGAGTAGGCAAGAAGCAAGTTAAGGGTTTCTGGGGAGAGATAGAAATAAGAATAAGTGACAAGACTTATGTAGCCAAAGTAATTTTTGCAGAGATAAGTGAATTTGGGCATGGTATCTTAGGCCAAAAAGGATTCTTTGATCATTTTGATGTAGCACTTTCTTACCAAAAACAATCGATAGATATTTCGCCGCTTGAAGATAAGAAAAATTAGAAACTAAGTCTCATCGCCCCGAATTCATTGCGACCCTTATTATTAATAATGCTGTCTGCGCAAGAATTTTAAGCTCAAATAAAAGGGATTTTTTCTTTACATACTCCAAATCGAGCTTCATCCATTGATCGAATTTCAAACCATGACCACCCTTAATGATCCAAGGTGAGGTCATTCCGGGAAGAACTGAGAACCTTTGTTCGAATTTCTTCGGAACTTTGTTCGCCTCGTATAAAGGAAGGGGGCGGGGTCCGACAAGCGCCATTTCACCCTTGACCACATTCCAAAGCTGAGGGAGTTCATCGATTGCGATTCGAGCTAAGATTTTTCCGACCCTTGTGTAGCGCGGATCATTTCGAATTTTAAAAACCGGCCCGCTTGCTTCATTTAGTTTCGCGTACCTCGATTGAAGCTTTTCAGCCCCTTCAACCATTGTCCGAATCTTGTACATAGTAAAAGGTTTTTTGTTCTTTCCTGCGCGTTTTTGCTTAAAAATAAAAGGCCCACTTGAATCCCATTTAACGGCTAAAAAGAGCAGTACAAGAAGTGGCGTGGATAATAGTAGAAAGAAAAGAGCAATAATTCTTTGAAGAAGATAGGGCATCCTGTCATTTCTTATACACGATAAAACTGCCTATTACAAGAGAATCAATTTTTGTCTTTGTATAGTCATTAATTGCTTGTTCGGGATTCTCAACTATTGGTTCGCCGCGAAGATTAAAACTTGTATTGAGTATAACGGGAATGCTGGTTAACCTTTCGAATTCCCTAATCAAAGAATAATAAGCACCATCGTTTTTACTTACAGTTTGAATGCGGCAGGTTCTGTCCTCATGCGTTATTGCTGGAATATCTTTTATTTTTATTTCTCGAACAGGAAAACAAAAGTTCATAAACGGGAATTCGTTTTGGGTTTTTGGGATTTTAAAGTAATTAACCGCTTTTTCTAACAATATTGAACCTGCAAAAGGTCTAAATTGTTCCCTTCTTTTGACAACATTAACCTCTTCCTTCATGGAGAAGGGGAAGGGAGCAGAAAGAATGGATCGACTGCCTAGCGCCCTTGGTCCAAACTCCATCCTGTCCTGAAACCATCCAATAATTCTGCCTTCTGAAAGTAATTTAGCCGTTTTTTTGATAAGCGTTTTGGAGGAACACTTCTTATATGTTAATTTTTTTGCTTTAAGAATCATTTCAATTTCGTTATCTTTATATTTCGAGCCAAATTTTAAATGAGTTATAAAGCGTCTTTTTGCCTTTTTAGAGAGCCTATTGTAGACTTCAAGCGCGCTTCCCACTGCTCCACCGCTGTCACCTGAGGGTCCAAGTATGAAAACCTTTTTGAAAGGCGTATTTTTATAGATTTTGCCGTTAGCAAGGGCGTTAAGAGCAACTCCTCCGCCAATACATAAATTATTGATTTTCGAAGTTAAATATAAGTTTTTTAAGATCTTAAAATATATTTCCTCTGTCACGGTTTGAATACTTGCTGCTATGTCTTTGTGGCGCTGTGTTATTGGTGCTTTTAAGTTTCGCGGCTCTCCAAATAATTGCTCAAACTTCTTATTCCACATTTGAAAAGACTCTCGATATCCAAAATATGACAAATCGAGCTGAAGACTACCGTCATCTTTTATATCAATTAATTCATAGATACTGTTTTTAAAGGAAGGCTTACCGTATGCTGCCATCCCCATAACTTTGTATTCATCATCATTCACGCGAAATCCTAAAAATGCTGTAAAAGTTGAGTATAAGAGCCCAAGAGAATGAGGGAAGTTAATTTCCTTTATTGGTTTTATTTTATTTCCCATTCCTTTCCAGATTCCTATAGTTTGGTATTCGCCAACGCCGTCTACCGTTAATATTGCCGACTTTTTAAAAGGTGAGGGATAAAAAGCGGCAGCTGCGTGAGACAGGTGATGTGGGACAAAGTATATTTTGCCTTTAAAGTCAAGCTTTTTTCTAATCTTTTGCTCAACTTTTATTTTCTCGCCAAGCCACTCCTGTATGGCTTTAATAAAAGGCTTGAGGGAAAAAGGCCATGTTGCAACAAAAGTCTCGAGTATACGTTCAAACTTAAGCAATGGCTTTTCATAATAAGCAACGTACTCTAAATCGATTTTTGATATCCCCGCATTCTTAAGACAAAAATCTATAGCTTTTGAGGGGAAAGAATTGTCATGTTTTATTCTGGTAAAGCGCTCCTCCTCAGCCGCCGCAACAATTTTGCCGTCTTTTAAAAGCGCCGCCGCGCTATCATGGTAATAGGAAGAAATACCCAAAATATACATATTAGTACGCGGAGGCAAGGTTTATACGCTTTTTTGACTCCTGCCAGTAAGTGGTTTGTCTTGCGCTTTTGTTTTGCGAAATTGTGTAAATAACTCTTGCAATTCCAATAATTAGGATATAGAAGATTACAAGAATAATCGATACAAAAGTCCTGTTTAAGATTTTGTTAGCTCGTTTTAAAAATATGAGTTGTTGTCCCATTAAATCAAAGGATAAATAAATACCGGGACAGGAGAGATACTCGCGCTAATTATAAGGAGAGCAATTATTATCAAAAAGAGAATCACGGGAATAATATATATTTTGTCGGTTTTTTTAATCAACGTCGCAAGTTGTTTTATTGTCTCCATCACCTTATTATATTATAATACCAATTGATGAATTTCAAAAAAGTTGTAAGATTCTTACGTAAAAACCCCTTTCTGGTCATTTTTTTTGCCGCAATTTTGTTCGTAGGATTTGTGGCTGGCGCGAGACTTTTTCTTTCAAAACCAACCTATGTTTACGCAAAGGTTAAGGTAGGGCAGGGACTTTGGTGGGCCCAAACACAGCGACCCTCAATTTGGCAGGTTGACGCGATAAATAAGGGAGACGTAGCGCTCGGCCTTTTAGGAAACCCTGAGGCGGAAGTCCTTTCAAAAAAGGTTTACCGCTGGTACGGAAGCGACCAATTCGACATTTATCTTACCTTAAAACTTGCGGTTTCAGGCAACCAAAAAACAGGAAGTTACACTTTTAACAGGGCCGCCTTATCTGTGGGTTCGGCAATCGAAATCCAATTTCCAAAAGCCGAAGTTACCGGCACGGTTATCGGTTTAAGCAGTAAGCCGCTTGAAGAAAGATTGACTGAAAAAACCGTTCGTCTTATCAAAAGTAATGCATATCCGTTTGAATTTGATGCTATAAAAATAGGGGATACATATTTTGACGGCGAGGACAAAATTTTTGAGGTAGTCGATAAGACCGGCATAGATACAGCAAGTCTTATGAATGCAGCTTCAGGCGGAGTGTTTTCAATTATTGCAGAGCCGAGAATGAGAATCGAGGTTGAGGCAAAGGTGAAAGTCAAGAATCTGAACGGTCAATGGGTGCTGGGCGAAGACCAACTGATTGTTCCGGGCAGAAATATGAGTATCTCTACTCCAAACTTTGTCTTCGACAACTACCTCGTGAGCAGGATTGAATAGATCTAGGCAGAGGCTTTTTACGTATTTCGGCGATTGTCAGAGCCTACCAGTATTGATATAATATCCTCATGCAGCAAAAAAAAATTCCTCAGAAACTTCAAAGCGTTTTATGGTCCAGTGGTGTGCGTAAGCTCAATTCTGAACGGGATAAGAACTATATTATTCATCAGATACTATCTTACGGAGGATTGGATGAAATCCTTTGGTTGTTTGAGAAATATGGAGCCTCACAGATTATAAAAACTTTCACAACCACGGCATTTAAAGATTATCGAAAAGCACGCTTTTATTTCGTTAAAAATATACTCCTAAATCTTGAAGATCGTGATATGAGCGAACTCTTATATGTCAAAAATATTCCTCGAGATATTAGACCATGACCGCAGAGAGATATTAAAGAAGCTAGTAGACTTCCGAGATGAAGGATATCTTGCCGGCGGAACCGCCCTTGCACTTCAAATAGGGCATCGAACTTCTTATGACTTTGATATATTTGTAGACGATCCAATTAAAAAATCATTAGAAAATAAAATAAGGGAGAAATTCGGGAAAGTTATCTACAAATGGAATACTTCCGAGCAAGTAACCTTTACTATTCTTAAAAGCAATATTGGCATAACATTTGTTGTGCAGGATTTCAAACCCGCGTTCCCGCGAGTAGAAACACCGTACCTTGCTTTAGCAAGTGTAAAGGATATAGCAGCTGACAAAGCGTACACCATCGGAAGACGAGCAACCTGGCGCGATTATGTTGATATTTTTGTTGTTCTAAAAAAGAGACTGTTGACACTTGACGATATAGTAAAATTCGCAGTAAAAAAATGCGGTAGTTTTTTTGTTGAGGTTCAATTTCTTGAGCAACTCGTATATTTTGAAGACCTTGAACAAACGCCGATAGAATTTATAGGAGAAAATTACTCTTACGAACAAATTACTTCGACCTTGAAACAAGAGGTCGAAACCTATATGAAGGGAAAATTAGAGTGAACAAAAGGAAACAATAAGTGTTTCAACCCCCACCTTTGTCTTCGACAACTACATCGTCAGTAAAATTGAGTAACTGTGACGTCCACAGAGGTTTAGTGCTTGACAACACGTACTTGTACATGTAATATATGTACAGTGACGGATTTGAGTAAGATTACCGGATTTGAATGGGATAAGTGGAATGTTGACAAAAGCTATCAAAAACACGGAATTACTCCAAGAGAAGCAGAGGAAGTATTTGTTGATAAATATCTTTTTTTCCAAGATGACATAAAACATTCTAAGGAGGAAGGAAGATTTATAGGAATAGGTAAGTCAAATGATAACAGAACGTTGTTCACGGTATTTACAAAAAGAGATAACAAGATAAGGATAATTTCTGCAAGACTTGCAAATAAAAAAGAAAGGAGGTTGTATGAAGAAAAAAAAGCTAAAGCCAATACCAAAATTTAAAACAGAAAAAGAGGAAAGAGAGTTCTGGCAAAAAGTAGACTCAACAGAGTATGTAGATTATTCAACTGCAAGGCATGTAATTTTCCCAAATTTAAAACTTACTACTAAGCCTATTACAATTCGCCTACCGGTTGGTTTAATCGATAGGGTTAAAGTAGAGGCTCACAAAATGGATATTCCATATCAGGCACTGATTAAGAAATTTATCTACGACGGTATCGCCGAGTAATTAGATTACGCCCATAATTCCCCAAAAAGAAAGAAAGAAAGATCGTATATTAAGTTATGGTTTGATATATTCTTTTACCTTCTGAACCAACACCAGCAAAACAAACACCTACTTTCCTGATGAGTTATTCTAATGGAAAGTGTCTCATATGTGTTTACACAGAACGAAAAATTGACAAGTGTTTCTAAATTGTGATATATTTTAGTTACTTCATGAGCAAGGCAAATAAGTACACAGCTGCCTTTAGAAGAGAGTCTTCCTATAATTGCAGATCACCTTAGTAACAAGTATTCCTTAAATAAGGAGGTGATAACTAATGTCAAATATAGAGACAGTTGAAAGAGTCATTGCTGATGCGAAGGAATTCACATCAGGGCTTCCAAGTGAATTGAAAGGAGAATCTATGGTTTCGAGATGCGGAACTCCGCCGCCGCTTCCTCCTAATCCCCCTCCCGGTCCTTGTCGTTCTCCTGTTCCTGGACATTGCACTCAACGTTGCAGAATAACCGTTGAGATACGAGAAGGTAAATAAAATAACGCTTGGATTATCTGCCCCAAAACAGGCTTAAGTATTCCTTTATGGGTAAAAACTCACAAGATATAATTGATATAGGTTTTGATCTCCTTAAAAAATATCCTCATATATTCCATGGTTTTCATAGAGCCCCTTTTTATAATGATGAGCCTAAAATTTTTCAATATAATACTTCATTTAAAGAGAGAAAGAATAAGGGAACAGAAGATGCTATTGCTAGTGGAACATCATTTTCACAAACATCTGCATTGCAAAAGCTATTTGGCGAATTAATAGAGAGATTTTCTCTTTCAGATGACAGAGAGAGACCTCTTATAAAAAATAAGAAATATGAGAAAAGTAAAATGCTTAGTCCTCTCTTGTTTTTATCTTTCTCAGATCCCCAAATCAAAAGATTAAAATTAAAAAAAGAAGAATATTTATATGCAAATTACTCATGGGTCGAATCAAAAAATGTTTTTATTGGAAATAACTTTTTGTTGCCAGCGCAATTAATTTATGTACCTTATAAATGGGAGAGAATGGAGCCTATGCTTCAATTTGGAACATCTTCAGGAGCTGCATGTGCTGACACTCTAGAAACAGCGATATATAGAGGAATTTGTGAGTTAATCGAAAGAGATTCATTCATGGTAGCATACCTCAATAAAATTCCGTGCAGAAGAATAAATCTTAATTGTATTAGGGATTTATATATTAATGATATTATTAATAAAATAGAAAGGTACCAACTCGAAGTTTATTTGATTAATATTACCAATGATTTATCAATTTTTTCAGTCTGTGCAATAATTATAGATAGAACAGGATTGGGTCCGTCAATATCAGTTGGTTTAAAGGCAGGGCTAGACAAAAGAAACGTAATAGTAGGAGCTATAGAAGAGTCCTTGATGACAAGATCATGGACCAGGGACAAAGTCATTCTTGGTAGAAACCTAAAAAGGTACAAATCAAGAAGTGACATCAGAACCATAGAGGACAGAGCATATTATTGGTTTTCTCCACAAATGATTAAAAATCTAAATTTCTGGCTTAATAGCGATTTAATTAATATCAAACTCAATTCTAGAACTACAGAAGCACAAGAGAGCTTATATAAAATCGCCAAAATCCTAAAAGATAAAGGAGTAAATTTCTACTTCGCAGAAATTACAAGTTCAATATTTAAAGATTATCCAGTCCACGTGGTTAAGGTAGTTTCGCCCGAATTACAACCTATTTATCTGGATGAACGGTATAAATATTTTGGCAAAATGAGATTGTTTGATTCTCCCGAAAAAATGGGATACAAGCCCAAGACAGAGGAAAAGCTGAATAATATTCCCCATCCCTTTTTATGAAAAAACTGAAAAAGAAAATTGCGGAATTTATTAACGGACAAGCAAACGCCTCTGATGTTTTTTATGAACAGTCTAAAAACATAAGTTTTGAGGACAGTGTTGAAGTCATTCCCCAAGAGTGGATAACAATTCATTTTAAAACCTATCCTCGTATGCCGAAAATTGTCCTTGAAAAAGCGTTATCTAAAAAAATAAAATCATTATCAAGCAGGCGATCAACAAGATTGTTTATTAAAAAAGATATATCATTCAAGTTATTATCTAGTTTAATATACACAGTTGCCGGGCTTATTTTTGAGCCAAAAGATATGGATGATTCAAGACGGTCATACCCCTCTGCGGGAGCGAGATATCCGTTAGAAGTATATCTAATTCCATTAGGCGTAAAAAGTTTAAAGCAGGGATTGTATCATTATAATGTAAAAGAGAACGCGCTAGAGGCATTACTGATAGAAGACATGGGGGAATGGGTTCTTGCCTGTACGGGTAATGAAAAGTGGATATTAGATGCAAATTTTTTAATAATAATTACAGGCATCCCTGATAGGAGTCGAATAAAATATGGAGATCGGGAGTTCAGGTATATGTTAATTGAGGCCGGACACTTATCCCAAAATATATGTCTTCTGGCAACTGAATTAGGTTTAAGAAGTTGCCCAATTGGTGGATTTATTGAATCTCAAATTATATCCCTGCTTGATATTGAGAATATTAGGGAATACCCTTTATATATGATAGCACTCGGTAAATAAAATGGAAAAGGCTAAGATTCAAAAATTGAGCAATGGGTTAACTGTAATTACTCAACAGGTGCCTTGGGTTAATTCAATTGCGATTTATGTTGCGGTTAATGCCGGACCAAGATATGAATCAAAGATATCTGCTGGGCATGCTCATTTTCTAGAGCATATGTTATTTGAAGGAACAAGAAAATATCCGACAGCAAAAGAATTAGCTCAGGTTATAGAATCTATCGGAGGGAAAAGCGGAGCGTGGACTGATAAAGAATATATTGCCTATAATGTGAAGGTTCCCAAAGAATATCTTGAGAAAGGGCTCTATTACCTTTCGGAGATATTATTCAATCCAGCTTTTGATAAAACATCCGTTGAGAGGGAAAAGAGCATAATTCTCGAGGAAATTCAGAGGAAAGAGGATACTCCTGAAATAGAGATATGGGATTTGTTTATGGAATACTGTTGGGGAAAGGAGCAGGCCTTGGGAAGGTCAACCTTAGGAGAAAGATCTACCATCAAAAATATCGACCCTAGCCAATTAAGAGATTACCTTAATAACTTTTATTATCCATCAAATATGACGATTTCTATAGTGGGTAAATTTAATATCCGTGAACTCAATCAATATATTCAAAGATATTTCGGCAAGGGAACTATAAAGAGCAAAAGAGAGATTGAGAAAGTTGCCTTTTTGCCTCCCATAAAAAAAATCAAAAAAATACGTTCAAATAGTCAACAAGCTCTATTAATGATAGGCACAGTGACTGGGATACACTATCTCCACCCGGATAGATTCGCTATGCGGGTTATTGCAGATATTCTTGGTGGGGGTACAAGCTCGCGTTTATTTAATAAACTAGTTTATGAACTCGGGATAGCGTATAGCACATGGGTTTGGAATTGGACGTTTAAAGATACAGGGATGCTTATTGCTTATGGTGGTTTTTCTCCTGTTAATGTAGATCGTGCCCTTACATGCATTCATGAAGAATTAGCAAAGTTAAGAGAGGGGAAAATTGAAAAAAATGAAATTAATGTTGCCAAGATTTTAGACATCTCAAATATGTATTATTCTCTTGAGACCCCCGACTCTATTGCCCAATGGCACGCTACAACGTATGCCACAGAAGGGCGAATTTTAAGTACAGATTATATAAAAAAGGAAATAGAAAAGGTAACTGCCGAAGATGTTAAAAGGGTTGCTAATCAATATTTTAATCAAGAAAATTTTCTAACCCTAGTTAGAGGCCCAATAACTATGCAACCTCCTAAGAAAGCAAGACCTCGCTAGGTTAATCTATGGTTTGATATATTCTTTTACCTTTTGAACCAACACCAGCAAAATAAATAATGGCCCCAAAATAAAATACACAAATGAACCCTTTGAGGCAAAAGCCATAAGGGATTTTTTACCAAAACCCGAAGATCTTGTTTTGCGCGAGGAAAAAGTAAAAGTAACACTTGCTTTGAGTAAAAAGAGCGTTGACTTCTTTAAAAAAGCAGCCAGAATTAAGAGCGCTTCTTATCAAGCCATGATTAGGAGATTGATTGATTATTACGTTGCTAATCGTAGTATCTGAAATGGCGGTAAGAAGTTGAGTATTTCAACCCCCACCTTTGTCTTCGACAACTACATTGTCAGTAAGATTGAATGAATCACGCGATCTTAACTTTGGTGATTTTTCAATAAGTGCCCTCAAAAGCCAAAAGAGAGTCTGGTAGATAATCGATGAGGAAGGGTTAAGAAGCGCAAAAACAAAAAGTGTCCAGAAAGAAACAACAAATGTTTTCGATAGATCGTTACTGCTCTTCATGATTCCGATGTCTTTTTGAAGAAAATACAAAAGTAATAAAACTAGAGAACCAAGCCCTAGAAATCCCGTTTCTGCAAAAGTGCTTGCGAACACATTGTGAGGGTCTTTTGCCGCTAATCTTCTCCTTGCCTTAGATAGAAGGATCGATGTCATAAAAGTCACTCTTGTAGCATTAAGATCTGACTATTCTCTGTAGAGGAGACTGAAGAGAATGCAAGAATGACAAAGCTATTATGTCAAGTTTTCGCCGTCAAAGCTCTAGGTCTAAAAAAGATAGGAGAGAGGTTCTTTAATGGGATGGTCGTTGGAATTTGTCTAAGAAGTAATTGGAATGAGCTGGAAAGACCTGGAAGAGACAAAACCGCTCTGCCCCGCCCTTTTAGTAGTGAAATTGTTTAGAGGCTAGCTTTTAGTTTGAGGTGCAGACCTGCTGCTCCAATTGGAGGGAGAAAGAGTAATGCTAATGCTTCCACCAGTATCTGGGATGTTTTTAGTAGCCAATCGATATACATCCCCCATATACTGCGTCTAGTTCAGCCATTGCGTTTTAAAAGATAGGGGTTTTCAGCTGTAAGGCGCCAAACCTTCATTTCAAGTTGTGTTTTCTATTCTGGTTGCAAATATCGAAGAGGATACCCTTTTTATAGTGTGGGGATGTCATCAAGCTGTATAAATGGTAACATTTGACGGCCTCGAGCCTTACTTTCTTGTATCATTGTGTCCTCTTCATCTATTAAAGAAACGTAACAATATGGGTCTTCTCCAACCAATTTTCCATCCTTTATTTCACCGCCATATCCCAAAACTGTTGCCTTGCAAGCTCCCCTGCACCTTTTCGATAAATGGCTACAATCGGTGCAACCTTGAGTTTTTTCTGCTGTCCTGAATTTATCAATGTTTACGTGATTCCAAGCTTCTTCAACTGACGAAGTGATCATATTTGGTCCTACAAATTCATTTCTAACATCAAACTCAATCACAAAGGGACAAGCAAAAACTCTTCCATCAGGGAACATGCTTATAGCAGTTGTTGTTGCTCCACATTCTGCATAATTAAACGGATAAGGTTTTCCAGATTGGTCAGGTGCTGTTGGACAAAAAAGATCCTTGTATCTATGAGTGAGCTTAATACCCGAGGCTTGTATCTCTGGATCAGTTCTTAACTGTTGAACCTTTCTCGAGAATTCCATCCATTCTCTGGTACTTAACATTACAGATTGGAGACCATGTCTTGCCCTCCCGCTTGGTTTTAATGGAAGAAAGTTTACGTTATGTCCATATTTAGCAGCCAAACGGACGACAAATTCTGCATCGTTTATATTGTCCCTACCGACCGCCGTATTTATTACGACATCTATCTTTTTATCAGAGTAAAATCTATTATGATGTGCTACCTTATCAAGTGCATCTATTACGTGATTGTAAGAACCTACTTTCCTTCTTAAATCGTTTGTTCCAGGTTCACCTTCAATACTAATTACCATTTCACTAATTCCAGATTCAAGTATCTTTTGTGCAGTTTTTTCACTCCACCATCCGTTTGAATTCATGCTTACATTCATGCCCAACCCTTGAGCGACATCTATTGCATCGAATAAGTCAGGGTATACGGTTGGTTCTCCTCCTGTAAAACGCCACTCGATAGTTCCAGCATCGTAAAATTTCTTCATAATATCAGCAGTCTGCTCAAGAGTACGTCTGTCCTCTTTTATAAATGGATTACTAGCCGCATAGCAGTGTTCACAGGCAAGATTACATCTTCGAGTATACATATCATAAACACGTATCGGGGCAGTAAGGACCCCATGGCGTATTTGATCTGGTGGAGGGACTAGTCTAATATTTGTTAAAATAATTTCTCCATTTGGCCCTTTTTCAACAAATCCAGTCTCAGCAAACGCATTAACTCTTTGTGTAAGGTCTGGGTTGCTTTCTAAGACTGCATCAAAAAACACTCCTTCTGCTTCTTTCAGTCGGCTTAAAAATTCATATTCTTGAGGCTTAAGAAATTCGTTTTTAGGAGTATGGGAATCAAGTACTAAACCTCCGAAGTATTCTTTACGGAGCGTAAATCTATCTGGAGCCCCTTGCCTATTTTCAGCGCTCATAGAGTTATCTGTTCTAAAATTATGCGCTTGGTTGACATGTTCGCCTTTATTATAAAACTAAATTTATTCAATTGCAAAGACAACTCGAAATCATACGGAGCATGCTTTGTTAAGGGTTTTTTAATAAACCTTTCGGCAACGGGATGTTTCGTTAAATCCTTTTTTATTTCTTGAAAGTTAAGGGGTTTTCCTTTTAGACAACTGATTAAATACTTAACGCACATATAATCCTCATTGTTTTGATATGAATTATCTGTACAAACAAATGTTATAGTTTTATACTTATTTTGCTTAATATAATTAACTATGGAAGACGCATTGACAAAACTTCCAGTAATAAGCTCTTTACACTCTGAGTGTTTACTAAGTCTGTAGAAAAATGCAGTTCCCTGAGAAGTTGTCATAACAATAGTTTTGCCTGAAAAGTTAACCTTCTTTAGCTCGTAAGGAGAGTTTCCATAGTCGTATCCTGGAAGTTTAAAACCTCCACGCTCACCAATTAAAACATAGTTAGGATTCTCTCTCTTTAACAACAAACCCTCTTCAGGGCCTTTTACAAGAATTGCCTTATCTGCTTTATTTGAGAAAACGTAACAAATAGTAGTGAATGCACGAAGAACGTCAACAATAATAACAAGGCCAGATGCCTTTTTGAGGTTAGACTCATTTAGTATTTTAAACTTCATCTAGTTCTAAAGAGAAATATTTACAACTGGGTTCTTGGAGTGAATCTTTCTTGCCATTGAAAGGTACGCTCCGCTAATAAGTTTAACACCAAATTCATGATCCAATAAATTCGATACTTGGCTTAGTCTCTTACCTTTTGCAGATTCTATAAAGTCAATTATTGCATTTCTTCTTGCGTCTTCTTGATGGCCTCTTGAATATCCCTCCAACGTACTTTTCGATAAGTCTTTAATCGATAATTTTTCATAGGTTTTCCATTTTGGGTAAAAACTGCTATTTCTAAAAACATGAATATCCAAATGGTACTCTCCACCCACATCAAAAATGCCACTGTTTGAGTCTTTGTTAATCTCGCTTGATTGATATGAAACTAGGGAGATTGACTGAAAAGGGCCTTGTTCAATAAATATAGTTTCTTGTCTAACTCTTCCGTTCCCCTTGTACATATCTTTTTTAGGCATAAGCCACCCACGTTGGGAAAAACCATTATGCACTAAGTTCGAGCTGCCTAAAGTTATTACGTCTGAGTTATGTTTAAATGCAAAATTAACAAAAACGTCTATCTCTCCATATTTTTTGGTTATATTTCTGAAATCCTTCTCAGAGTATTTGTTGACCTTTGGAAAGTCTGCAAACAAATTTTTATAATCGGGAAAGTTTATTTGTGAGATAAAATCTGTAGGACGTACTATCTGTGAGAAAATATCCACATTATTTATTTCTTTCTTTGTTCCTCGAGTCGAACTTAATAACCAGCAAATAATGTCTAATGAGTGATACCCAGAATGTAACAGCTCACCAAAACCATGATTAAATGAATGGTAGTCAATATCCACTATTTCAGATGGAAGACGCCACTGACCATCAGAATGAAAAGTCTGAACAGATGTAATTGGGCAATTAGTTTTTTTAAAAACATCTTCGGCTAGTTCACGAATTTTTGTATATGCTGGGTGGAATCGCCTTTGAGTCATTATGCTAACAATTTTTTTGGCTCCCTTTTTCTCATGGCGATTTTTTAAAAGATAAAAATCAGAAACAATATCCTCCGCAGCATGTTCATCAGTTGAGGCGTAAGGAACAGCTGAAATTGGTTTATCCATCAAGATGTGAAGGCCCTGATCAATTGCCCATAGTGCATATCGTAGATGAGCCAAAGGATCCGTCGAGATGATAACACCATTAATCTTATATTTTTTAACAAGTTTATTTAGCTTCTCTCTTTCTTCGTTCGGTAATGCCTTAGTGTATGTATTGTTTGAGATATAAAGCATAGGTAGCTTGTCCTCTTTTAGATCAAGAAACCTTTCAATTTCATCCTTTTTCTCAACTAAATCAACTCCGCAAATTATTTTAACCCCAAGACTTTCTTCCTTTTTACAAATGGGATAGTATATTCTTCTTGCATGTGGTCCTACTCCAATAAGCATTAAGTTCAGATTATTCATTGTGGTATATTAGCTAAAATAAAGTCCCAATTCACCTTGCCTAGATCGACTGAAAGAAAGTTTTCAATGCTACCTAAAATATCCGACCTTAAGTCAAAGGGAATATTTGGTGCTTCATAAGGAATCCGTCCTGCCAAGCGATATCTTATCGTTCCCAGCGCTATTTTTTTAACCATATCCTCGTCATAAGCATGACCGTTATAACCGCCGGTATACCCTTGAATTAAATCCATTGCTTTTCCAGGCATTAGGCAGTTATGTAATATAATGTGACCGAGTAAGTAACCGTAATCAAACACAGGATTTCCTTGATGCGCATCCTCTAAATCAAAAAATACAAAAAGTGATCCATCATTATTCATTCCAATATTTTTAGGAGCGGGGTCTCCCAAAACTAATTGCCTTTCTTCTTGTCTTAATCTCTGGACCATTTCATCAAGGCCAACATTTCGAAGGAATCCAAATCTATGCAGTAACTTTTGATCATAATGAAAACTATCTCCCTCGCTTCTTAGGTCTTCCGTATGTTGACCTGTGGAATCGTGAATACTTCTTAACGTGCGTCCGAGACTAAAGGCTATTTCTCTTGTAACATCTCCTCTTACTAAAGTTTCTAAGAAAAGCTCACCATTAAATGTAGCATCTGATGTTATTAGATAATGAGCATTATTATTGAATGAGACGACTTGAGGAAAATTATCCGGCAGCAAAGAACCGTATATGCTAAGCGCTTTATATTCATTTTTAATATCTTCTGGATTTGTAATTATCTCAGGTATTCTTGGAAAGTGATCACCTCTGATTTTCAAAAAAAAGCTTTTTCCATCAGCTTGAACTCGAAATAGACAATGAGCGACCCCGTCATAAAGGGGAGTAATTTTTTCTATTTTACGCAAGGTTGCTAGGAATGGGTCAAGTTCGATAATAGGAGGAATGTCAGGATAAGGTAAAAAGGACGATTTTATAGCCTCTTTCTCCATAAAAGTTGCAAACATAAAAAAATTATGTTTTTGCGTAGACAATTATATCAAATTAGTCAGATATAAAAGGAATTACGAAGCCAAGAAGAAGTCTAGGGTTTTACCTCCCTGAAAGTTTTTTAATATGTGGAATTACGCTCATTAAACCATAGTTTTCAATAACCTCTATTATTCGGAGTATTTTACTCTGTTGTCGTTTGGTTAAAGAGTCGAAGAAGTAGCTAACCGGATTTTCGCCTTCTGCTGTTGTGTAGTAAATTATTTTAGCCACGCATTAATAATAACACTATGTTCCGGTAGAAATATAAGCATTTCAACCCCCAACTTTGTCTTTGATAATTACATTGTCAGTAAGATTGAATGAATCACGCGATCTTAACTTTGGTGATTTTTCAATAAGTGCCCTCAAAAGCCAAAAGAGAGTTAGATATTGTAGTGTACTGTATGGATTCAGAACAGCAAAGCCTATAGAGCGCCTCTAAAAAGGAAGAAAAGTGTAAAAAAAGTAAAATTATTTGTTGGGAAAAACTGACCTATCAAAATTAGAGTCCAAAAACCAAGCACATAAGCGGTTTTTATCCCGCTCATTTTATCTTTGATTATATGCAGGTCTTTACGGACAAAATATGCAAGTAGAATCACAAGCGATGTTAATCCCGGAAGTCCTGTCTCTGCCAATATCTGAAAGAATATATTGTGAGGCCCGGCTTTCAAAGCTTCAATAGTGATAGTATAGTTGGGAAAGTTAGTTTTTGGGATGTTTACAAATTGAGATTTATCAAAAAAATTACCAAGTCCCACCCCAAAAATATTCGTGCTTGCCATTTGTATCGACTGTTCAAAAGCACTAAGCCGCCATTCGATGCTAGCAATATCTCTAGTTTCACTCTCCAGTAATATTCTATCAACGAAACTGAAACCCACATTTTGCCTCAAGTATTTATCGACATTAGGTAGCACTAAAAATATTAAAAAAACTATACCGATAACAATTATTAAATTTCTTTTGAACCTAAAAATAAGGCCAAGAGAAGATGCAAGAGAGACAACATATGCTATGACCCTATATCTAAAGTTAGAAGCAAAATCTACCATTCCCATTCCCACCATTGCAGAAACCAAAACAGGAATTATAAGTTTATTTTTACTGGAAGCAAGGTAATAAATAATAAAGGGGGTAACCGTTTGAAGGAAAGAGTCATCAAAGATTTTTCCTACGGAGAAGTTAGTAATAGTAATGCTGTAAACGTTTTTATAAATCAGAGTTTCTCCTAATTGGAAATAGACATCAGGTGCAAAAAAGAGTATCAACTGTAGTCCAAATGTTATTAAACCGCCCGCTATAATTGCTATAGGGACTTTGTAGATTATCTTTTTATCTATTGCAACGAGTTCTTTAACCGCAATAAAGACAATAATCCCAAAAATAATCTTTACGTATCTCTGAAGGAAAATTTCAACATTTGAAGCCCCAAATATAGACAAAGATTGTGTTGCAAAAAAAATAACTACAAATAAAGCTTCGGGAGTATTTAAATAGGGTAGTCTCTTTTTATAGTATAATCTTTGGGAAAACAAGTAAAGAAAAATCAGGGGAATTGTTAAAACCACTATAGAATGTGTGGTGAGAAATATATTCTTAATGCCGGTAAAATATAGAGGGGGAATTCTTAATAGGAATACTGCAATTATAAAGGTTGATATCGCCCATTCTTTTTTCAACATGGAGTAATTATAACAGAGCATAATATGAATAAAAAAAAGAAAATTTTAGTAGTTGCAAAAAGCATAGATGGTGGAACAGGAACATTCCTTTTGAGCCTTCTAAAAATACAAGATGTCGATCCTAATATTGAAATAAAAGCTTTAGTTCTTGAAAAACCATCCTATAGAAGAGTAAAAAAATCCAAAATCAAATTTCTTCATTCGAGTAATTATTATCCTCAAAAATATGAATTGAACCTTTCTCATAGCTATAATTTTTTTACTGAGATATTTAAAATAAAACGAGAAATTAACAAGTTAAGTCCACAGCTAGTTCTCAGTGTAGATGTTCATGCAAATTTAATAGTCTCGATTATAAAGGCTATTTTTCTTGGAAGATTTAATGTTATTCTAACCACCCATATAAACTTGGAGGATACGCTTAGTGCAAAAAGCAGTCATATTCTGCGACTTTTTATCTCGAGGTTAATTACGTTCTTTTATAATAAAGCGGACAGACTGGTTTTTATATCGAAAGATTTAGGGAAAAATTTTAAACGAGGGTTCAAAATAAATAGGAAAATAGACATTATTAATTACGGAATTACTTTGGGAAAACGTAAAAACCCAAGATCTTGGGACCGTAAAACAATAGTTACTCTTGGGAGATTAGTTGAGCAGAAAGATTATGGAATCTTGATAAATGCGTTTTCAGGAGTGATTAAAGACAAAAACCAGGCTCGTCTTTGGATAGTCGGTGACGGCCCGTTAAAACTGGAGCTGAAAAATCTAGCCCACAGCAAAGGTCTTGATTCCATGGTAAGTTTCTTAGGATGGAAAAATTCCGTGAAGGACGTTTTATCAAAAGCAGATATTTACGTGTCTTCTTCGAAAAGAGAGGGGTTCGGCTATGGAATCATTGAGGCAATGTCTTATGGTTTGCCAATAGTTTCAACAGATGCGCCATTCGGTCCTAAAGAAATTTTGGGTAACGGAAAATATGGAATTCTTGTCCCTGTAGGAGATAAAAAAGCTATTAAAAATAATTTGAACAAACTCTTGGAAGATCGAAAAGAGTATTTAAAATACTCTAACCTATCGATTGAAAGGGTAAAAGACTTTTCTGAAAAGAAAATGCTGGATCAATATGTGGATTTACTAAATAGCATTAATGAAAGCTAAGGTTACGATAATAACTCCTACCTATAATCATGGAAGGTTTATCTCCTATTGTATAAGATCAGTTTTAAATCAAAGCTATAAAGATTGGGAGATGATTATTGTGGATGACTGTTCGACAGATGAAACTGCCGAAATAGTTCGAAGATATACGACCGAAAATAAAAAGTTAAAACTCATAAAACATAGAACCAGATGGGGAATAAAAGGTTTGAGTAGAACCTACAATCAGGCGCTGGCCCGGGCAAAAGGAGAATACATAGCCATCCTTGAGGGGGATGATTTTTGGCCGGCAGACAAGCTAAAAAAACAGCTGAAAGATTTTAGAGATAAAAGCGTAGTCTTTTCTTTTGGGGACGCGGTCATAGTTAATCAAAATAATATTCAGTGTTTCGTATACTCTTACAAAAAAAGGGTGGATATACTTTGTGAAACTAATAAAGATAAAAAATTTATCGATCTTTTTAACATCATATGCAATATTATTCCCGTAACTGTTGTGATCCGGAAGGCGGCACTTAGGCGAATTGGGGGATTTAAAAACAGCAGGACTTACCCGTTTGTTGATATTCCTACATGGCTTTCGCTACTTCCGCATGGAGCAATTGCCTATAGAAACGCCATTTACGGTTATTATAGAAAACATCCATCTTCAGCTTGGTTTGAGTTCGCAAGAAATTCAAGCTCTATGGGAAAAAAGGAGGCGGCAGGTGCCTTTTTAAATTTTTTGACAAGCGAGAAACTGGCTTCCAATGAAACAGTATCCGATATTGCTAGCGGGCTTCAAAAGTTAGTCAACTACAAGAAAGACACCCAAAAATTAAATATTGTAGTGCATAGATTTATTTTTAATTCGATTTTTCAATATGCAGCCTTTTTTCTATATCTTTTTTCAATCTGTTTTTACCGACTATTTCAAGACAAAACTCTTAGAAAACTGAAGATATAAAGAAATAGTAAGAGTTTGTCGTAAGCCTTATTTTCTATTGACAAGCAGGTTTAAAAATGAGAAAATTGGGTAGCTTATAGTTTTAAATAGGCAGGAGGAAAGCATATGCGTATGCCTGAGCAACAAGATTTAACTCCAAGAGAACTAGAGGATCAAGAGTTTCGCGAGCAAGGGGTTCAAGATCCGACAAAAAGAAGATTGTTAATCTTCTTAAGTGAGGGAGTAGTATTGGGCACAATTCTTGCCGCCTGCGGCCCTGATGGCAAACCAAGTTCTCCAACTGCAGAACCGTCCCCATCAGCCACTGCGGAACCTTCAATTGAAGGTTTTCCGGACCTGCCTTTCCCAAACAAATCCCTATTGCTGGAAGCGAAGAATCCTTATGCCGGGGCATTCGGACTCAATCCTGAAGCAATCGAAATCTCATATGGTCAATTTACAGATTTTAAAGGAACCCCCTTTGTAGTAGGTTTAGATTCTGCAACAAGAATTCCTCTAGTTATTACTGAAAAAGACCAAAACGCAAAATGGAACACTTGGAAGGAGGCAACACTTCGAAATATAGGACAAAAATCTGACATTCTAATGGGCGCTTTTGCTGGGGGAAATAACATGGGTCCTGGAGACTTTGAAAATATTCAAAGAGTATTAAACAGAGAATATGGAATGGTTGGTATCTATGCAGGTTCATCTTCGCTTCGATCACCAGACGGTTCTTTCGACTTTACAACTTTACGCGGGCTCTTAAGACTTGCCAAGCAAAATGGAAAGAGAGTCCTAATTCATCCGCTAATTTGGTTTTCAGATATCCCCAATAGTTGGAGGAATTTATCAGCAGATGAACTAATGTTAAGAGGTAAAGAGACTATCCAAGCTGTCTTGACTGAAGTAAAAAACGCCAACCTTACGGAACCTCCTATTGTTGTAGTTACAAATGAGGTTGGAGCAAAAAATGACATTTTCTTCCAGAAGAAAGGGATAGGGTACGTAGATGAATTTTTTGGAGAGGCAAGAAGAATTCTACCTGAGGCAAGATTGATTATCAATGATTATGATAATCATACATTTACCCATGGAGTTTTTGGTAATAATTATAAAATGACCAAAGATGTAGCTGATCGTCTTTCTTCAAGAAATTTAATTGATGGAGTTGGAATAGAGGCATATACAGAAGCATCGAATCTTCCGCCTTTGGATCAAATACCCGCTGCCTTGAAAAGCTATGGACTCCCGGTTTATATAACGGAATTTGCCGTTAACATAAGAAATCTTCTAGGAACAAGAGGAGAAAGATTTATGAAACAAGCAGATATTTATGAGAACGTGACGAAAGCTATAGTTAGCTCAGGAGCTTGTAAAGGGTTCGTTGATTTTCAATTAGGCGACAGATTTTCCGTTCATCAAAACGATCCGAAGTTTCCAACCTATGCTAAAAATGCAGAACCGACTCCTTATCAGGATGATTTGACTCCAAAACCTGCGCTCTACACCCAAAGGAGAGCGTTATTACCCACAGCATAAATTACAAGCCCACGTTTCTGTGCGATCATAAAGACTTTTGTTATACTTTGTGTGTAGGATGAAAAAGAGGATAACTGCTTATATTATCTTGTTCCAATTGATAATAATTGGAATATTAGTCTATAAGATTTACACTGGAGGTTCGGTTTTAGGATCCTCTATCTCAGTAAACCCAATAAAGAAAGAATTCCAGATATTTCCAAAAGTTAATGGTCTCAAGTATTTTCATGAGCCTGCTCCAGACAGAAAATTGACATACGAATTTTCATGGACAGGATTGGTTGAGAACGGAGTAAATAAAGACGCATTAAAAGATAGGTTTAATTACTCTATTAAAAAAGCTAGCAATGTATTCAGAATAATAACTTTGGGAGATTCATTTACCTACGGGCTCCATGTGAGTACTGCGGACATTTGGCCAGAAAAATTAGAGGATCTTTTAAATAGCAATTTAAGCTGTAGTAAATATAAGAAATTCGAAGTTATAAATTTAGGAGAACAGGCTTATGATATTCAATATGAAGTTGAACGATTTAAAATACGAGGAATAAAATATAATCCGAACTTGCTTGTTTGGATGGTTCTCGATAATGACTTTAGCTATATTGAGGAAGAATTGGGACCCTCTCTCTCTAATGGCGCAGCTGAACTAGTAAGACGGGGGGTAACACCAGCCTCTTCTAACTATGGGTTTTCTCTTTATACCTACGCTATAAATGAATTTCGTAAAAAATGGGATGAGGGAGAAACGCTCGACTTTCAAATGCATAAATTAGAAGAATTTGATAAATACTATAATGGCTCACTAGTATTCTATGGGTTGGGCAATTATTCACTGGACAATAGCCAATACATAGATGCCATAACGGAATTTAGCGGAAATAGGAAGACAACTTATTTTTACAGAAGTAACAATCCTTCTTGGGATGAATACCTCTTGCTCGATGATCACCCGAACAAAAAAGGGCATAAGTTGATAGCTCGGGATATATTTGACTACTTAATGAAAAATAAATTGATTCCGTGTGGTGCGAATTAGTACCCAATGGATTTGAGTTTATCTATTTCTTCATCGCGCTCATCGCCTTTTAAATCAAAATATTTGAACAAGCTGTCCTTTAGAGGGGTATTTGATGATTTAAAAATACTCTTTATCTCTTGTTTATCCTCGCCTATATTATAAAGTTCTTCCTTTCCCTCTCTGGGAACGCAGTATACACCTTTTGAAAAGATGTATTTACTTTCCCCATTAGTCACACCGTATTTGTTTGTAAAATCCCTTGGAGTCATGAAAAAAACCTCTTTTTTGCCTTTCTTCACGCCGCTTGTTAATACATTTGCAAAATCTTCCCCCGTTAATTTGTTCCTGTCGAATCTAACACCAAGTACTGAAAGAAGTGTAGGTAAGATATCCGTGTTGTCGATAAGTTGGCTTTTTTTCCCTGGTGTGACCTCGGGATACCTTACTATTAGGGGTATTTTTACGTCCGTATTATATAATGAATACCCATGGCTCATAATTCCGTGCTCAAAGCTTTCACCGTGATCACCATAGAAGACAATTATGCTATTTTTATCAAGGCCAAGATCGCTAATTTGCTTGAAAACTTTCCCAATATATTCATCCAATGAAGCTATTTCTGCATCGTAGAGAGCCATTTTGGCTGTAAGATCTTCCCCTTCAAGAATTTTTTCTCCTTCAGTGCATCTTGGAATTCCGCTCGTTGAAAGTTCTTGAAAATACTCTTTATCACATAGACTTTTATTGAAGCGACACGCGACGTCCTGCGGGGGAATATAAGGCTGGTGAGGATTAGTATAATGAAGCCAAGCAAAAAATCTGTAATCCTTGTTTTTAGCGAGCCATGAAATGGCATCAGAGGTTATTTTTTTTGAATTATCATAATCATAATTAAAGATTTTCAAGAATAACTCGCCTGAATTTTCCCGGTTTATTCCCTCAGACAATCCCGTCACATCATACCTGTTAAAAGTATTAAATCCGTTTTTAAATGTGTTTGTAGCAAGTGGATCAAGCACTGGATTAGTTACAAATGCTGCAGTTTTAAAGCCGGCTTTTTGTAAGATTTGAGGAAGGGTGGGGGATGAGGCTTGGGTAATCTCTGTAACCGAAGAACTGTAGCCTAAAGAATCATTCTTTAATACTTCATCTGTACCTGTGAATAGGGTATAAAATGACTGAAAAGTTAGAGGAAAAATCGTATAGGCGTTTGTGAATACCGTGGCATTTTTGGCCCATTTGTCAATGTTGGGGGTAGTGTTTTTGGGGTAGCCATAAACTCCCATGTGGTCTGCTCTTAACGTGTCAACAGAGATTAAAATGAGGTTGTATTTGGGTTTTGGTTTGAGAAGATTTGCGCCGATTAAAATTGCGGATATAACACTGATAAGTAGGATGGCAAGAATTACTATTCGCCTTAATTTAACTTTCATTCTTGATTTTTTAATCAGCTCGTGTTATTATGTAAACAATCACGAGGGGGAATACGAACCTATGACTACGTGTCATAGAGCAACGCCTCCCACTTTTATCACCTAAGCTCCAGTTTTTGCCTATCGTAAATAATAAAAGTCTTATACTCTTGGAACGTTTTTAACAAAGAGGATTCTGACTTAACATTAGGGATAATGATTCGCAGTAATTTTTTATTCTTCTTTAAATATTCGTGCAGACAATAAAAGTCGCCATCTCCTGAAACAATTATTGCCTTGTCATAGTTGTCGAATTCGATTTTTGCGGCATATAAAACCAGTTCTGCGTCAACATTCCCCTTTGCTTTTCCTTGATTATCTCTGACAGTTGGTTTGAAAACCAGATCATATCCGTAAGACCTTAACCTACGATACATTTTCTCATTTTGCTTAATATAACCAATAAACAAGAATGCCTTTTCAATGCGAAATTTATCAGATAGATATTTTCTGAATTTCCCAAAGTCTATTTTCCAACCCCTATAAACTCTTTTCTTGCCGCGATAAATGTCTTTGCTAGTTCCAAGATTTAAATTCTGGCTATCGATGAAAGCATAGACTTTTTCTCTTTTAGATTTTTTAGCCATAAACTCATATTATCACAGAGAAATTAGGAGTGTCTATGTTGGGGGTGGTATTTTTGGGATAACCGTAGATCCCCATGTGGTCAGGGCGAAGTGTATCAACAGAGATTAAAATGAGGTTGTATTTGAGCTTAGGTTTAAGGAGATTTGCGCTAATTAAAATTGCGGATTTAACGGTGGTAAGTAGCACAGCAAGAATTAAAATTCCTTTGAGATTCATTTAAGTTAGTTTAACATAGGATGTGATCATAGGGTATTGACAATACTTAGACTTTTGCCTACCATGGTTTTATGGACGATTCTTCAAAGAAGAACTCACTTTCAATACTTGGCGCGGGACTCACGGAGATCTTAATAGCCTTACTTCTTGTAGCTGGAATTCTTGCCACTCTTAATTACTTCAATATTATACCTGTCTCAGATATTGTTCCCGCGCTCTCATTTCTGCCCAAACAAGAGTCCGGCAATCTTGGATCCTCCAATCTCGGAGGTACATCTGAAACCGGCAGTCCGGCTCAGAATCAGGCTATCAAGACAATGGCGGTTGTCCAGTCCAACAATCTTCAGAAGTATACAAACAAAGGAGAGGAGATGCTCTTTGAACCTATCGCAAGCAGTTCCGTACAGGTAAGACAACTTTTAAGAATTGATGTGGAATTGAGCGTGAATAACTCAAAGGATGGGAGTGGTATAACGTTCAATAACTCAAAAAAGTACACAGACGAAAGCTATAAGGCGCTTCATTTATTCAGATACATCGACCCGAACAATAAAGGCAGCAATTGGGTGTTTGAATATAGGAGCCAAGGGAAATCAACTTACACCGTTATTGCACAAAGTAAAGATGGGGAGGATTTCAGGAAATTCGGGCTGATTGTATCTGCGGACGGGAAAAACGTATTTGTTTCAACCCCAGGCTTACCTACAAGAGTAGTACAGCTTGCCGATTCTTTCTTTGGTTCCGGAAAATTACTAAACGCTTTTGTTGACGTTGCCCCGGACTCCGAGCTGACGGTTTATTCGCTGTATTATCAATATTAACTTCATTTGATGTTAGAAACTGGAAATTAGAAGCTGGAATTTGAAGCTTGATTAGTAGAAGTAAGAATTGTTAGTATAAGTGGGTGATAAAGACATTCAGAGACCTCGAGGTTTATAAAGAAAGCTACGAGCTAATGATAATAGTTCATAAAGAAGTTAAAAAGCTTCCGGTATATGAGAGAAACGACCTTGCTTCTCAAATGAGAAGAGCATCAAAGTCTTGTCCATCAAACATAGCTGAGGGTTGGGCCAAAAGGAGATTTGAAAAGGAATTTAAAAGACACCTTGATGCAGCGATTGGTTCAGCAAACGAAATGGAGGTGCATATCGAGACCGCGCGAGATTTAAACTATTGGAACAAGAATTTATGCGAAGATTTACTTAAGCGCTACTCTTACCTAGGCGGTAAACTCAATAATTTACGAAACAACTGGAAAACTTTCTAATATCTACTTTCTAACTTCAAATTCTACATTCTAGCTTCTACAGTCTATCATCAATTGAACCTTCTTTGTAGGCTAGTCCTAACAGTATGAAAAACAGTACAAAAAGGAAGTAGATTCTGTATGTGTAGTCGGTCTGGAAATTGATAAGGAGCCCAAGTGCCATGTAGAAATATACGTTTCTTTGGGAGCGGCGAAGAAGTTCGAAAATCAAAAAAACGAACACAATCCCGGCCAAAACCCCGTTCTCAACAAGCATCTCAAGAAAGACATTGTGGGCAGTTTCTGTGGGAGTCGAATAATTCCCCTTAAATTTATTCGAGGCCTCGATAAAATTCCCAGGCCCCGTTCCAAAAAGAGGGTTCTTGCGAATTGAAAGAAAACTTTGACTTAAATATTCAAGCCTGTTTCCACTTTCTTCTTTATACTCAAGACCATATCGGTTTGTTAGAAGATAACTTATCCTGCTGGACAGGCTGTAATCATATCTTTGTACGACCGAGAAGATAAACAAAAGCGGCAGGAGAAGGGAGAAAACTAAAAGAATCACGGCAGGCAGGCTGAATTTAAACATTTTTGTTCGAACGAGCCCCGCAACCATAAGAACAAGTGTCAGAAACAGCGCAAGATAAGCACTTCGGGAGAAAGAGAAGAGAAAGTAGGGAAGGAATAAGATAATAGATAATAGATAATAGATAATAGATCGATTATTAGTTGAGTTTCGATTTGAAAGCAAATAATAGAAAAGCATTACCAATGGTAGAAGAAGGAAGTCGCCGAGGTGATTGTGAGAGAAGAATTTTGAAAAGACCACTTGGTAGCCGAATTGTGGTTCGAGGAAGGGAAAAGTGCGGATAAGCGCGGGTAAGGCAAGCGAGTAAATTACAAAAAGTGCGGAAAAAGCAAAGATTAACGGAAGCATAAATCGTTCAATCTGTTCTTTATTATTTATGATATAAACGAAAAATAAAAACGCGGATGTATAAAGAAACAAGTATTCAATTGAAGTTCGAACATTGGGAGAGAGAAGCGTCGAAACAAGAGAAAAAAACAAAAAACCACCAAATAAAATTTTTAAAGTTCGGGGGAGTTCGATTTTCCATTTCCTGTTTAAAATAAATAAAACATAGGGCAGGGAGAGCAATAGGTAGAGGGGGATTTTTCTATCGTATGGGATTCCGATACCCTCAAGAAATACGGCAAGGGAGAGGAGAGCTGAGAAAATAATAATCGTCATAATCCAAGGGTACCACGAGTATCAGAAGTATCACAAGTATCACGGGCGATACCGTTATCGGTTCTCCGTTTTCTGTTTTCGGATTATAGTCTGTCGGTCTTCAGTCAGTCTGTTTAAAAACTGACAAACAGAGAACAGATAAACAGCTATCTGACAACCGACAACCGAGAACTGACAATTGACAACTGACCTTTTGCTTGCATAATATTAAAGTGTGAGATCCTTTTTAAGAGGTAGTGCGGGGTTTGCTTGGGTATTTTTATTCGCGTTCTTTGCTTTCTTTGTTTCCTCTGGGCTAGGCAAGACCTACGCCCAATATTCCACTCCCACACCAACCCCGACCCAGGCTCCTACCCCCACCCCCGCACCCGGTTGTAGCATTGAAACAGGTTCCCCATCGGGATCCGGCTGGAAATGGCTCGGCAATGGGAATGGTACTTATGCAGGTTCGACGGCCTGGTGTACGATAGGAACGGTTCCTGCTGCTGCGACCGATGTTGCATTTGCGGGATGGGAAGGCGAGTCGGATGCGACCATCACAGGAGACAGAGGGAATTACAACGTTTCTCTTTCTACTCCTACCTGTTCAATTACGGCATCTCCTCCCTGGGGCGGTAGTCTTGAAGCGGGCTGTTACGTCATGTCAAGCCTTTCTTCCGATTGGAGGCTCTCAACAAATACAAGTTCAGGTCTTGATCCTGAATGCGACGTCCGCTATATTGCCTCAACCAGACGTGTAGAAATGACTGACGCGTCTTCTTCCGGGGACTGCGCATTCGCGATTTTTGTGAATCTGGCACCACCAACCTCCACACCAACCCCGACCCGGACTCCCACGCCAACTCCTACTTCGATTCCAACTCCAACGCCCACCCCGGTCTCAAACGCAACATGTCCCGTCACGGCCGCAGCATTTTGGAAAATGGATGAGACAGCGGGTTCAAACCTTGCTGACGCAACGGAAAACGGAAACGATGCAACGGCAAACGGAGCGTCTCCTACTGCCGCGGGCAAGCTCAACTATGCGAGAAGCTTTAACGGATCGTCAGACTGGGTTAACGTGGGAGCCAATAGAACGATAGCCCAGAATGTCTCCGCACTCACTATGTCCGTTTGGATAAACCTAACATCAGTAACCTCAGTCAGCGAGATTGTCGCATTTTCGATCAACAATGGGGGAACGCCGACGAGCAATTCGCGAGCCTATATTACTTTTGGAACTCCAAGCCTGGGACAAATGACATGCGGAGGAAGATCAGCGGATGGAGAAAGTCTCCAAAGGGTTACTACAACGAACAGCGGCATTTCAACCGGGAGCTGGTACAATGTTACCTGCGTTATAAATTATTCTGCGGACACGGTTGACATCTATATTAACGGCAATCATATGACGACCACGGGATCCATATCTTTCAGCGCGTCAACAACACCAAATTCCCCATCCGCAAGCTCGGCAATAGGGAGCCAGGATAACGGAAGCGCTAATTATTTTCCGGGCAGGATAGATGAAGTAGGCGTTTGGCAAAGGATTTTGAACGCATCCGAAATCTGGTCGCTATATAATGCCGGTCAGGCCTGCACCTATGGGTCAACCACCTCCATAATCTCGGGAAACGTCTTTGACGATGTAAACGCAAACGGAGCGCGCGATACAGGGGAAAATGGAATGAGCGGCGTAGCGGTCACAATTCCCGGGATTGGTCCACAAACTACAGATTCTTCAGGAGACTATATTTTCACAGATATTCCTGCGGGAAATTATAATGTAGACGTAACGCCTCCTTCCGGCTATACCTCCACAATGACAGACCCAGCGCCGGCTACGGTTCCTCCCAATGCAACGGTTAACTTTGGACTCACAGATAATCTTGAGTGTCAAGATAACGCAGATAATAACGGAAATGGGATAATTGATGCCTGCGAGTTGGGCTGCGATATTAACGGAGTCGTTAGTCCCTCGTGTCCGTTGCCGACTCCGGGTCCCGGAACTCCAACCCCAACACCTGGACCAAACGATTATGACCCCTTTGACCCAAGTGAGGATCCTGCCTGTTCTGACGGGATTAATAACGATGGATCACAAGGGGTAGATTCACAAGATCCTGACTGTCATACTGACGGGAACACAGGAAATCCGGGCAGCTATGTGCCCGGATTTCCGTCCGAATCCCCAATCCCGCCTCTCTGCGAAGCATTGACCGCGGCCTCGTCAACTGTTGGAGCCGGTGAAAGTACCACGATAACCGCGCAAGACTGTGTTAGTCTTACACCTCCAACCTATTCTTGGCCTCCTCCAACAGTTGTTCCTCAGTGTCAGGATGGAATTGACAATGATTTAGACGGATTAGTTGATACCAACGATCCTGGATGTCACACAGACGGCGATGCGGGCAACCCCGGAAGCTATGATCCTTCTGATAATAGCGAGGGTGCGATCCCAGGAGGGAGCAATCCGGGATCGAATAACGATGGAAGCGGTCCCACAACAACTTATACTGCCCCGAGTAACATCTGCTCTGATCAGGTAGTAAGGCAGGAGGTTAACGCAACTAATCCTAATGGAACTTCCGCGATCTCCGTGGATTTAACAGTTACCCCGCGTAACATTTTGAGCGGGACCGTGAGAGAAGATACTGCCGGGAATAATTGCGCAAGTGGCTCAACGCCTTATGGTGCTAGCGCGACCGTCACAGTTTTTGATGGCGGAGGTACTCAAACGGGTTCTGATAGCACAGATGGCACAGGTGCTTACAGCTTAGCTGATACAACCGTTTGCGGAGATAAAACTGCCGTGCTATCAAGCGTCCCTGAGTACCATATTAGCGCCGTGCGATTTGACGGAGGTTCATGGAATACCTCCGGCTTCTCAGGACTTACCTATGGCCCCTTTGATTTCTCGGCAAACCATACGTTGGACTTCTGTATTTCAAATGTTGTGTCCTGGTTTCAGACAACAACAGGTGATGTTCGCATGAACAACTTATCAAATAACGTTCCGGGAGGAAAGTATGCCTCAACAGATACGAATAATCCGTCAGTCTTCTATTCTTCAAATTTTGTCTCCGAGTTTGGATCAGGCAATGCATCAACAAAAGGATGGGTAGTAAACGATGAGTATACTTATGAGGAAGACTCAAGAAACAGGAATGGCGCCATGTCTTATTCATTTTATATGAACAGAATCGCGCAGCAAAACGTAACAACTAATAATATCCCGGGCTGTGCCGGCGGTAATTGCACTACCGGGATTTCTAATCTTGCAACCGGCGCTTATCATCTTAATAATGGAGATCTGACGCTTACTTCCTATTCACATCAGGCAGGAGCAAGGGTGCTGCTTCTTGTAAATGGAGATGTGGTTATTCAAAGCAATGTTTCTGTTCCTTCCGGTAGTCTTCTGATTATCGCCGCCAAAGGCAATATCACAGTTGACAAAAGCATTGGGTCAACCGATCCGTCAGTTACAACCACCCATCTTAACGGAATTCTTACAGCAGAAGGGGACATTATAGCGGATGGTGATGGATGTCCATCGGGAGCTGCGGACAGAAGACTCAATATTAGTGGAGCACTAATTGCAAATTCGGTTAAGCCATTCCAGTCCGGTGGGGCAGGCTCCGTAGTTAACAATAGGTCCTTATGTCTTGAGGATCGCAATTACCCCTCTCTTTATGTTTCCTCAAGATATGACTTTATAACGCAATTAACTGATTTCTATAAAACCTCTTACACAAGATGGAGAGAAATCGCCCCCTAAAGCTCCGCTCAACAGTTAACAAATTAACCAATTGACAAATTGACAATTTGATATTGTTCGAATTAAGCTAAGACGAGATGAAAACTTTCAGATTTCTAGATTTTCAGGTATACAAAGACAGCAAATTGCTTTATAAAAGAATAGTAGCGATAACTAAGTTATTTCCTCGAGAACATTAGGAGCTTGGAGATCAACTAAGAAGAGCTATACTATCAGCTTGTCTTAATATCGCAGAAGGTTCGGCTAAGTACTCTGATAAGGATTTCAAACGATACATAGAAAATGCATTAGGTTCAATAAATGAATCCGTAGCTTGTCTAGATATTGCGCTTGACAATGCTTTAATAGAAAAAACTTCTTTTAATGAAGTAATTAAATTAGCGGAAAGTATTACAAAACAGTTAGGTGGACTTTCGAAAAAACTTCGCTCGTCCCGTTAATTTGTTACTTTGTTGTTTTCGTTAATTTGTTAGTTACTACTTGTTGTATTTGCTCATGTATACTTCGAGGCCGTGCTCAAGGATTAACTCGACTGCACGTGTCGCTTCGCGAATCATAGTTTTAACGTGCCCGCGTTCAGCCGGTGAGAAAGAGCCAAGGACATATCTGTCAAGCTTCTTGTGTCTTTTTTTACCAAGTTTCTCATCCTCCGACCGGCCGATCCCAAGCCTTACGCGCAAAAATTGGTCTGTTTGAATAGTTTCGATAATTGAAGCGACACCCTTGTGGCCGCCAGAGCCGCCCCCAAATCGCACTCGAATTTTCCCTAAAAGCAGATCCGAATCATCATGAATGACTATCATCTCGACCGGTTCGATTTTGTAATAATTTAAAACCTTTGAAACCGCAAATCCCGAGGCATTCATAAAAGTAGTGGGTTTGGCAAGGATTAGATCTTGGATCTTAGATCTTGGATCCTGGATACTAAACTTAATGTGTTTAATATTGGACTTAAGATTCTTTTTTTCTTCCCAAAATGTTTTTTCGACCGGCTCGAATTTTTCCAAAAGAGAATCCAGCGCCATAAAACCAATATTGTGGCGGGTATTTTGGTATTTTTCTCCGGGATTTCCCAGACCGACTATTAACTTCATATAAATATTAAATATTAAATATAAAAGATAAAAAATACATAGTAAAAATCAAATATTTTTTCTTTTACCCCCGCTTTCTACAAGTCTTATTGTTCTTAAAATTAACGCATATAATCTATTCTTAAATTCTCGATTCTTCTCATTTTTCATATTTAATATGTATATTTACTATTTTATATTTTATTTTTTATATAGATTATATTTTGCCACGATTAGGATTCGTTCCTCTTATTTCTTTAGTAACTACCTCTCCACGTTCATTCATAGTGTAAACGTAGGCTTCGCCCGTGCCTATTTCCACTTCCGAGATTTGTTCATCAGAAATATTTTCGAGATATTTTGCCAGCGCACGAAGGGCATTGCCGGAAGATGCGATAATCACATTTTTGCCTTCCTTGAGTTTTGGTTCGATCTCCTGTCTAAAATATGGAATTTCGCGTTCGTAGACTTGTTTTAAGCTCTCGCCATTCGGAATAGGATAATCCCATCCTCGACGAAGTTTTTTAAACTCTTCATCTCCAATCTCTTTTTGTACTTCCCACTTGTTTTTCCGGGTATAAGTACCATAATTGCGCTCTCGAATCGTTGCGTCCTGAACTATTGGAATATTCTGATTTGTGGCTTTAAATATTTCCTCGATTGTTTGGACTGAGCGAATCTGATCAGAAGAGTAGGCAAAGTCGAATTTAATATCAGTTAATTCGGCGCCAGTTTTTTGGGATTGTTCGAATCCTTCTTCTGAGAGTGGAGGATTATCCCAGCCGGTCCAAAGACCTTTTTTGTTGTAGTCAGAGAGTCCATGTCGAACCAAAACTAAATACGCCATATGAATGAAATTGGTTATTAGAAATTAGAAAATGGTTTTACTAATCTCCATTTTCCAATAACTATTTTCCATTATCATATTCCAAGTAAGTTTATCGAGAAGAAAATTAAGTTGCTAATGAGTCTGCCCAGGGAAAAGTCGCCGATGGGGAAGAGCAACAAAAAGAATAAAATAAATATACCAAATTGCTGAATTGATAAGTAAGATTTAGCTAAATCATCTGGCATAATTGCCGCTACAACCTTGCTTCCGTCAAGTGGGGGGATGGGAATTAAATTAATTATTGCAAGCATTAAATTATATAGCACGACGAGATATAAGAAGGATGAGAGGGCGCCGCCCCAGAGGGGGTCTGCCCCGGAGGGAATAAGCTTAATAATTTGGGCCGTAAATACGGCAAGAAACACATTCGTCAAAGGCCCAGCAAGGGCTGTCAATGCCATGTCTTTTTTTGGATCGCGGAAATGTATTGGGTTTACAGGGACCGGTTTTGCAGCGCCAAAGATAACCGGTGATCCTGACAAAACCAAAAGAGCAGGTAAGAGAATGCTCATCATCGGGTCAAGGTGTGGAATGGGATTAAGGGTTAGTCTCCCCATAAGCTTTGCGGTCGGATCACCCAACCTATTGGCGACCACGCCGTGCATTACTTCATGCAGCATCGCAGAAAAGATTAAGATAACAAGCGGTACCAAAAACTCCATTTCTCTTATATTATACAAAAATGATGATTAGTGCATAGCAGGCCTTGGGTGCATATACTCGTATATTTCCCAGAAAACATCTCCCGGACTTTTTGAGTTGTCTTGAGGTGTAAGAAGCTCAAGCGCACGAGAAATCCATGCGTGATGCCCATTCTCTCGCATAAATGATGTATTATTATTGGAAGCTTGATTAAGAATGACACGTATTCTCTGGCCTTCTTGGGCCGAATAAACATAAGAACCTCTAGTTGATAAAACACGCCTGAAAGAGTCGAGGGTTTCAGTACCTATCTTTTTTCCGAGCTCATCAGTTATTACGTACTGACCATTGAAATCAACTATAGACATTGCAAGCCAATATTGATCTTCTCGGGTAAGTTTTAATGATGGGGATTTCTGTACATGTTCCCGAGGCATTAATTTTTGACTTTCTTCCTCACCAAACACCTTTTCGGTTTTATTATCGAGTCCTGACTCCTCAATAAACCTTTGTGCCCACTGCAAATCCTCATCGCTCCGGCTAACCGTAGCTTCAACTCCCTCCTCAAGTTCGGTTTCATCTTCCTTAAGTTGTGTCTTACTTGATTTCTTGTCCATTCTTTGGCTTAATTCAGCTGCCCGAACCCTTAGTCTTGATGGAGTAGTCTCTGCTTGTTTTTCTTCTCTTTCTCGCGCATAGCGTTCAATTACTTCCTGTTCGCGACCGGCCTCAACCAGCAAATACTCTGCGTGGCGTGGAGTACCAACATTAACAACTGATCTATTAATAAGACTCGGTAGCATTTTTCTTAATCTGGCCATGCTTTGGGAGACAGCACTACTCTTTGCTTTTTTAATATCTAAGTCAGGATATAGAGTTCGTGCAAGTTGATTGCATGTCACCGGTTCTTCTTCCGACAGTAGCTTATAAGTCCTTGCGTCGCTTGGATACATGTCTGCTGTTTCATCATCTGGATTAATGCCTGCCTTTTCTCTCAGAGGAGCCCATCGAGCCCATCTGGCTGCCCAACCTCTAGGTCGAGGAGAAGCCGATCTAGTTGTTTTTCCGTAAATCGCATCTGTCCGCTCGGCAAATGGAGTGCTAGGTCGTAGTGGTTCTTTACTCATAAGTTGAATAAAAGTTATTATAACAATTGGATGTGGGGTTTCAAGAGGAAATTAATCTCTTTTGGGTTGCCAGAAGTCGGCACCGAGCGAATCCCAGGGTAATCTTCTTTCATCGGGATTTTTTGCGTCAAACAAGAGATTCACAAAATAGAATAACTCTATGTCTTGATTTGACACGTTTGTCATCCCATGTGCGACTCCGCGCGGAATATAGAGCAGAGACGATTGTCCAGCTCCCAGAGTTATTTTCATTGAAGTGCCGTTTGTTTTTGAATCTCGTCTAAGATCCCAAAGCCCAACCAGAAGAGAATCGGAGGGCGGTAAATAAAAAATATCCTCTTGCTCAAAATGCAAATGCCAGCCTTTAATACTGCCGGGGGGAAGTCTTGACCGGTTCATTTGGACTACTTCAAAACCTTCGATTCCTTGAGCCTTACCATTTTCCATTCGGAGTATCTCAGAAAAATCTCCGTCCTCCGAGATGTAGTTTTTGACCGGGATGATTTTTACACCATCAATTGTAGGTTTTTGAGAATAATCTTGAATATAGATTTTTCCGCGAGCCTCTTCATTAATATCCTCAATCGTTAAAGCCTTCATAAGTGAATTATAGCAAAAAAAAGGCGGATGTGTTAAAATTGGGGAAACTTTTAAGAAATGAGGTTGTTAATGAGTGGTAGACAACTTAAAACCGAAAACAAAAAACTCTTCTAAACCCGTTCGACAAGCTCAGGGCAAGCCTGCGGGCTCGATGGCTGAGTTAACCCGTTCGACAAGCTCAGGGTCTCGGAAGCCAGCTTCCTCGATGGGCGAGTTAATGGCCAAACAAGGCTCGTTTTTCCAGGTTCTTCAGAAAGGGCAGGCTGTTTCAGGTATTATCAAAAAACTCACCCCACAAGAGATTTTAATGGACATCGGGGCTAAGGGAGACGCTTTAGTAATTGAATTTGATAAGCAAAACTTGGAGAATCTATTAGCAAATCTTAAGGTTGGGGACCGCGTTACGGCAACTGTTATTTCGCCAGAATCAGAAGAAGGTTTTCCGGTTGTTTCCCTGCGTCGAATGCTTGACGATATTATCTTTAATAAGTTTGAAGATTTGGCTCGCCGCGATGAAGCTTTTGAGGTTGAAGTTGCGGAGCCTACCCGTGGCGGATATTTTACATTGACAGGAGAAGGAGTTCGCGGATTTTTGCCGGCCTCACAGATACTTTCCCAAGAATCTATTGGTCCGGGCGCAAAAATAAAAGTTAAAATACTTGAATATGATCGTTCTAAAAAACGAGCCGTTTTTTCAGAGAAAGCAACCTTTTTTCTCACAAATATCGATTCTATAAAAGCGCTTCTTAAGCCCGGCGAAATTATAGAAGCTGAGATCACAGAGGTTGCACCTTACGGACTTTTCGTAAAAATTGAGCCTCCGGCCCGGTCCCCGACTCGGAGAGCCTCGGGACTCAGAGAGCAGGCCTCCGGCCCAGGAGGGAAAGGGGAAGCTGTTGTCGAAGGATTTGTTCACATATCTGAGATTTCCTATGCGCGCGTGGAGAACTTAGGGGCATCATATAAAGTCGGAGGTAAAATAAAGGCAGAAGTTCTTGAGATTGACACAGCGAATAGAAGAGTAAATCTTTCAATTAAAAAGACACTAGAAGATGTATTTGCAAACGTTCGAAACAAATACAAAGTCGAAGAGAAGGTTCGCGGAACGGTGACTGAGGTTAAAACCCGCGGAATAACCCTTGCAATTGAAGATGCCTCCGGCCCTGAGGGCCTCCGGCCCGGAGGGGGCGTCAATGGATTTATTCCCTCGGACAAAATTCCTTCCGGCACAACATATGATGTGGGGCAGGACGTTGAAGCCGTTGTTGTTGACTTTGATGGTAGGCGCCGCGTAATTATCCTCTCGCCAATCCTGAAAGCAATACCTATCGGCTACAGATAAGTCAAAAGTCAAAATGCAAAATTCAAAATTGCAATTCAAAATTTAAAAGTTTTTAACACTTTTTACTTTAACTTTTGACCTTTGACTTTTGATTTTTGAATTTATGAAAAGAACGGCGTTTATTTGTTCGGCGTGTGGTTATGAATCGAGTAAGTGGTACGGTAGGTGTCCCTCGTGTCAGGCATGGAATACGTTTTCCGAGTTTAAAGTTGAAGCTCCTTCAAAAACATCTACAAGCCTTGATTTTGCATCAAGCGTTCCTATACAAATTGGTAAGGTAAAAAGTGAAGCCGCTTCTCGAATTTCAACTGGATTTTCCGAGTTCAATAGGGTTTTGGGAGGAGGAATTGTGGCCGGTTCTGCGGTCCTTTTGTCCGGAGATCCCGGCGTTGGAAAATCCACACTTCTTCTTGAACTTGCAAAAAACATCACTCATGGCGCTTCCCAGTTATCGGTTCTCAGTTCTCAGTTGTCAGACTCCAGTCAGTCAGTTGTCGGTCGTTCAGTTTTAAAAACAGACAAACTGAAAACAGGTAAACAGGGAACGGAAAACCGAAAACCGAAAACCGAGAACAGAGTGTTGTATGTGAGCGGGGAGGAATCTGAGGGTCAGATTAAGATTCGCGCAGAAAGAATTGGAGTCAAGGAGAGCGACAATCTCTTTATTTTTTCAAACGGGAACCTAGAAAGCGTAATTGTGGCAGCGCAAAAAATTAATCCAGATCTATTAATTATTGATTCCATTCAAGCAATGGCAAGCGATAATGTGCCGGGTTTTGCCGGATCCCTTCCTCAGATTAGACACGCGACCTCAAGGATTGTTTCTTTTGCCAAGAAGAATGGAGTCCCTGTTTTTATCATCGGACACGTGACAAAAGAGGGAGAGGTTGCAGGCCCCATGTCGCTCTCCCACATGGTTGATTGTGTTTTATATCTTGAGTCTTGCGCATCAACCCCGATCAAATCGGGGCAAACCGACAGCTCGACAAGGATTTTGCGCGCATTTAAAAACAGATTCGGAGACTCATCGGAGGTCGGGATCTTCGCAATGGAAGAGCGGGGAATTGTAGAGGTTCGTGATTCGGGATTTTTCATGGATAAGAATAAAAAGCGCGTGCCCGGATCTTGCCTTACGGTTGTTATGGAGGGCACGCGGCCATTGCTTTGCGAAATCCAAGCATTAGTTGTTCCATCAAATCTCTCGTACCCTCGACGCGTGTCAAACGGAATAGCATCAACAAGAATCGAACTTCTTCTTGCCGTTATGCAAAAACATGCAAAAATACCCCTTGATCGTTTTGATGTTTATGTGAATGTTGTCTCAGGTCTTAGAATCACCGAGACTGCGGGAGATTTGGCTGCTTGTCTCGCCCTAGTTTCATCATTTAAAAACAAGCCCATCAACGCAGTTGCCATAGCAGAGATAGGACTCCTTGGAGAACTAAAAGAAGTGAGTAACATAAAACAGCGGATGAAAGAAGCCAAAAAATTTGGATTTAAAAATATAATAACAAGTGAGAAATTTAAGTTTCTACAGGATGTAATTATTTCCGCCAAAGACGGATCAGCCTCTAGTTGAAGGTGATATAATAAAAAGTCTATGAGCGATAAACTTAAAACTAAAAACTTAAAACGTAAAACCGGCGGGGTGGAGATGGCGAGAGCGGTTGGATCAGAGGTTCTTGAGAATCTAATGTTACCGCCCCGCGTGATTCGTCAAATTGCAGAAGAGGTGGGGAAGGTTGTGGTTAGCACAATCCCGCACCGTCGAACAAAAAAAGTTAGAAAAGATAAAAAAATTGACAATGCGGTTTTTCTTGATACTTCGGCAATTATTGACATGAGGACTTTTGATTTGGCAAGAATTGGAGCGCTTTACGGCAACTTCATAGTTTTAGAGAGTGTGCTGACCGAGCTTAAAAATATATCGGATTCAAAAGACGCTATCAAAAAGGAGCGAGGCCGGCGCGCAATGGATGCGCTTGAAAAGTTCAAAAAGACCCGAGGGATAAGGGTAAAGATAATACCCGATGAGCTCATAAAGCCGGTAGATGAATCAATTATTGACCATGCCAAAAAATTTAAAGGCAGAATTGTTACGTGCGATTATAATTTGGCAAAAAAGGCAAAAATCTCAAATGTTCGCGCCATTGATCTTTATGAGATGACCAACATTCTTAAAACCACAGCATTACCGGGTGAGGAGTTTTTTGTAAAAATAGTTCAGGAGGGGAAAGGCCTAAATCAGGGGGTAGGGTATTTACCCGACGGCACCATGTTGGTCGTGGAACAAGGGAAGAGTTCAGTTGGCAAAACCGTTCAGGTAGAAGTCTCGCGAATTATTCAAACAGACGCCGGCAAAATCCTCTTCTCCAAAATAAAAACGGCAGGCAACTAATAAAAATTCGTGAAAATTTGGGCCGGCAATGGCTTAATTTTCACAGTTTAATACAAAAAGGGGTTTCCATACAAAAAGGGGGTAAGAATGCCTGCCCAACACTCCTACCCCCTTTTTTAGAAAAGACAAATTTATCCCGATCAAATCGGGATTTAGCTATGTTTTTTGGGACATGAAAAATCTTTTATGGACAGCCTAAATCGCTGATTTTTGCTTCGTCAGATTTTCTTGACAAAAGATTTTTCTTTTGCTAGCTTTATCCCCATAGCCTAGTCTTTTCCTGCCTAAAGACTAATAGCTAATTTTTAAAAGAGCATTGCTTTTCGTACTCAAGGATTTATTTTCACAGTAGCGAAAGCGATGCTCTTTTTTGTATCCCCGCGCACTCAAGGATATCACTTGTATCCCAGCGTTATACTGCCCGATGCAAGTCAGAGAGTAAACACTGGGATGCTCAAACCCTTTTCGACCAGCTTTTTAATCTGATCCCTACCTATTTTTTCAATTGAATCTTGATAAAAGTCAATCACTTTTCCAGCGCGAGCAATATTTAAGTTACCTGCCTTTTTTTGTGTCCTGAGGAGCTTTAAAAGTTTCATAGTCAAGTTTGTAAGTTTTAAGTTGTAAGATGTAAGCAATTTCTTAAATCTTAAATCTTAAATCTTAGACACTGAATAAAGTATAGCATAAAATCTCGAAATAATGCAACCTATAGCTTTTTTCCGCTCCAAAAATGATAGACCCAGAGTAATTTTATAATCAATTTAGACTGAATTATCAAACTGTTTTAAATTACTTAGAGAAAATGTGGAAAACTTGGGGAGATTAAATTACCCTCTTGACAAACAATATTTTGTGTGATCTTCTATTCGTTACTTATTCACTCCTCTTTAAAAGAACTCTACCCGATAATACACAAAATGTTATTATAAGAATAGCGAATCCAGCATACTCAAGATACTGGGGAAGATAGACGATCACAATTAGATCTTTGATCTTAGATCTTTGATCATTGATCGAATTTAGGAGCCAGCCGTTAGCCCAGCCATTCACCTCAACATGCTCGCCAATTTCGCTTCCGAATAAAAAGGGAAGAGCCATAGCAAGCGAACATTTGACATTTGACATTTGACATTTGACATTGACTTGATAAGCTTGCCACCCCGGATCAAAGGCCTTGAACAAGGCAATAAGACCGTCCTCATTATTTTTAGCGGAGATAAGAGTAGTGTAGAGAGTAGGATTGATCTCAAGCGATGATATAATTGAAACGCCATTTGTTTTGAGTACGTACCCGTTCTTAACAAAAGAGAGATTTGCGATGCGATAATAAGGAATTTGGATAAGCTGTGCGAACCTGATCTCATTCTCGCTTTCCTCATTGCCGATTCCAACCGTATTGAAATGCACTGCATAGCCACTTCCCCCTGATGGTAGGGGTGGAATTATGAAAACATATCTCTTCCAAGAATTTCCAGGGTCAAGGGCAGTGTAAATTCCACATCTCTCGGTAATATTCTCGCTAATACAAAGTCTTGTTGGCAACCCCTTAAGATTTCTCGCTTCAATTATTAGGATACTTCCAAAATCCTGTTTTGCGCTTGAAAATGTAATAAAACCACACGATGATCCATTCCTTGCTATGAAGGCAACCGCGTCAGTAAGTCTTATAACGCGAGATTTTGAACTTTGTAAAGCTCCTCCACAGTTCTCCGGCACTTCAAGGGAAGCCGAGACATTAACAGGACTTGATGTTGCTGGAAAGAAAATGAATTGTTCATCATCAACTATGAAAGGATTGCCCTGTTCTTCAATTGATAAATCATAAGAATTCCTCATAAACTCGGGAAAAATATCATTAGACTTCCATGAATCCGTAAGGCTATATCCCTTATTCTTACCAAGTCTTAAGATGAGTTTATCTCCTAAGAAACTGATATTTGCAGGATCTACTCGATCATAACGATCAACAAAAGAGCGCGAAAAATAAGTGAAATCCGGTTCTTCTAAAGTAATGTAATCGCCATGATTTTGTGTCGCAAGATCAACAAATCCACCTGTAATTTGCGGTGCCACAGATATTATATTTTGCGGTTGTTGCACGTAGCCTTCGCCGGTCAAAAATTCATCAACTTTATAAAGATAAAGATATCCGAACTGTTTCTCAAGTTTTATGTGGCGTGATTTTTTAAAAGTATCGTGCGTCTCATAATGCCAAAGTGCATTTTGCTTGTAGCCCGGAAAAACAACGCTTTCATCCAAAAGAAAATATGAAATTCTGTATTTGCGAGCTAAGGCCTCAATCTGGCCTACGTCCCGTGAATAGACAGCAGTAGACATCTCGCGGAAATACTGCTCGTTGGGGGCGTTCCAACGGTCAAAGTCACGGGCTAAAACCGGCTGCTTAATTCCAAACCATATAAAACCTGCTCCCTGATAGCGCCAGTTATAGTATTCCCAACCCCAAAGGGATTGAAGCGGTAGGGGGGCAACGCGCGCACCTTGTGGTTTTTTGGAAAGATAGTCAAATAATTCAAAGTAGTAAGGTGGAATTGCAATTCTCATTTGGCGATTAATAAGTTCGCCTTTGAACATCGGCGCGCCATAAAATGCAAGACTTGCTGAAAATACTAAAGCAATTCCCAAAGGCAGGACGCTTTTTAGATAGGCTGGTTTTATCTTTTGCCCTGCTTTCAAGATTTGCGCCAAGCAAACCGCAAAAAAGAAGCTCATAGAAAACATAAGCAGGATTGAGAATTTCGTAAATGGGAATCTTAAAGCTTCACGAAAGATCGGGCTTGTTTCTCGCAGAAAAGAAAAAAGAGTTTCAAAAGGAGGGTTCATGTTCATAACCATAATTAGGGAAAACAGGAAGCCTGGGATAAACGCTATTCCTATCGACTTTTTCCTAATCAAGGTGATTAAAATTCCTATCAAGACTATGACAAAAACAGCGTACCCGATAGTTAAAGTAATAGGATTGTTAAGATGCGTTTTCCAGGCAGAAAGGAGGTCTTCAGTTGTATGAACGTCTTTTGATTGCGTCCAGGAAAATAAGAAGTTTCGAAGTATGGCCGTATCCAAAATATTTCCATACTCCTTGTTGTATAGAAAAGCTTCATCTGAAAAAATTTTATTCGTTTGGGCCAAGGAAACATTACTAGCACCGTTTGCCAAAAAATACATATTTGGCAGAATCCAATAGGCATTGACGACGAGGGTAGTTATGACGAGGAATAGGCTTCGCAATAGAACTTTTCTTTGCCGTTTTAGTACTGAATATGTGATAAGAAACAACAGTAGAAATGCAAAGTATGCGTACCATAGAACCGAGGCATAGGCTATGGGTGAAGCAAGAAGTGTTACGATAGCAAATAACAAAAGAGCCAAGTTCGTGCCCTTTTCTATAAATCTTAAAGCTGTTAAGAAGAGCCAAGGAAGAGCCGCATATTGTATTGTGAACATCTCAAAAGGAACATAAAAATGCTGGACGGTTCCAAGATTAAAGATGTAGATTAGGGACGCAAGGAAAGCAGGAATTGAATTGCTCCATTGTTCGATTGTTAGATTGTTGTAGAGATTGAGGACTCGTTTCGTGAAAAAGTAGACTCCCAAGGGTCCTAGGATGAAACACAAAAATATAATAGAGTAGCGTAGGAATGAGAGAGGAAAGATGAAGGAAAAAAGCCATAATAAGACTAGGCGTGGAAGTTCCGCCATATGTGCATGCGCGGCAACAGCCCCTAAACCTTGATCGGTTCTAAAAACTCCGAAGAATATATTTGAGAAGTTTTGCGCAAAATTAAACTCAGGATGAAGAGTATCCCAGCCTGTAAGAAAGGTTCCGGGAGTATAGTTTAGAAAAGATATAAAAACTGTTAAAACAACTAAAAGAAACGGGAATATAAAACGCTTGATAAATTCCATAAGGGTTAATATTAGTCAATTTCTTTCTCGCGAAGACATTCCTTATAAACCTCTTTAACAGGAAAAGAAACATTTGCGTCTCCGTCGCGGATTTCATATTTTGAGGAAACAGCGCATTGATATCTAGCTTCGTTTTCAGCCCGTTTTTTCTCAAGGTTAAGTAGGGCAAAACCAACATAGGCCAATACTAACAAGGTTATTAATCCTGCAACTCCCAGTGAATTTAATAGAACTTTATTCATATGGTCTCCTTTATGCGTGAAACGAAGAACAAAAAGTAAATTTTTCTTAATGTTTCAAGCAATGAATAATCGTTATCTAGTCTATATCTAAGAAGCGTGTATGGTAGATTTTCAACTTCTCCATATTTTGAAAGTTTGTAAACTAACTCTGTGTCTTCCAAAGAATCCGTGTCATAATTGTAAAAGTCAAAATTGCGAGGCAAACGTTTTTTAGCTATCATGAGCGCAGGTTGTTGAACCGGTAGAAAACGATAGATATATTGGTTTATCCTCTCAAATAAAGGTGGAGATACCTTTTTATTAACCTTTCTCCCTCTTTCATTGATAAATAAATATTGAGTTCCAACCGCCACTGTCCGTCTATTTTTATTAAGGTATCTTACCTGTTTCTCAAAACGCGTTTTATAACAAAGATCATCGCTTTCAATCTTTGTGATATAGTCCCCCCTAGCTTTCTCAAGTGCACGTTTGACAGAAATTGGAAGCCCTATTTTTTTGCGATTTCTGAGAGATTTAATTTTCTTTGATTTTCGGGCATACCTTTTGATTATATTCCAACTTTTATCAGCTGAATGGTCATCAACAATGATAAGCTCAAAATCCTTAAATGTTTGACTTAAAACACTTTGAACTGCCTTATCAATATACTCTTGTGAGTTATAGACGGGCATAATGACTGAAACTAATGGGGGTTTTCTTCTCAACCTTTTGGGTTTATGATAAAGTTTAGCAAGTTCTTTTTTGAGGTTTGACATATCGGGTTTTAAAATCAGATTGAACTTTGAAACGGAATGCTTTATGCCTTCTCTTGCCGCCTTATCTTTTCCGAGCCTCTTTTTATAAGAAACTATAGATACAGGAAGACTAGAGTTCTCTTGTGCGAGAGTTGAAAGCTTTGGAAAAGTTTTGTCGGTTGAGCCGTCATCTACGAATATTACTTCGGCAAGTCGAATTCCACGAGGAAGCTCGCCCTGAACAAGGCGTAGGGCGGCAAATGTTTTATTTAGTCTTTTTTCCTCGTTATGGCAAGGAATAATGAAAGATATTGTTCTCATAAAAGTTAAATGGTTAGAATAGTTAAAATGGTTGCATAGTTTTTAAAACCATGTAGCCGTTCAGCTATTTAGCTATTTACTCTAAAGCCGATAAGGAATTGCCTTATAAGCTTTAGAGTAAAGGTATACAGGTGGAGTGAAAGTTGTTCGCGCGAAGCGAACAGAATCGTCGAATGACGAACTTTCACATTCACGTGCAACTTTACTCCCTCCGAGTCTTAATCGTTTACGATCATCTTATTTCACACAAGCATTATGCGTGCTTTAGACGTCGATCACGACAGACCCAGGCTAATAGGCTTGAGAGACCTAAGGCCGCAGACTTGCGCCGTAGGCGACTATGGCCACGAGTATTGCCAGGGTGACTATCACCAAGGCAGCCTTCGGAAGCCAGTCAAGACCTCGAGCCGCAAGTTTCTGCTGCTGCCTTTCGATCCACTCCTCGATCAGGTCTCCTCGAATGATCGAGAGTAGCTTGGCGAGGTTCACGACGTTTACCGCGAAACGGTGGTTTCGGCAGTGGCCAGGATCCGATCGCCGGCGTGCACCACGACCATGACCTCGACGCTTCCGCAGCCGTTGACGTTGCCGCAGTTAGCGCCTGCATTGCCGGGCGTGCCAGCGTTAAGTACCTGACCCACGAGGCCAGTAGTCGGCAAGTTGAGCATGTTAGCGCTCGCATGGCTGACCAGGCCCCAAACTGCCCACTCGAGCTTGTCACCGTCCCAGTACCTGCCCGGAACCGAAAAGCCGTTGTCGGCGATCTGGTTGCGCCACGTGTAGGACTTGTCCATCACGTTGATGAGCAGGAGCAGGCATCCGTTGCCCTTACCTCCGCACTTGTGACCGAGGAACTCATAGTCCGCGGTAATCAGGCGGTAGTGCCATGCGGGTACCACGAAGTCGCACCGCGTGTCCTGCTGACAGAACGGGACGTTGGCGACACCGTACTCGGCACCTGCTGCTACATTGAAGTCCGCGACATCCGGGTTGGGGACGTTGGGATACGTTTTCCAGAGCCTCGGTGCCGGGTCCTTCAGACGCGCAAGCCATTCGGCGACTACACGGTCACCGGATGTTTCAAGGCCGGCTACGGTCTTGATCTTCCACGCGCCGTGGGACTTATCGCTCGGGAGAGTCGGAAAGCTTCCCGTTGACGTGGACTCCGATTCGTTCTTGCCTGACTGACCGTTGTCAGCGGAGTTGTTGCTGCTGGCGCCGCCGCCGGTGGTGCCGGGTGCGGAGCTTAAGCTTGACGAACTGCTGGCTGTAGCCGAGCTGCCGTCCGAGTCGTCCTTGTCACCCAAGGTCAGGCCTACCGCGAAAGCAGCAAGCGCCAGCGCTACTGCAGCGAGGATGACAAGTATCCACAACAGACTGCGTTGCATGTTTCCTCCCTCTTGAGGCTGTGCCGCTGGAGGTTGCCCTCCGTTGGCTGGTGGCGCTGCCGGCGCCGGGGCCTGAGTGGTTCGAGCAGCTCGCCTTCGCGTGCCACTCCTATTTCCGGTTTCTTCAGGCATTTTGCGTTTCCTTTCTGAAGATTTTGACTTGCCGTTTTTTGCCACGGATTCACTTACCGTGCGCTATGAAACTATGTATCGATGGTTATCACAGCTGGCTTCTCCTCGGAACGTTCCCGAAGTTCCCATGATCGCGCGCGTGGCGTTTCCGATGTCTCTTGGACTTACGGTGCCACGGGGGCGGGGGCTTTCGGGCTTTGCGCTTGCCGCCCGTTGCGTTGAACGGTCTTTTTGCCATTCGTCCTCCCCGAGGGGGTGCTTGGGTGACCTTCACGTAAGGCTCGTGCCTCAGCTTGGTGTTTTCCAGAGCGCTGAGGGTAGCGAGTCTTAGCCAGACCTCTTTTGATCGAGATCTTGCTTCTTCCGTGGTTTCGGCCTTTTCCTTGCACCGTTGCCTCCTTCTTGCTTATTGGAGTGGATATTCTGCCTGAAGATGAAGAGCCTCCGGTATCTACCGGCTTCCATCCACCATTCAGACAGTGTTTTCGTGGTTTTTTCCATGGCGGGGGTTTCCAGTGCTATCGGGAACTAATGTGTCTTTTAGGCCATTCCTTCTCCTTCGCTGTCTTACCGTTCGTATGAGGTTGGCGCCGTTGCTCTTGCCGCGTTTTGAGTAGTTTTAGTACCTCCTTTACTGCTCTTCGTGGAAGAGTCAAAAGAAAATCTTCGTCGCTCGGTTTCATGATGTCGGCAGGGTTTGTTTATCTTACGGTGCTTATCCGCCTTGTCTGCCGCCTTTCTTGGTTCGCCGCTTTTCGGAACCGTTGTTACCGTTGATTTTCACCAGACGGCGACGAAGCCTTACGTCTTTTGAACGCTTGGGTCGCTGCCGCTTTGGTTTGTGGGACAATTCCGCCTCCTTGCGGGTTTGCACCTCAGGCGTATCCTGAAGGGTAGAAGGCATCCGTGCCAGTTTCCAGTAGTCGATGGCCCCCCGGGACGGTTCATTCCCTGTCCGTGAGGTAGAAGGCTAATACCGCGATCACGAGCAGTGCTATGATGAGGGCGTACTCCACCAACGTTTGGCCGAGCTCGCTTGTCTTGCGGAACAACCTTCGAAGCATGTTAGCTTCCTCCTTGTTAGTCGCCTCTTGTTGCTGCCAGACCTGCGTCCCCTGTTGGAGGCGGCCCCCCGAATAGAGCAGGCGGCCCCTGCGGGGTTGGTGTGACAGCAGGCGGCACCACAGTTGTCGCCGTCGGGGGAAGTGGTGTCGACGTTGAAGTCGCTTTCGCCCGCGGTGGCCTTGTGGCAGTGGCAGTCGGTGTTCGAGTAGCCGTCGCCGTAGGCGTCGGTGTGTTCGTCGGTGCCGGCGTATTCGTTGCCGTCGGTGTGAATGTCTGCGTTGGTGTCTTAGTCGCCTTAGGCGTTTTGGTTGCCGTCGGTGATGGCTTTGGATGGTGATATCCGCCGCCTGCCGACACGTCAGCGCTGTTGAAAGACGTGAACGCGGCAAGTGCCAAAAGCAGCAGTACGACTCCCATGATGTTTCTGAAACGATTCATTCCTTTCCTTTCCACGGGGTTTTCCTCACGCGCGTTCGCTTGAGGTCCAAGGCATTTCTGCCTCGCTTGCCGATGGCTTTATGGCTTGATAACCACCCCCTTTGTCTCGCCAAAGCTCAAAGAGCGTCGGCGGACTTACAATCCCTTACGGGAAGGCTAGTTATTGCGATGTCGTTTGGGTTTTTGCCGAAAGGCTATCCGAACCGCTCGCGGTAGCTTAGGTAGTCAAAAACCATGCCGACAAACACGTTGCAGCGATGGTTAAGGTCTACCTCTCCATGCCTTGAGCATATCGGGTTCTCGTGGGGTAGGGAGAAATAATGCTCTGTCTCTGTCACGTGGTCGCGGACTTTCTCAAGTTCGCTTATGATCACGGCGAGAGAAGAAGCGGTTCCCTCCTTTCCCTGTACCTTGCAGGCATCAAGTGCATTTTTAGCGCTCTCGATTGCCTTCTCCAAATCTTCCTGTATTGTCACGATTTCCTCCGTCTTTCTCTTCGGTTTTTGCCGAAGTCTAGGTGCGTTTCTTACGCTTTTTGCGGTCGGTGAGAACCTCCTTTATGGAATAGAGCAGTGTTGGGATGAAAATCACAATTGCAACCAATGCGACAACCAAGTACAGCGCGGCTGTTCGCAGGATTTCAATTGCTTTTTTCGCCCATAACCTTTCAAGCTCGTTTGGGAAACCCTTCATGGGATTATTCATTTGTCTCCTTTTCTCCTTCTTTCTTTTTGTTTCTCTAAATGCCGGACACCGCGCACCATGCGCAGTTTCAACTCATGGTACGCTGAATCCGACATCTAGAATGTAAGGAGATTTAATTTTAAAAAATAGACTATCTAATCTTCGCTATAATTTAAAAAGCTAGCTACGTGAATAGATAGTTGCCTATTAGGGACGCACCATTTGAGACGAACCATTCGGTTCATCTTCAGGTGCATCCTTCTGTATACCTTTTGTCAAAGAACAACTAATTTAGCTTTTAGCTCTCAGCGTTTGGCTTTTAGCTTTTTAAAGCCATGTTCTAATTGCTAGCTTAAATTAGAATGCCGATTTTAAAGGTCCCGCGCTTGCCTTTCGCAAAACTCAGGGATTCGCGGGTTTAAGACCGGGGAGAGTAGTTTCAGGATTGTTTCGACGGGGTTAGAGGTTGTTTGGGGGCGTGCCAATTAATAGTCTGAAACTGCTTTCTCCTGCCTTAATTGCAGTCCGCCGGCTGGCGGATTATTTTGCTTTTCTTCTTAGATAAATTCCAGCAAGTCCGGTTGGAATTAGGGCGGCCAAAAGCCCTAACTCAGGACCTGTTGGGGGAAGTTCTTTTATTTTTGGTTTTTCAAAGATTTTAGGAGTCTCCGCTCCAAGCACTTGTTTTTCGATACAGACTTGAGCATTGTCCTGCGCTGTAACTCCATCAGGGGCCATTGCCTTCACGTTATTTGTCACGCAGGTTATAGCTTGGTTTGCAGGCAATTTGTCTCCCTCTGCGGTTTTTGCAGTAATAACAAATTCCATTTTCTCACCCTTTTTAAGAGTTCCGATAATGAAATTAATTTGTTTTGCGCCAACGTTTGAGTTTCCTACGCCTGCAACAAAAGATAAGAATTCCGGGAATGAATCAACTACATTGAGGTTTGAAACGTCAGTATCACCAGTGTTTTCTATTATGATCTTGAAGTTTACATTTTGATCGGGAGCAAATCTCGGATCATTAATAGTGAGATTTTCGACAAAATCTCCGCCACCTTTTCCGGGCTTTTGAACTGTCTTATTAATAGTGAATTTAACTTGTTTTGGGGGACAAACTTCTCCACCACCGTAAACTATTTGACAATTGGATTCACCGGCAGCAAAAACTGCGGTTGCCGCAATTGCGACAGCCATAAAAGATAGAAATAAAGATGTAATTTTTCTCATGTTTAAATAGATTTTGGGATTCTAACATAACCTTCTTTGTTTGTCAAGCCCATAGTAAACAAACTGTCAGAAGCCGGATTTAGCTATTTTTGAGTCCTGATGGTATCATATACGTATGACGGCTACTTCTCATGCCTTGATAGGTACAATGATGGCAGCCAAGTTTTCAGGAAATCCTCTTCTGGCCGTAGGTGCTTCCTTTGTCTCACATTTTGTCGCGGACGTTGTTCCTCACTGGGATTCTGGAACCCATTGGAGAAAAAAGACAAAGGAAAGGCTGAGGCGGGAAGCAATAATAGATGTTTTGGTGGGTTTTATCCTGTCTTACATATTATATAGTCTAATCTTGCAGAAAGGGCCGCCTATGGCTCTTGCGAACTATCCTTTCGTTTTCTTGTGTATTATTGCGGCTCAGGCTCCCGACTGGCTTACCGCTCCCTCATGGATGTTCGGGAAGGATTTCCCCGGGTCTTCTTTCATGTATGAAATCCAACACAGGCTCAATGTCAAGCTTGACAAGCCTTGGGGCATAATAACCCAAATTCTAGCCTTGATATGGCTCTATTTGATACTCTTTGTAATCTTTTGAGAGGGTATGCGGGCCCGCGAAGCCAGCCCTTGACAACGATTTGAAAACATGATTAAATACACTTGCTTCAAAAGGTTTTCCTCCGAAGCAATTCCAAGAAACGCAGTTTTTTAGTTCTATTCTATCGAATCTATTGAGTTTTACATCTTAAATCTTACATCTTAATATCTTAAGTCTAACTTATGCCTACAAAGAAAGTTGTTCGTAAACCTAAAGTCTTAAAACCAGAAGAAACACTTGTCAGTGAAATTCCCTCCCCGGAACCTATGGTTAGTTCGCCGGAGCCTGTAACTACTGAGATCGCAGAGAAGCCTACTGAGGACACCGCTCTTAGCCAAGGATCCGAGGGGCAAGCTGAGGAATCAGAAAGTTCATACCAACCAAGAGGGAGATACTCAAGAGATCGGGAATTCACCCCTCAAGAAGAGGGTACGGTTCCAGTCTCAGGCATCCTTGACATTCAGCATGAAGGGCATGGTTTTTTGCGGCCAAAATTCAGGGCTTCGGAGCGCGATATTTATATCTCAGCCTCTCAAATTAGGAGATTTTGGCTCCGACCGGGAGATTTGGTTGAGGGGGTAGGGCGTCCTCCAAAAGATAATGAGCGCTACTTTGGCTTGCTTAAGATAGAGCATGTTAACGGGATAGATCCTGAAGCTTCTTTGAAGCGGCTTCACTTTGATGACGTGACACCTATTTATCCTAAAAAGCAGGTCCAGCTTTCCACCGGGAAGATTCCCTTATCAACTCGAATAATTGATATCGTTTCCCCAATTGGCTTTGGCCAGCGAGGAATGGTTGTTTCACCGCCTAAAGCCGGAAAAACAACAATTCTTAAAGAAATTGCGGCAGGAATATCTGAGAACTATCCTGACGTCCATTTGATGGCAGTTTTAATAGGCGAGAGACCGGAAGAGGTGACCGATATTTCAAGAAGCGTTAAAGGGGAGGTTGCGGCTTCAAACTTTGATGAATCCCCCGAGACCCAAACCCGTGTGGCAGAAATAGCCATGGATCGAGCAAAACGATTGGTTGAACAGGGCCGCGATGTTATTATTCTTCTTGACTCAATCACGCGCTTGGCGCGCGCCTATAATTTGTCAATTGATCCGTCAGGCCGGACTTTGACCGGAGGCTTTGATCCGGCAGCGCTTTACCCTGCCAAACGCTTCTTTGGCGCGGCCAGAAACTGTGAAGAAGGAGGCTCGCTTACTATTATAGGTACGGCACTTGTCGATACCGGCTCGAGAATGGACGACCTCATTTTTGAAGAATTTAAAGGGACAGGCAACATGGAGGTTCATTTGGACCGCAAACTTGCCGAAAGACGAATTTTCCCGGCCATTAATGTTGAGCGATCGGGAACTCGGGCAGAAGAGCTGATTCTCCCCAGCGAAACATTGCAAAAAGTTACAACGCTTCGCCGGATGATAGATGTTTTAGGGCCGGACGAGAGAACAGAAGTCCTAATTGAGCGTCTCTCAAAAACAGAAGACAACAAAGCATTCCTTGCCTTACTAGGTAAAGGAGAATAAGTCTTCAAATTCTAATATCTAATATCTAATATCTAAATTCTAAACAATATTCAATGTTCCAAACTTCAATGTCCCAAACGTTTAGGATTTGAATCATCGTCATTTGTAATTTGTTTAGGGTTTAGTGCTTAGAATTTAGGATTTCTAGAGGCTATTGCATGATTGCAAGGGGATTTAGGAATCCTGCGGGTCCTCTAATTTCAAAGTGAACATGAGGCCCCGTGGTTCTACCTGTTAGTCCTATCCATCCAATAAGACTTCTCCCGGCTTCAACTCTATCACCCGGCGAGACATTTACCCCTGACATATGTGAGTATAGAGTTGAATATCCATTGTCGCCGGCTATTATAACGTGTATTCCATACCCTCCGTTCCAGCCGCTAGTGTAGACCTCTGAGACTCGCCCTGATTGTCCAGCGACAATAGGTGTTCCAATATCTCCGCCTATGTCAATTCCCTTGTGATACCACGAATATCCTTGATTGATTGTTCCTCGTGCCGGCCAGGTAAATCCTGATGCTCCAACCTCAACCGGACCAGCAGCAAAGAATTGTCTTCTAACGATTCTTGGCGTTTCTTTGGGCGGCACTCCGTCAGGGACTATTAAGATTTGACCCTCAACAAGCGAGAAGGTCTGCGGATTTGCAAAATCATTGAAGGGAAAATCAGCTATGGCTTGGGCATTTGCAGTGTACCTTTTTGCGATGGTATAAACCGTATCTCCTCGAGCGACTTTGTGTGCAACACCTGAGACAGGCAAAATCTCAAGTTGATCTCCGACGTTTATATAATCAGACTGCAAATTATTTTGCCATTTGATTGTATCCTCATCAATTCCAAATCTTTTAGCAACTCCCGAAAGAGTATCCCCATTTTGGACAGTATAGATAATTATTGTATCGCGCGGCTTTTCCGATAACTTTGTGTCAAATACGTCAGGGGTTGTGATAAGAGATTCATTCTCACTTTGGGCAAAGGTAAGGCTTGGGTTTTTACCAAATAGATTAACATCTTGTATAAAGGGTGAAACAAGTACGCCCAAAGTCAAAAGAGTCATCGCAGAAAGATGTAGAAACATTCTATTTCTTCTGCCCCGTTTAATCAGAATGCTTTTTACAAGTGCTGATTTTGCTCCTTCAAAGTTTTCAGAGAAGATCAAGATTTTATCTTTGCCATATATGTTAACGAATCTTGCGAAACCTCTTGCTTCTTCTGCTAAAAAGCGATAAGAGGAAAGATCAGAAACCATTTTAACAAAAGAGGAGGCCAAGATAATGAATTTCTTCATAAAAAAGAAAGAGCTACTAGCTTAACAGAAATCATATCTGGAAGTCAATTCTAGTCGGAAGCTGAAGGAGATGCAGATTGCTCTCCGGGCGGCGGAGAGATTTTAATGGGCGGCTTCTGAGGAGGCAGGTTTGCCGATGGTGTTGAGATTGAGAGCGGCGTTTGTTCTGTTTCAGGACTTATTTCTCCCGCCTCTTTTACCGTTTCACCAATTTTTGCTTCCAGAGTTTTTATTTCTTCTTCAATCCTCTCAAGATTCTGTTTGTTATCCCGCGACAGCTGTTTTACTACCTGATAAGCTTCAAGCGCACTTTGAAGATCGCCCATCTGTTCAAGAGCATGGCCCAGGTTATAATATGCATTTGCAAAGTCACGCTTTAAGTTTATTGCTACCCGAAACTGGTTTTGAGCGTTATCAAATTTTCCCAGTTGATAGAAAATTCCACCCAGCTGAACACGAAGAATAGGATTATAAGGATCAAGAGCAATCGCTTGATTCATAGATGCTATTGCAAACTGCTCGGCATTCTGACCTACATTTATTAAAGACCTATAGATTTGCGAAAGGTTTTGCCAGTTTAATGATGTTACGGGGGCAAGAATGACGGCATTGCGACCGGAGTTTATGCTTTGCTGAAGGAGGGCGGTTATATTTCTTTGGACCTCAGCGGAAGGGGAAGATCCCTGTTGTATGCCCTGTGCCAGCGAATTTGCAAGTGCCAGATTTATTTGAGAGAACACTCTGTGGTAGGAGGCGTTGTAGGGAAATTCTCTCATGGCTTGGGTTTGAAGCTGGTAGGTCGCTTGAGCGTTATTAAGATTTGCCTGCCTTATGCTTTCGGCAAATTTTAAATCGGCGTTTGCGTATTTATAGCTAAAAAAACCAAAGAAACCTACAAAAAGAAGTACTAAAATAAATACAAGAGCTGGGAAAACCGGGCTTTGATTTTGCGAGTGATGCTCAAAGGAAGAGGTTTCAAGGGAGAATCCGCCCGACTTTGTTGACATCAAAGAAAGTGCGGTATCATAGACCCGCTTATCGGAGGCAATATTGAGAAAAGCAATGTACATCCCCGAGAGGATCGTAAGTAATGCAATCGAAGCAAAGGAAAAAGGTAATACAATTGAGAGTGCAAGCTCAACTAATAGGGCTACAAACAAGGGATTTTTAACAATTCTTATTTTTAACACGGAAAATACAAAACCAAGATATGAAATTGCTCCCACAAGACCGGTTGTCGCTATCAACTCAAGAAAATATGAAGATGAAAAAGAAAATGTTAAATTCCAAATGTTTTGCTCAAGGTTAAATGACAGTAGTTTGAACCTTGTAAAATCAGTCGCAAATGTGCCATATCCTGATCCAAACAGCAAAGACAAAACAAATCTTTGAGCGTCCTGGGTGATTGTTGCCGCCGCGGTTTGAAACCCATAGATATAAGGCAAGAGAATAGGTTTATTAGCTGAAAACAAGATCTGATATAAAACGACTAAAACCCCGGCAACAATCGCAATCAGAGCAAAAAATTGTATAAAAACCTCATAATTATTGAAAAGAGAGAAAGAGAATTTGAATTTTGGAAAACCGACCTTTTTGGCGAGGTAAAAAATAATTAGCGTAAGAAGCGGAGCAAGATATATTAGTTGTTGAACGGAAGATCCAAGAGTATTGAAAAATTGATTTTGCGTGGCCGGAAACGGAAGGATGTAAGCCTTAACATAGCTTAAGACGGTTATAATTGACGATGCCGAGGCTCCCAGAACAAGTGAGGAAAGAACTATTGAAAAAGCTCTCTTCTCCCTGACAGAATTTACGATTAGGAAAAAGAGAAGAATGGCAAAAACAACAGGAACAGTTTGAATCAAGCTGTCATATCTATTCCTCGAAAGAATAGCAGAAACAGTGATGACTACCCCAAAGATCACCAAGGGGAGGTTTAACGGGTTGACATTTAAAACAAGTCTTCGATCAAGCATTACTTTAATTCCCCAGACGATTAAAATGAGGGATACAGCAAAGATAATTAAGATTTGTTTTGGGAGAATAAAAAATTCAGTGGTATTGGTTAAAAAGAATAGCGGAAGGAAAAATAGGGTGATTGAAATTAATGCTATTGCGATGCTATCGAATAATTCTAAAGCATTCTTATTATTATTCATTTCTTCACTTTAACAAACTGTTTAATTAAAAGTCAACAATTAGTTTATGATGATCCAATTGAATTTAATATCTGTAACGGTTGAGGCAGAGCTTACGCCAACCGTAAATGAACCTTCAAGCCCATCAATAACATAGTCCTCGGGCGCTTGTCGAAGTAGATAAAGCACCTTATTATTTGTATTGCCGACAGGAGTAATATAAATTAGAGAGTTCTCGGTAACGTTTGGATTTTTGATAGTCAACTCTTTCCTAAATTTCGGGAGGATAGCCGTACCTGCTGATCCTGTTGCAATAGCTTCAATATCGGATGTCGCAAGTGCTTGCTGCGCAAAAGCAAGATTAATCTTTCGAGATGTTAGAGCACCTGATACGCTGGCGGAGCCTTGAACGTCAAGAAGAGCAGAGTTTGTGGAGATTGCTTCGTCCCCCTCGCTTTCGCTCGGGCTCCTTGCAATGACAAGAGGATCATCGGAGATTGGAGAGACTATATTCGCCGAAAGCTTGCCTTGCACTTTTACATTGCCCGCAAACTCCGCGTCCGAAAGTACCTTAAGTGTTCCATCCACTTCAATTCGTACTAAACCTGCCATAAATGATATTGCACCTTGTTTGAGTGGTTGGATTTCAAGAGTCTGACCCAGAGTATCAATTGAGTTGGGACCAAGCACAAGGGAGGTTCCAATAGATAAGCTATCAAGGACTGTCGCTTGCGCAAAGGTAGCAGGTCCTAAAGATATCAGACCGGCTCGAAATGTTGCAAAATCAGAGGATATCGATTCGATATCCAACAACTGACCAGTAACAACTGACCACTGACCACTCTGAAGGCTTCCTGCAACGGTTGCAATTCGATCATCAAGACCCTCTATATCGTTGGCAATGATTCTGTCCGCAAACAAAGTTCCTGAAACCGACGCTTGATTAGCAGTCACATTATCGACTGTTAATTCGCCTGATACGGAAGCTCTTTCAGACTGAAGGCTCTCTGCTGACAACTGACCGCTGAAAGTGGCTCGCCTCGCTTCAAGGTCTCCGGAAAAGCGGGCGTTTCCCTGATTGTCGATTGACGCAACAACTGCTGAGCCTATTGCAGTTGATTCATGAATTTTGAATTTAGAACCATCCAGAGAAACTGCAATTTCCGAACCTTGTGAGAGCGGCGAAATTACATTTGTATGGATCTGTTCAATACTTGCCAAGGGGTTTATAACTTGTGACTTTTGACTTATAGCTTCGTTAATGAGTTGCGAGATATAGTCACGGAGGTCTTGCCCACCCATAGTAGTGAAAGATTGAGTTGTTGTCTCAAGTTTTTGTGCGAGTTCTTGTATTGCACGAGTTAAAAGCGCGGTCATATTGGGATAATTGACGCCGGACGGGCGGCCCTCCCTATCATAAGAAACAAGTTCAGGGATAACTTTCTCAACCTCTTCTGCTATAAATCCGACTTCGCTGTCACTTCCAAGGTTCAATCCAGGCTTAAAAGTAAAGGTTACCGGACGAAGATTCATAACTTCATCAAGACCCAAGGAAAGGTTCTTAATATTTTCTTTGAAGCGCTCAGAAGACGCCGAGCAGGCGGCGTTGCTTCGTCCAACTTCATAGGTTGTCGTATCTATGCAAAGATATTGTCCTGAGGAAGATTCGGCAATGCCAGAAGTAAGAGTGATTGTGCCCGAACTTCCCAATACAAATTTTGTAGTCCCTGAAGAAGATGCGGAAAATATATCTCCTGAATTTGTTTGATTGACTATTAACGCGGCATTGGATCCTATTCCTCCTGAGATCGACAATAGCGCCTGGGTGTTTGTTGATGCTCCTATGTTGACACCGGTGTCAAAGTCAGATGTTAATGTCAGCTCTCCGTTACCATTAGGAGTAATTGTTAGATTGTCATCTGATACTGTGCCTAGCGTTGCGGCTCCTCCCCCACCAAGATTGAGCGTAGCGTTGGTTATATCATTACCCAATATGGCTAAATCTTGTGAAAATGAAAGAATTTCCGCGGTAGTAAATGTTGAAAGAGAGGATGCAGTAATTGTATCTGCTCCGTTGAGGGTAAGATCGCCATCATTGGCCAAAGTAAATCTTTGTATACCTGAGGCAGAAGCCGTGATTAGATCACCAACGTCCATATTATTTATAACGAAAGCAGCAACTGCGGATTCGGTTGCCAAAATCGCGACCTTGTCATTTATCTCAACTGCACCTCCCGAAAGATTGCCATTGGCCGTATCATTAATGATAGGTTTTTGCAAATCTATTTTGCCTATGCCGTCCGGTGAAATATCCACATCACCGCTAGAACTTTCCTCTGTCGAGAGTGAAAGTGTGGTTCCTGAGAGCTTAAATCTCCCGCCGGTTGCGGCAAAAGTAGGAGAAGCCGTTCCTCCCATGGTTAATTTTCCGGAGGAGTCGAGTGCAAGAACTACGTTGGTCGCTCCCGCGCTTGGGTCGGTTATGGACAGCATTCCGGAAAGAGTTTCAGAATTTGCCGCGTAGGAAACAGCGGCAATTCTTTGACGCGGGATAAGCTCCTGGGTCGTACCAACCGAAATCCCAAGCCAAAGAAGGTCATGGTCACGGAACAGACTGCCGTCAATGTCATTTTTAGTTCCGAGTAGAATTGAGAAAACCCCATCCTTTGAGGGGGTAAGAGCATGATGTACCTCTTGCCAAAGAAGAGCAGATCCCGTTGCGGTTGCGTTTTCATATAATGCAAACCTTATATCTGTTGGATTCGTAATTGGATTATCGCTTGAGTCCGTAAGTCTTCCCTGGAAAGACAGGACTTTTTTAGCCCCAGCAGGTACCGCAAGAGCTGTTTGGGAAGGCTCTGGAAAAAGATTATTGTATATAAGAAATCCTACAATAGAGGCGTAAATGATAAGGATAGCCAAGTGAAAGTAATGGGAAAATGAATAACTGTGATATGTTTTGTACCATTTAGGTCGTGTATATCTTGCGTGATAAATCAGCTGTTTGTGCAACGGAATACGCGCGGGAATATTTTTTATTTTCTGATCTACGCTGATTGGGAGCCGATTCGAGCTGATCTCGGCTTTACGTGACAACTTTTTATGCTTAATTAATTCGGCAATTTTTGAAGCGATAATATCTTCAAAAAAAACGTAGGGAGTTAGCAGTCTTTGAAGCAATCTGACAGGCGGTATTTTTTCTGCCAAAGGCTGACCGCCCTTTGACTGGGACGTTTGACCGGTTTCTTCTTCTTCAATATCTTGAAGCTTCATTCCCTCTTCTGAAATTCGAAATTGCTCTCCCCGAGAAGCCTTGGGGAAGTCGGGGAAATTGCCTGCCCCGAGCGAAGCCGAGGGGGAAATTGGAAATTGCCTGCCAATGTATCCTCGTGAAGAGGCAAACTCAAGGTATTTCCTGATTGATGAAAGTTTCCTATTTACTGTTTTAGGGGATAGTCTTAGGAGTAAGATGAGCCGTTGTTTATACGCATCTATTATCTCAGATGTTATGCTTGAAATGTAATCTTTTGATATATTTAGATCGGTTTTAAAAGCATTCTCAGCCCAGTTTGTAAAAGCATTTAGATCAACTAAGTAGTTTTTAATAGTTAGATTAGAAGCTCCGAATATGTAAAGGTAGTCCTTAAAGTCTTTTAAAAACCACGGATCTTGTTTAGTTCTTGATTGTTGGCTTTTGGCCATTAGTTTGTTAAAAGGATTCTCTTCAAGATAACCCTCCTCAACAAGAAATAAGGCAAATTTTCGAAGGGAAGAAAAGTATCTCTTGAATGAGCGAGAAGAAATCCTAAGGGTATCACGAGTATCAAGAGTATCAGGGGCATCAGGGGTGATTATTGCGCCGTGCGTTTTTTCAAACAAAGTAATTACATCGGGAGTGAAGTCTTGCGCCTGGAAGTTTTTGCCGAACGATTGCTCAAACCAATGTATGAACTTTCGAATGTCTGAGACGTAGTTTTTAGAAGTTAACGGCGAAAAAGCCTTCTTTGACAGAAGATAATTTCTAAGTAAATCAGGCAGCCTGTTCATGTCTTTCATGAAATGCTTGTGAAAATATCGATTACACCTCGCAAACCCTGCCTGAAAAATTTGCGGGAATTCCTAAGCATGGTACGCACAAGATTATACAAATTATACTGTTTATATTGATCATACTTAAAGAGTAGACTATTATGATGAGCAATGTCAATAACCTAGAGTAATTCATATGTTTCCGTCGATATATTTTGATACATTCAGTTCGGGTTGCTGGGAATCGTGAAATTTTAAATTAGATTTTCTTTTTCACGCGAAGGTATATTCCGATAAGGACAAAGGCCAAGAATGAAATAGCAAAGAGCATATAAGCCGGTATGGCGATAAAACTAGCCTTAGTTTCAAATACCGGTCCATTCTCGGATAGTTTAATATGGGCATAGGCTGTGTATAGTCCAAAGAGAAACGTTTCGGGCCAGATTAAAACAGGATGGTCGCTCTCTAACCTTTCGATTTGAGCCGCACGCTCGAAGGTTGGAGAGGCTTGATCAGAATCTTTCATAAAGCGAGAAGAATTAGCAAGAACATATTGAGGTAAAATATTAATTTGTCCCGCTTCTCTGTGAAACATATCTTGAATAATTATTCTGCCTGTCGGATTTAAATAGTAACTGCTATTATTCGCAAGTAGTAAAGTAATAGGTACGGGGCCGTGAGTTACAAGGCGGGGGATGCTGAACTCCTTAATTTGTCCCCTGAAAGGGCCTTTCCTGCCAACTGACAGTATTACATTAGTGCCTATCCCTCCGGTTATTTTAGATTGAGAAATCTTTGAGTCTTGATTCTCTTGCGACAAAAAGATTACTGAAAAGTAATAATCACCCCCGGGCGTATTAGACTCGATATCCATCTTAAGAGCAAGATCACGGGACTCAAAGGGATCAAGCGTGATTTGTTCCAAAGGATTTTCTCCATCGTAAACCTTAATTTTCTGAAGGGTTGGGGGGGCAGCTTCATACCTAAGGGTTCCGTCTCCCTTTTCGTCCGGCCTGAAAGACTTGAAGGTGATTGATAGGTTCTGGCTGAACTCGCTTAAATTTTGGATATTAATTTTGGCGTCTATATTTGCCGGAGCTTGCGCGTTGATTTCAAAAATCGGCGGATAAATACCAAGCGAGAACTGGCCTTTGTTTTTTTGAGCGCTTACGCTTAAGGGAATAGAATAGACAATCGGAAACATAAGGGCCAAAAGCCAAAAGCCAAAAGCCAAAAGCCAGAGAACCTTTTTCATGAATATAGAATAGGATATTAATTACCAAGAAGCAATAAGTAATTTGGCCTAGGTAAGGTGCGGTAATAAAAACCTAAAAAAATCGGATTTCACAATTACCGAAAGCCGAATTTTTCGAAATTTTTCTGAAAAATGTGAAGGCATAAATAAAATGTGGAAATAAAGGGGACAAATTTTGTAACTATATCAAAATAGAAACTTCGAAAACGAAAAAAATATTTTTAGAAATAGCAATCAGCTTTCCCTAGTGTTAAAAACTTGACATATTAGTTTAGCCTGATTTTACAATATTAATTGAAATAGGAATCGGCGAGTAATTTTTTTGATTAGTCCAACCGGTATTAGGTTTAAATAATAATAATTCACGAAGCATGATATCTTACTTGTGAAAATGTGGAAAACACTGGCTGTAGGGTAGGTTATATGGAAGGAGTTGCGATATACTTTATTATATTTTGATATATACCTCTAGCTTGACTTGCGGAGATATTCACTTTATAGCTGATCTTTGCCGTTGGTTTTATACTTGCATTGGTACTACTCATAACAACTTGAGAGGATTCATTTGTTTCGGCAGTCGGAAACTGTTTAAAGTAGTCTCTTGAAGTTGTAAAACCCGGGTCGCAATCTGTTCCTGACAGATTGTCGCATCTATATCCAAATCCATAGGTTAAGAGAGAAGTCCAAGCCCCCGGTTGCGTATGCGAACAATTTCCGGCCTCACAGGTTGTGTCTGGAATATCAATGTTCGTTGAAGATATTCTTAATGGATGGTTTTTCTCAAGATTCACCTGGTATCCCGGGGCCGAGCCGTGCGAGACAGTTAAAGTATTATCTCGAGTAACAGGTTCGCCCGGAACCAGCGTGCCAAAGTTAATGTTAGTAGTTGATATGGAAAAAGTGAAGGGCATTATGGAGTTTACATATTGGAAACCGGCTCGAACTTTATAGTTTGTGCCAATTTTCCCCGAGGTTTCGGTTGATTTTCTTCCAGAAGAATTAATATCAGATTCAATTACATACTGACTTCCATGCATTGTTACAGCAGAAGCAGGGGATATAAAAATGACTATAAATATAACTAAAGATATCATTGCGCCTGCGGCTTTCATTCGTTTTCTTCCGATTCCTTGCGGAGTTCTTCCGCTTGATCTTCTATATCTTCAATTTCTTCAATTTCATCTTGGTTTCGCATATGAGATTTGAGCGTCTCGGCATCCTCAATGATCTGGCCGGTTTTATCTTCAACTTCCTCGGATAGCTTTCTTGTTTTTTGGAATTCTCGACCGAAAAAGTAGCAGATAGGAGATAGAAATGCTAAAGATCCAAGCTTAACAAGATTTCCAATCAAATCCCCTTCCCCCAGAGACTGGAAGAACACAAGCCCGAAGCCCACAACTAGCACAAAAACGGTCGCGGGCTCAAAGAGAAATACAATTCCAAAAAGAATAAAGTATAGCAAAAAGAAAAGATTTGAATTAATTCCGCCTGTTAAAAATATGGCAAGAAGAAGGGCAAGTGTGATCGTAAACACCTCTTTGTTTGAGCCAACGAATAGCTCCTCGCCCTGCCTGTCGGCAGGCAGGCGCGATCGGGTTCTTTGTCGAATAACAATAAGTATGACTGAAAAAGCTATTATGAAACCAAGTATTGGAACCATATAGCCTGAAAGAGGGGTGGAGATTATAATCAAAACAAGACTCGATGCTAAAAGCAAAGTAGCTGACTGAGCGAAAAACCTCATGTTTATAGTATACAGTATTGAATATTCAGTATCGAGTATGTTCGAGGAAGTGTGGAGGAAGCGCTCAATTTGTGTATTTGTTTCCGATGAATCGGAATTCGCCAATAAGGCGAAAGAGCGCTTCCTTTCCCACGGACGTTATTCATGGCTGCCTTCGATCGCGTGACTTGACGATCGCGCTAATGATCGTCAGAATGACGAGAACAAAGACGAGCGCTTCAATCGGTGGCTGCATCGGCGCCTCCTTTTACTACTTTCGCCATAGAATAGCGAACTTTATTCCGAGAGCAGTACCAGCAACGTCAATGCCGATATCGTAGATTGCGGGTATATGCCCCGGGACAAAGCTCTGAAGGAGCTCGGTTGTTATCGCCATAAGAATCCCGACGATAATAACCACTGCTTTGATCCTGGCGCCTGGGATGTTCTGGTTAAATGTTGCGCTTGCCGCAAGGGTTAAAAACCCGGCAAAAAGCGCAAAGCCAAACAGGTGTCCTGCCTTCCAGAACAAAACGCTTGGTACCTCATTCGAGACACCTAGAGTTAGATCACTCCCTTTTTCCCCGGGGATGGTCGCAAACACAAAGATTGCAAGAAGCATCATGAGCGTTCCCGACCATAGGCAGACTAGGTACTGGATGCGTCTCAACGCGCGCAATTGAGGCTGGGACCTCACAATTACCCTCCCCTTTCTTAAATTGAGGCTTATGAGTGCCTTAAGGCTTGCTCCGCTTGCTAAGAAGGTAAAGGCTAAGCATAATTACAAAGGCACCGATAAAGATTGATCCTCCTGTGTTTTCTCCGAATACCCGGATTAAGATGCCATAGGCGACCATGCTGCTAAGGAGAACGATGATGATTCCCACAAGAGTTATTTTCATCCGGCGAAACCTCCTTGATTTTGTCCGTGGTTAGTTTTTCAGGTGCGATCCCAAATAGCTGTTAGCATTTAGCCTTTAGCTGTTAGCATAAGCCAGAAGCAAAGCGTCAAAAGCCAATAGCCAGTTCTCACACAGCTTTTATGCGAGTTTGGGAAAGTTCCTTCTGAACTTGACCTGATTATACCACTTAAATTAGCAACTAGTGACTAGCTACTAGGGATATGATTAGGTATAATTGTGCTATGAATAGGAAGGCGCAGTATAAACCGCAAGAGATTGAGGTCAAATGGCAGAAATATTGGGAGGAAAATAAAACTTTTTCGCCTGATCTTAAAAATGCTAAAAATCCCTACTACACACTAATGATGTTTCCATATCCTTCGGCAGAGGGCCTACATGTAGGGAATATGTATGCTTTTACAGGAGCAGATATTCACGGTCGCTACATGAGAATGAAGGGTAAGGATGTTTTTGAGCCGATCGGACTTGACGGGTTTGGCATACATTCTGAGAACTATGCGCTTGCGGTTGGCCGCCACCCGAGAGAGCAGGCCAAAATTTCAGAAAAGAATTTTTATAGACAGCTTCGGGCAACCGGAAACGCTTATGACTGGACAAGGACTTTAGAGACTTATGATCCGGATTATTATAGATGGACACAGTGGATATTTGTACAAATGTTTAAAAAAGGGTTGGCTTACCGCAAAAAAGCCCGGGTCAATTGGTGCCCTTCGGATAAAACCGTTTTAGCGGATGAACAAGTAATCGACGGGCGCTGCGAGCGTTGTTCGTCAGTTGTCGAGAAGCGCGACCTCGAACAATGGTTCTTTAAAATTACCGCATATGCTGATGCACTTCTTAATGGTTTGAACCAGATTGATTGGCCGGAAAAGATAAAGATTGCCCAGCGCCAGTGGATAGGAAAATCAGAGGGTTCCCGAATCAAGTTCAAAGTTCAAAATTCAAAGTTAAAAATTAAGGAGATAGAGGTGTTTACTACACGAGCAGATACTTTGTTCGGCGCCACCTTTTTAGTGCTTGCTCCTGAGCACCCGATTTCAACGTCAATCAGAGATAAGTTTGTCCAGCAATATATTGAAAAGGCGAAAAAGAAATCGGATAAGGAGAGGATCGAGAACAAAGAAAAAACTGGCGTATTTTCCGGTCTATATGGTATAAACCCGGTTAACAAAGAGAAAATTCCTATTTGGATCGCAGATTACGCGGTAATGGGCTACGGTACAGGTGCTTTGTTTGGAGATGCGCATGACGAGCGCGATACTGAATTTGCCAAAAAGTATGGTATTCGACTTAAGCCTACGTTGCATACAGGAGACAAAAAAAAAGATAAGCGAATCGATAGTCTTGAGGAGTGTTTCACCGGGGACGGGGTTTTATTTGATTCAGGTGAGTTTTCAGGTTTGAGTTCGGCCGAAGCAAAGAAGAAAATAGCCCAGTGGCTTGAGAGGTACAGAGCCGGAGGACCAGAAACAACTTATCATCTGCGGGATTGGTTGATTTCACGCCAAAGATATTGGGGCCCGCCGATTCCCATCATTTACTGTCGTAAATGCTGGGGAAACTCAAAACTCAAAACTCAAAATTCAAAACTGATCGAAGGCAGGGATTACGCAATAATTGACGGGAGGGAACATATGATTCGAGCAGTACCGGAAGAACAGTTGCCGGTCGAGCTCCCTGACGTAAAAGATTGGCGGCCGGAAGGAACAGGAACGTCTCCTTTAGCAAACCATCCGGAGTTCTACCAAACAAAGTGCCCATCCTGTAATAGTTCTGCAAAACGTGAAACGGATGTTTCCGATACCTTCTTAGACTCATCCTGGTACTACCTGCGCTATTTGAGCATTCAGAATCAAGAAGCAAGAATCAAGAAGCAAGGAACTAGTTCTAAAGACATCAAATCGGATCAACCATTGGAAATTGGAAATTTGAAATTGGACATTCCTTACGATCTGAAGATCGTAAGGCGGTGGTGTCCCATAGCAATTTACATTGGCGGAGCAGAGCATTCGGTGCTACATCTTTTATATGTTCGTTTTATAGCGATGGTATTGCATGATCTAAATTTAGATGATAGATTATCGATCATAGATAATAGATCGAAAATCAATATCCAAAATCTAAGATCTAAGATCCATGATCTAGCTTTGCCTTTCGCCGAGCCTTTCCCACGCTTTTTTGCGCACGGACTTATTATCTCAGAGGGTGCCAAAATGAGCAAGTCGCGTGGCAACATAGTTGTTCCTGACATTTACATTGAAAAATTCGGAGCCGATACTTTAAGGCTTTATCTTATGTTTCTTGGCCCATTTTCTCAAGGTGGAGATTTTCGCGATACCGGAATCGAAGGAATGCACCGTTTCGTGCGCAGGGTTTGGAACTTGTTTACCACAAAAGAGTTCGGGGAGGACAATCAAGATACACTTCAAATGATAAATAAGACCATTAAAAAAGTAACGCTTGACATTGAAGAATTCTCTTATAATACGGCAATAGCAAGGCTAATGGAATTTTACAACTTCATTTCGGACAACAATAAATCATGGTCGCAGCAAACCGCGAGATCATATCTCAGGCTTTTCGCACCGTTCGCGCCACATTTGGCGGAGGAGGTATGGCAAGAAATGAAGCATGAAGCAAGAAGCAAGAATCAAGGGGAAATTAACCATGATTCAAAATTCATGATTCGTGATTCCATTCACTTTAGTGAGTGGCCAAAATATGATGAAAAATATTTAGTCCAAGAAAAAGTTACCGTTGTGGTTCAGGTGAATGGAAAAAGACGAGGAGAAGTCACGATTGATAGTTCGAACATTGGAAAAAAGAATGAGGTCGAATCTCTCGCGCGAAAAGAAGTCGAAAAATACGTTGCAGGAAAATCCGTGAAAAACGTCATTTACATCCCCGGCCGCATTATAAATTTTGTTATTTGATATAATATCGCACAATGTCCCATGAACAATTACAGCCAGCACAAGTGCCTGAGGGTGAAATAATTCTGGCTGAAGGTGTTCCAATGTCTGTTTCACCGGCTTCCTCATTTGAAAATACGATAAGTTTCTTTTCCGCAATGACCTTTCTTTTGGATCAAAAAAATCCGCCAAAGCCGTTTGGGTATAAAAAATCAATGACCCAAACCTTTCAGCAGTGGGTACGAAATTGGGAAATCCTGGGAAGACATTTAGGGACAGATGCAGTTTTAGTAGAGATCGGGGATCAAGGTGGAGTTACAGGAGAAGGAGTCCGTCAAGTTGTAAAACGGTTAGTAAGCCAATCATGGGATGTTGCGCCCGCCGCTTTAAGAGAAGCTTTCCCACGAGAAAGTCTTTCTACAAAAAAACCATACTCTCTTCACAAAGGCATGCGAATTTCGCAAGCGCGTGGCGGGAAGATGCGTGCAGCAATAGAGGCGGTGATAGCAGGGAAAAGCGCTGTTCCCTATAAAATAGAAGCGCAAACGAGAAAATACCAAGAAAACCTGGGCTTTCTGGCAGGAGGAATACTTGATGATAGGCAAATTCTTGCGATATTTGAAGATATAGAGAGGCATAACAGACTTGAGGTGTGCAGACACTTAAGAAAAGCCGGTATTCTAGTTTCCCTTAGAAAAGCTGCCAGAAATGAAGGGGTATTTCCCCCTAAGAGATTGTCAGCCGCATACCGACTATTGAAAGAGTTAGAGATCCCTGTGCTACAGGTAGAACAGCAAGTTATAGACGAAAGTGGGAGGAAGCGGATACATACCTACCGCTTTGTACTCAATAACCATGAAAGGACAAAAGAGGCATTTGCCCACCCCTCATTTGATACGTTTCGAACAAATCCTGTCGAGGTGTTAGGCAGAGCTACTTTGGAAATCCCAACGACAAGTATTACTAAAGATCCCGAGTATATATCCATGGTAAGCTTTTTAAAAGAAAAGGAGATTCCTATTAAACCAGAAGAAGTACGAGGATACTTAGACCCTAATTGTCCGGTTTCTGTGTACTATTTACGTGTTCGTAGAGATCTATTTATTCGCAAAGAGGATGCGGCCTCTTTAGGTGCATATCTTGCAAAAAAACTTACTAACAATTGACAACTGACAATTGGCCGATCTACAATTTTGTCAGTGGACACTTCCGAAAAATCATTTCATGATAAGGCCTTGCTGTTTGCAAAACAAAATTTTCTTATTGTGGGGCTGTTTGTAGTAGGGTTGATATTATTAAGTAGTGGTTTGATACAGATGACGGGGCAGCAGCAGGCTTCGATTAAATTTGAAGATGGACAAGCCGTTGAGGGTTCGTCGGTTTCAAAAATTAAGGTTGACGTTGAAGGAGAAGTAATAAAACCGGGCGTTTATGAACTTTCTCAAGATGCGCGTGTGCAGGATGCTCTAATTGCGGCCGGTGGGTTAACTTCGGATGCAAATAGAAAAGCCATTAATCTTGCAGCCAAAATTGTTGACGGACAAAAAATATATGTTCCAGCAGAAGGGGAGATTGTGACGGGTACCACCCGTTCGACAAGCTCAGGGCAAGCAAGTATCACGGGTTTGATTTCGGTAAATTCGGCTTCGACATCTGAACTTGAAGAGTTGCCGGGGATTGGGCCTGTGACAGCAGGGAAAATTATAGACAATCGACCATATGGTTCGGTAGAAGAGTTATTAGAAAGAAAAATAGTCGGAAAAGCAACATATGAGAAGATTCGAGACCTAATTAGTCTATGATGATAGAGTATTTGAAAATAGTTATTTGAAAATGGAAATTAGTAATGGAGTGTGGAAAATAGAAAATAGTTAAATAATAATAAATAACCCCAATTTCTAGTATCTAATTTCTATAACCATTTTCTAATTTCTAACAACCAATTTCCCATGCTTAGGTTTATCATCATTCTTTCACTCGTTTTTCTTGTCCGCGTAGTGCTTTTCTATTCATTCGAGAATAAAACGATAAAAACGACCAATACAACTAACATAGCTGTTGTTCAAGATATAAAAAGTCATATTAAAGAAATTTATCGCTCAGTATTGAACCCGAAAGATGCAGATTTATTAATAGGGGTAGTTTTTGGTGAGAATCTCACGAAGACCTCAAAAGAGAAGTTCATTCAGACCGGAGTCCTTCATGTCGTGGCGGCGTCTGGCATGAACGTTAGCATGCTGACTTCTTTTCTGCTAGGAACTTTGGTAGTCTTCTTAAGACGCCAGTACGCGCTCATTGTAACTTCAGTTATAGTTCTATTCTATGTCGCCTTGGCAGATTTCCAGCCCTCAATTATTCGAGCCGCGATTATGGCATTATTTGCACTTAGTGCAGGGTTGATAGGCCGTCAAAATACATCGCTTCTTGCTCTTTCTTTCGCCGCTTTTGCCATGATTTTCTGGGAACCTCGGGTTTTAAGCTCAATCAGCTTTATTTTATCCTTTTCGGCAACTCTTGGGATTATTTTATTGGACCCCATTTTAAAAAGAGGATTGTTCAAGCATTATTTTTTCGAGGATTTTCGAACAACAATCTCGGCCCAAATCGCAACAACTCCAATTCTGTTATTCTTTTTTGGAACTTATTCTCCAATTTCGATAATTGTCAATTTTTTGGTTCTTTGGACAGTCCCGCCCTTAATGGTTCTAGGAGGAATAAGCGCAGCTGCAAGTTTTATCTCAAAATCTTTGGCGTCTCCCTTTATTTATCTTTCTTTTCCACTTCTTTCGTATTTTCAGGTAGTGGTTGATTTTTTTGCTTCGAAAGTTACATCGATCGAGGTAAACAATGTCCCTTGGGCCATTATCGCAGGATATTATTTGATACTGTTAGCAGGAATATTATGGTTAAACAAGAAATTGGTTATTAGAAAATAGAAATTAGTAATGGAAAATTGAAAATAGAAAATAGCTTTTAAATACTTATTTTCAATATCCTATTTCTATAACCATTGTCCAATTTCCTACAACTATTTTCTAGAACACAAGTTAGACTATGAAGAAAATTTTTTTCCCGATTGTCATCTCGCTAGTTTCTTTAATTTTTATCTTTTCTTATCAGACTGGACAACTTTCTGATGAAGTTTTAACAGTTGTTTTCTGTGATGTGGGACAGGGAGATGCAATATATATTAGAACACCGGGCCAAGTTGATATTTTAGTAGATGGTGGTCGGGATAAAAAGGTTTTAGATTGCCTTTCGGATAACATGCCAGTTTGGGATAGAGATATCGAATTGATGTTTGCAACGCATCCGGATGCAGACCATATTGCAGGGCTTGTAGATGTTCTAGAAAGTTATAGTGTGAAATCTTTTAATACTGTTTCCGCAAAAAAAGATACCAAGATTTTTGAAACTCTCAAAAGCACAATTTCAGATAAAAAAATTCCGCATCGAGAGATCTCGCAAGGCGATAGTTTTTCTCTGTCCGATGGAGTAGTTATAGAAACAAAATGGCCGCCGGCCCAGAGGGCGCTCTGGCCCGGAGGGCCAAGGGAGGGCTTTTCGTCTCAAGATACCAACGAATATTCCTTAGTTCAGATCCTTAGGTTCGGGGACTTCGATTTGCTTTTGACAGGAGATATTACTTATCAAATTCTAGACGCCTTGGATTTCGAGCCTGAATCGATAGAGGTTTTTAAACTTCCCCATCACGGTTCAAAAACCGGAGTAGACGATTCGACATTCGAGAAGATCAAAGTATCCCTTGCCATAATCTCGGCCGGGAAAAACAACTCCTACCATCACCCTCATCCAAGCGTCCTTGCCTTGCTCAAAAAATTCGGCATCGGCTATAAAAGAACAGATGTGCATGGTTCCATTAAGATAGTGACTGACGGCAAAACCACCAAAGTCATTGACAACTGACAATTGACTGTTGACATAAAATAGTTTTAGTACTTAAACTTTTATAATGAAAATATGGTTCCAAATTTTCTCAGAAGCATTGGTTGATTTATCTGTGGTTTGGTTCGCTTCTGTATTTGTTGACACTCAATTATTCGAAGAATCGTTTAGTTCATTGCCGTCATTGACATTGAAGATCAGTCTTGCTATATTATCTTTAATCTTAGCCAAGAAGCTTCGAGAGGAGATAACTAAACCATGACGTTTACTGAGATTGCAAATAATGCTGCGGTTATGTATGCGCTTGTTTTAATTCTTGCCTTTCTGGCGTTTATTGCCTATAAAGTATCTACGAATAAGAAACCTCGGAGAAGATAATCATAGACTTTTGAGATATTCAAGGGCGCCGGCACTATATCTTGCCTTTGTAAATATAATAGGGCAGTGGAGACGGCTACTATCAAGTTTTTCCGGATCACCGACAAAGACAAACTCAACTGGGTAATCATCCTGGAGTTCCTCAGCCATATCAGTATCAGACTGACTATCTCCAACGGTTATAAAATGTTCTGGTTTGATGCCTTTTGATTGTATCCAATCAGCGATTTTTCTTGCTCCCAAGTGCTTTCCAACATGAGCGTTTTGGATATCAGTTGCAATGGTTGTAGGATCAATTCTCAAATTCAGGTTTTTGTAGTCAGGATCAAGCAATATTCTATTCATCTCTTCAACAAGATCTTTTTGCTTCTCAGAAAATTCGGTTATCGATTTTCCATCAATCATTTCTGTTGAAATCATTGTCAGTTTGCTTTCATCGAAAAACATAAGGTCAGAAAATCGTTCTTCGATTAACCTTCTGATTCTATCTTGCAGTTCCAAAGGTACCTCAATTGATTCATCAATATGATTTTTCCATGTCCCAGCCTCATATGCTTGCCAGGTTCCCCCTTTTTCACCAATTGCTATGAAGTTTGAAAGCTTGCTCTTGTCTTTGACTGATGTTTCGAGTTCCCTGAATATCCCTTTTTCCGAAAGCCAAGAAATAGAGCGTCCAGTATTCAATGTAACGACTTCATCTGAATCAAGTCTTTCCGCGATAGCCTCAATCAAACCTTTTTGAGTTACTTTTTTCTCGGCAGGATCAGTAATCACTCCATCAACATCAAAAAGAAATGCATGAGCAATAGTTTGGCTCATGTAATTATTATAACGCTTTTTAGAAATTCTTCTTGGGCTCTAAGTTTTTATGATACAATCAGAGCATAAGGAGAATGAGATGGAGGCTGAATCCCGAGACAAAACTTTTCAGGAATTACGAAGAAAGCATTCGATTGCCGTGTTTGCTACTCAAAACTCTATGAGATTACTTCTCAAGGCCGTAGACGAAAGTCTTTCGGGAGATAGCGTGGCGGAGATTGCTGTTTTACGGATTTTCTACTCGTTAAAAAGACTTCAGGTAGAAAAAGAGCTTGAAGTGTTCCTCGGTGCGAGCTCGACTAGTGGAACAGACGATAATATTGATTTACTTGTCCCAGCGCTGGCCGAAGCAAAAGAAGGAAATTATAGAGGTGTTAGGCAATGTTTTCTTATAGAGTTAGAGGCAGTTTCGTCTCTTCCTGATTTTAAAAATATACCAGATTCGATTAGGCTTGCTGAGTATGATTCCCGGTTTGCTTCTATGGTTCCCGATGAATCAAAGCCGTTTGTCGAGCCTCCCGATCCATGGGATGACCAGAGGTATATAGATGCCTACTATAGAAGTGTAAGCCCCTTGTGGACGCCACCTCGGAAGTCCTTGTTGTAGCTTCGTAGTTTAATGAATTGCCTCTTGCCCGCCTAATCTTACTTCTCGCCTTTTCAATTCTATTCGAATACGGCTCGAAGAGCGATTTATGGCGGACTTCGAGGTAAATTGCTATGCAATTTACCCCTTGCATTCCTTTCACGGCGTATGGTAGCCTTAAAATATAATTGAATAGCTAGAATAGTTGAATGGTTAGAATAGTTTAAAAAAAGCTATGTAGCCATTTTAGCTATTTTGACTATTCTCGATATTATGAAGAATATCCTACTCATTGATGATGAGAATGAGATGGCGCAGGTTTTTCAGACCGGGCTTACCGCGGCAGGATACTCTGTAACTATTGCTTCTGATGGAAAAAGCGGTCTTGATGCCGTAAAGAGTAATAAATTTGACGCAATTCTTATTGATCAAATGATGCCCGATATGTCAGGGGTAGATGTACTCAAAACCTTAAAATCGAATGAAGAAACAAAAAATATTCCGGTTGCGATGCTTACAAACTTTGGTCACGACGAAATGATAAAAGAGGCGCTTAACTTAGGCGCCAATGACTATATCTTAAAGTATCAAGTAGCTCCAAATGACCTCGCAGCCAAAGTCAAAAGTCTTGTCGGAGAATAGTAGGAATATGGGAGTGGACAGAAACGTTATTTCGGAATTAATAAAGCGGCAGGTGACAATTTTAGGACGGGATATTACTATGTCAAAAGTAAAAAACGTGCCGGGAATACAAGTTGATTCAAACGGAGAAATTGTCTCACTTCAGGGAGATCCTCAGATCATCCTTACAGACTTAATCAATCAATTCGTAGAATTATCAGGATTAATAGTAAAAAAGACAATGGAATCAATTTTGGCGGCAAGAGAGAGCGATCTGCCTGTAGAACAGGTTCAGATTCCCGCAGCGCAACCTTCGCCTCCTGAAAATCTTAATAAGGCATTGAATGTTAGCCAATGATAGACACAGAGCGTCTTTTTATAATTTTAGTTGAAGGAACGGCATTTATAGCAGCATTTGCGGCAGTGACCGGTGCGGCGATAATGTACCAGTTGACTCATAAATTTGGGACCGGAGTTATTGCATCAGGATTTAAGACTATTGCAGGCGGCATTCTCTTTATTGCCCTTGGAATAATTATAGACGCACTCAATTCATACTTTTTAATTTCGACAAATAATGTCTACTCGACATTGGCTTTTCTTATAAAAGGGTTTTGTTTTGTTGCAGGTACATACATAATTGTGGTTGGTTCAAAAAAGACCGCTGATCAGCTAGAATCCCTCACCAAATAAGTATCATGTAGCATGTATAATTTAATACTTGATACATAATACAAAATACATGATACTAAAACCATGGTGTGGTTTTTTGCCCTGACCACGGTCGTGTTTGCGGGTCTTGCCGCCTACCTGTCCTTTAGGGGAGAAAGAAGAGCAAACAAAGAAAAAACTCGTGACGATGTGGCTTCTGAAAGAATGCATGTAATTGTTCACGAACTTCGCGCCCCGATAACGGCCATAAAAGGTGCGGCGTCGCTATTGTTATCAAAAAGCATAGGAGAAGAGGAGCGGAACAAAATGCTTCATGTTATCTTTGATTCTTCCCGCGAGATGCTTTCACGAATTTCTGAGATTCTTGATTCGGCAAAGGTAGAAGAGGGGAAATTTATAATTAGAAAGGTAAAGTCTGATCTATCTGTGATTATTAAAGAACATATTGATGTATTTTCATATGCTGCTGCTGGAAAAGGGGTATACTTAGTTTTTCAGCCTACAACAATTCCTCAATTTTTTTTTGACCCAGGAAGAATTGGGCAAGTCATAAACAACTTAATCTCAAACAGTTTAAAATTCACAAAACAAGGCGGAAAAATAGAAGTTAAAATTCAAGCAAAAGAGGCGGAAATAGAGGTTTGCGTAGAGGATAATGGTGTAGGTATACCTGAGAATAAAAAAGTCTTTCTCTTCACAAAATTCGGCCAAATTGACAATGATGGCGCCTCCGGCCCAGAGGGCCTCCGGCCCGGCGGGGATGAATCAAGCGGTCTTGGTTTGTTCATCACTAAACAAATTGTAGAAGCTCATGGAGGAAAAATTTGGATAGAATCAAAAGAGGGTCAGGGGACAAAAGTATTCTTCACTTTGCCTTTTGATCAGGAGAAAATGCAAACCGCAGGGAGCGTTGAAGCGAGCACTATGGTTTCGCCTGGATGAAAAAAGTAGAAATGCGCTGTTTGTTTATACCGATTTAATCGGTATTGATTTGTTTCCGATAGAATCGGAACCCCCTCGCTATAGGCGGGGAGAGCGCATTAAGTTGTCGGCACGGACTATTCGGTTTTAGATCGGTGGGCGCGGCCAGTGTTGATGCGGCGCTCGAGCTTGCCCAACAAGAGCGGCAAAGCAAGCATCAGCGGTGCTGGCATAAGGATTATCGCGCTGGTCCACGTGAATGTTTCAACCCCAATCGAAATCATCATCGACATTAGAGTGAAACTCAGCATGAGAACAAGCCCGACAATTACGTACATTGGGTGTATGCCTTGGTCTTTGACCAGCCAGACGTACTTTGCTCGGAGAGCAAAATATCCAATGACTGCGATCGCAATCTCTGCGAGAACCAATACTATGTTCATCTTCCCTTTCCTTTCTTACTCGTGTCTGCGAGCGGCTAGATATTGAGGTTGAGTTTTTCGGCTACGAACATGAGAACAGCGGCTACCGCAAAAGATAGCATAGTTATGCCAATCATGGTCGCAACCATGGTTTCGTGTTCCCAATCGAGGGACCACTGGATGGCGTACTGTACTCCGATTCCAAATGCGGTGAGCGTAACTGCCAGAAGCAGCCACTTAAGATTTCTCATCGTTTTCCTCCGTTTCTCGCTTCGCGAATCTTCGCGAGCGGCTAGTTGTGTCGAGTTGTTCCTTTAAGCCCTTTACGGCAAAAGACTATACCTGTCAAAACAAGGGATACTGAAATGGCTATCCCATAAATTACCTCTTGTGAAGTTAGGAGGCCGATGGTGAATATTAGAACGCCGATCAGAGCGCAAAGGGCCAGATTGACTAGAAATGTATCCCTCATCTTATTTTCCCTTTTTCCGAGGAAGGCTTTGTGTTCTTCGGAATCGATCACGAAGAATCTTAACCACCAAAGCCAGCCCTGCCAGTATTCCAAATCCAAGTCCCAAGGGATTTGGACCAAGGAAAACTGCTATTATGACCGAGATTAAAAGAGTCAAGTCAATTATTCTTGACAGGCTCAAAACAACCTCCTTTTTTGAATATAGGCTTTCCGAGTAGATGTCCGTGTCAGTTGATAAGGTGCGATCCCAAATAGCTGTTAGCATTTAGCCTTTAGCTGTTAGCATAAGCCAGAAGCAAAGCGCCAAAAGCCAATAGCCAGTTCTCACACAGCTTTTATGCGAGTTTGGGAAAGTTCCTTAGAACCTAAGTGGATTATACCATTAGCTATAGAATAGTGTGAATGATTATTTTTCGCCGTGGCGGGGAACTTCTCCGAACCAAGGTCTATAGGTGTTATAGCTTAAGACGAATGGAAGATTTGGTTGCGCTTGGGCGAAAGCAACAAGTGCTGCCGCTATAAAATCATTACCTGCTAGATCAGGATCCGTCCTTATCACTTCTAAATTGGGATGTTTTTCATCCATAGGCAATCCTCCCGATGCTATTACCTTGCCTTCTCTTAATGGGGAAATAGTAATTTGTCTATCTAGGACTCCGGATTTATCAGCATAAACTCTTGGGATGTACTTACCGGCCCAGTAAATATTCGCGCTTATATTCTCCCAGAACCCCAACCTACCAGAAGCCATGCCTGCTTTCGCTAATTTACCTTTACCAATCTTCCCGCGTGGTATTCGAGCCATCCTAATCATATCCGGCATTTCACTTGCAATTCCCGGATCTATAGGATAATTATCTACTTCCAATCGCTCGCCAATCGCCTCGTTAACTACCCAACGGATCGCTTCCTCACCTTGATGATAGAACCAGAATAACGTGCTGTCGCGAAAGGGAGTTAATGGATAAAGCATGGTATTGTTTTTTTGAGCAGCTTCCACTATATCTTCCATTGACAACGCAAATTCCTTACCTGACGAATATACATTGTAAGTAGACCATGGGCCGGCTACAAGTCTTCCATTCGGATCAACCATCATTCCATCTATTGACCACTCCCCAAATTCTTCTCTTACAACTTTGAATCTTGATTCTATCCACGAAGCATTAGCTTTTTGAGTTTCGATAAAAATCCTATGGAAGTCCTCCATCAAAAAACGTTTAGCTTTGGACGCTGACCACGCTGTATCTGTTATGGGATCAAGCAGGCCTGAAAGCGGAGCTTTTTTTAAGGCACGCGCATGCCACCTCTCAAATGTTTCCTGAAGGGGCGTAAAGTGCAACTTTTCATTCATACGTAGTCAAGAAGTATACTATTTATCTTACTCGAATTCAAACTCAAGCTCCCCTGTGCCCTTGATACTTTTGATACCCCTTGATTATTGGAGGCTAATTCGGTAGATGTTGTGGGGGGCGCTTTCGGACAGCCTTGTTACTATAGTTATACTTGAGCCGTCCGGCCATGGGAAGACCAAATTGTCAAGAAACGGGCCATTGTAAACCGTTGTTAGATTTCCGCCGTCATACTCAACAATATTTATTTTCCCACTCCTGGCAAAAATCAAATGTCGCCCGTCAGGATGCCACAGATATTTATTCCGATTATCAGCCCCAATTTGATCGGGGTCTAAAATAAAGTAGTTCTTATCTTCGCGGACATCATAAATATAAGTTCTTCCCGCTACAAGATTTCTCTCGTCAGGTGTAGAATTAACAGAAGGAACGGGTTTCCTGAGCACAATTGGAAGTTTTGCGCTAACTGATGCTTCATAAAGCAATTTATCACCCTCAGGAGACGGTATTATGTTCTTAAAGTGCGTTAGCGCAACGTTTCTAAGATCACGTGACATAGAATCCATTATCTTCTTATCAAGCTCGGTTCTTTGTTGCTCCCAATCTCTTTGTACCGCAAGAAGAGTATTAGTCACATCGGATGGGTTTTGGTTTCTTGAGTCTGTGGCCAAAAGATAATATACACTATTCGTAAGTTTTACAAGAAGTTCGCGGCCATCAGGTGAGAATGAGAGTTCTTGTGCTTGCGAGAACTTATCTTGAATATCCCCAACAATCTGCGTGCCCGTTGCGGCAAGGAATATCAGATTCCTTGCGTTCATGTCAAGAACATATATCCCGTTTCTTGAGGCAGACGCTGAGGCAACAGCATACGCAAGAATCGAACCCGAACGATCCATAGTAACGTTTAAGACGCCAATTGTTGTTACGGCCTCAAGCTTTGGGGCAACCGGGAAAAGAAAGGCATTTGCCTCAGAAACAAGGCCGTTTTTAATTATTATCTTCTTACTCCATGGCAGATATCCGTCTTTTTCAATTCTGGCATCATATTCGCCCGGTTTTAGATTGATTGTATTATTGGTTGCGGTTGTAAGGTTGTTGTTTATGAGAAGACGAGCTCCATCCGGCCTAGATGTTGCAACAAGAAGACCTGTGCCTGCTATGATTTTCCCGTCAGAACCGCCGTTTAATGAAATTCTATAGCCTGTGGCATAGAGAATGGCAGCAATCGAGCCTAAGGTGATAAAAAGCCCAATGAGAATACCAGAGATCAAAATTCTTTTCATGGCTGATTCGTAAGGTATATTATAGTGGTTTTCAGGGTTATTGCAAGAAAATGGTTATTGGAAAATGGAAATTAGTAAAACCATTATCTAATATCTAATAACCAATTTCCAATAGCTTCTGATACTTTTACAATAGTTTGATCTCTTGTAACTTGTCTTGCGTAATGCTATAAAAAACATGTTCTCTTCGATTTCCGATAAATTGATAGGGAAGAGATATGGTTTGACAGGGTCAAACCAAAATGGTCAAGGTTTTGGTTGGAGCTGCCAGTATGGTAAAGGGGTTTGGTTTTTGGTGATTTACCTAAGACCCAAACTATGACAATACGAGCAGCTACACCCAAACCCTAAAACTAAACCAAATTAAACTATGTTATCCAAAAGAGTGGGTATTGATTTAGGTACGGCTAATGTTCTAGTTTATTTAGCAGGTAAGGGTGTGGTTTTGAATGAACCTACGGTTGTTGCCGTGAGAGCGGACGACAATAAGGTTGTGGCTGTTGGATCTGAGGCCAAAGAAATGCTTGGAAGAACTCCCGGCAATATTGTTGCAACACGTCCTCTCAAAGACGGAGTAATCGCAGACTATGTTATTACGGAATCGATGCTTTCATATTTTATTGATAAAGTTTGCGGCCGCTCCCGCTTTATTAAGCCTGAAATTATGGTATGTATTCCATCTGGCGTGACTCAGGTTGAAAAAAGGGCGGTTTTGGATGCAACAATGGCAGCAGGCGCCGGAAATGTGTATTTAATCGAGGAGCCGCTTGCCGCGGCAATTGGAGCCAAAATTCCCATTGCCCAGGCAACGGGCCATATGATTTTAGATTCAGGAGGAGGGACAACCGATATTGCCGTTATTTCTTTAGGTGGAGTAGTGGTTCATAGATCAATTAGAGTTGCCGGGAACAAGATTGAGGAGGCTATAGCCAACCACATTAGGAAGAGATTTAATCTTTTGGTGGGTGAACGGACCGCTGAGGAAATAAAAATGACTCTTGCCAACGCGATAGTTGGCGATGAAAATAAAACAATGGAGATTAAGGGACGTGATAGCGTAACCGGTTTGCCGCGGGCAATAGAGATATCGGAGAAAGAGGTAAATGAAGCTATCCAGCCCGTTCTTAAAGCCATGATCTCAGCAATTCGAGAAGTTTTTGAGGCAACTCCGCCGGAACTTGCATCAGATATTATAGAAAAAGGGATTGTTTTGTCCGGGGGAACATCATTACTCCGAAATCTTGACAATTATATTGCCCGCGAAACCGGCGTTCCTGCATACGTTGCGGAGGACCCCTTGTTTTGTGTTGTAAGAGGAGTTGGGGTTGCGCTTGAAAATCTTGAGCTATACAAGAGATCTATAAATCGGGACTAGTAACTAGGGAAATGTCCCAAGTTGGGATTTTAAACATTGGTGTTTGTTTAGAAATTAGATCAATTAGGTTAATTAGGTCAATTTAATAAATACGTCTTATAGTTGAGTTAAATTATACAATCAATATGTTTGGTTTTCACAAATTTTTCATGCAGATTCATAATAGATTTATCCTATAAAACTATCGTAATAGAGATATAAAAACACGGTGATATTTAATACAAATTTCTTGATTTGATATGAAAATCCGCGATTACAAAAAGTATTCTAAACCCCCCAATCAGAATGTGATATCTTCTTTAGAAAATAATCTTGTAGTATAATAGAAAACATGCTTAACAAGACCAACATTTTAGGGGTAGGCTTTACTGAAGAAAAAGAAAGTAAAATCCTAGAGTATATATTTAGCGAGCTTCGAAAAGATAAAAAGAGGCGAGACAAAATAGTAATTTTTACCCCTAATCCCGAGCAAGTTGCTGCGGCAGTAAGAAACGAGGATCTTCGAAATCTTTTGAATCAGGCTCAAATTAGCCTGCCAGATGGTGTCGGGATATTGTGGGCGGCAAAGCTTTTTGGAAAACCAATTTACGCACGAATTACGGGCGTTGATTTCATGAAAAGTCTTGTGAAAAGCATTTCAAATCAGCCCGTCATTACGGGCTATTTTGGGGGTCAGAAGGGTGTGGCAGAAGCCTGCGCGCTCTGCTTACAAAAAAAATGGCCAAATTTGCGTGTCGGGTATGCTTCTGACTTCTACGACAAAGAAAAAATGATACAGTCTGATATAGATATTCTGTTCGTTGCGCTTGGTTTTCCAAAACAGGAGAAATGGATTTTTGAGCATAAAGATGAAATTCCTGCAACAGTAATAATGGCCGTAGGAGGAGCATTCGATTTTTTCTCTGGTCGAATCATGCGCGCTCCCGGTTTTGTTAGAAGGATAGGGTTCGAGTGGCTCTTTCGACTAATTTTACAGCCGTGGCGGTTTTGGCGGCAGCTCCAAATTTGGCATTTTAGCGGTCTAATTTTTCGGGAAGCACTTACTAACCGTCTGAAAAGACTTAAGACGTAAGACTTAAAACTTATAATTAGCTTCAGTTAGCCTCAAAAAACCCGGCGAGAAAAATATAGCAGCTTCAATTTCCAATCTCAAGTTATCAACCTCCAATTAATTGATCAATTAATCAATTTGAAAATTAACTGGAAACTTAAATAAAGTGTCCAATAGTAATTTTGCTATCTTGACCCCGCTATGAAGCTTACTTGCTCCCGTGGTCTACGTCCACGCGTCGCAAGGGCGCTCATACGGGGTCTGCGCGCCAAAATAAATCTTATAGTCTTTTTGGCGCTTGACAACTATGATAGGTTTTGCTAGTCTTATTTCATATACGATATAGATAATAAGTAATTTTAACTAGTATGCCACAGCAAACTATATCAATTGACAACCTACCAGATCTACTAACAGTTCGAGAAGTGGCGCAAATTTTGCGGGTTTCACCATTAACAATCAAAAGATGGGGTAAAAGAGGTAAGCTTCCGGCGATTCGTATTAACTCTCGCGGCGACCGCCGTTACAAAAAAGAAGCCGTCCTATATTTATTAGGAATACAAGCCAAAATCGAAGTCTAATATCTGATCTCCATTGACTTTTGAATTAAAAAAAATACCTCTCGGATTTTATACGAGCAGAAAGTTAAAACTATAAAGAAAGCGAATTGTAACTAAGGACCTCTAAGCATGATTTCTCCAGTAATGGAGCTTTGCTTATTATTTATTATATTTTTGCATCAGTTCTAACCTATTTCAGTAAGATTACCTACATTTTCTTCATGTCATTTTAATATCAAAAAGAAATAAAGAATAGAGATTATAATTCGGTAGATTCCAAAAGGGATGAAGGTATTGGCCTGAATGTATTTGAGGAGCCATTTGATTGAAATTAGCGCAACGGCAAAGGAAGTGATAAAGCCGGCCGTAAGGGCTGTAAGTTGGTAAGATGTAAGTTGTAAGAAATTCGATTGATTGAGATCAAGGGCGGTTGCGGCGAGCATGGTCGGAACTGCCAACAAAAATGAAAATTCGACTGCCTCTTTTCTTGTCAAACCAACAAGAAGCCCACCAATAATTGTTGCCGCGGCACGGCTGATGCCTGGAATCATCGAGACGGATTGGAAAAGCCCAATTACGAAGGCCTTTTCATAGGAAAGTTGGCTTTTAGCTGTTAGCTTTTGGCTTTTGGCTTTGAAGATGAACTCGACGGCGATCAAAACTATTCCTCCCAGGAATAAAGAGAGTAGAACTACTTCGGAACTGCCGATTAGATATTGTTTGATGAATTTGTATAGTGTAAATCCTATTATTGCGGTTGGAACAAAAGCAACAAGAATCCGCTTGATTAATTCAAAATTGCCAAAAACGGTTCGAAAGTAAAGAAAAACCACTGCCAAAATAGCGCCAGATTGGATAGCTATCTCAAAAGTTTTCACAAACTCGGTCTGCTCGATTCTTAAAAGATTTGAAACAAAAATCAAATGTCCCGTAGATGAGATAGGAAGAAACTCGGTGATACCCTCTACGACTCCCAATATTAATGCATAAGGCAACTCCACAAGGTAAGTATAAAGTATTTTAAGGGCGTGCGAAAGGGGAATGTACATTGACATTAAGGAAATATTTAACTACGCTTTTATTGTGAAAGATTTTATATCAGATCGTCATTCGCCCCTTCAAATAGCAGCGTTTTTATTTGTTATTTTGATCCTTGGAGGCATTTTGTTCGGAATAATGTCAAAAGTTGTAACTCCGGGCGGCAGCGGCAAAAGCTCCCAGGAGGAGGGAGATCAGGGTGGAGATGGCCTGAAGATAAAAAGTTTTAAGCCCTTTGTTCCTAGCACCTTTAAAATGCTTGTGGAATATGACGGTCAGAGCGGGCGACTCGAGCTAAAAGAATTCAGCGTATTATCAGAGCGCATAGAGTACGACGCAAGGCTTGCCTCAGGTTCTTCTTACAAGATTGTTTTCAATGGCGATAAGGGATCGGTGATCTCTTCACTCCCGGTTTCGGTAAACGAACATATTTTTTCTCATCCTGGACCCGGAGAGGCAGCTAAAAACACCGATTTCCCCAACAAAATAGCTTCTTATATCTATGTGCCGTTTGATGCAAAAGTAAAAAATGTGAGTCTTCTTAAAAACGGGCAGATAGTTTTTGAGATTCCGGTTCCTTCCTACCCTGTGCAGGAAGGAAAAGTAAGAAATACTTCGCAAATTGCGCAAACTTGCAGCCGGATTCCGATCGCGATAATTAGCGATGGGTATTCGAACATGGCTGCTTTCAGAAACGACGCAAATAATATTATCTTGAGCCTTTCCGTTGACCCATACGGAGCCGCATCAAATTACTTTGATTTTAAAATCTATGAAAATACAACCCCCACAGGCTGCACAAGTAATATTGTTGCATGTTTTAACACGCCAGCGCTTAACGGCGTAATCCAATCGGCAAGAGCAGAAACTGGCGCTGCTGGCGCAATAGTTCTTGTCCAGGGTGGGAACACAAGCGCTTCGGTGATCGGATCAGGTCCCGCGGTCATCAACACAATTGATTCGGGAAATCTTATCTGGCGAGGCAAGCACGAGTTTTTGGGCCATATGATTGGGCAACTCTACGACCGCTACTATAATCAAGGGGCAGGATATGTAAGTCAGACAAGTCTTAATCCGGGGCTTAGGAGCAATTGTTCGGATAATCCCGCGGGAGAGGCATTTTGGCGTGATGCCGGATCAACCGGAGCATACCCCGGATGTGCCACGAGTACTTCATTCTACGCTCCTTTCCAGCCCAATTGCGGTCCAAGCGGAAGTTCGGGAACTGTTATGGCTTTATGCGGCGGACAAGGTTTTGACAGTGTTGAGCGAGCTTGGATAGCGCAGAGTATTCTTCCGGTTCTGACTTGCCAAAACCCGCCGGCTACAAACAACCCAGGGGATGAGAGAGAAAATAATAACGGTACAGGCGGAGGCGGAGGGGACACAGGCGGCGGTAAGGACGCTTCGTGCACCTGTCCTAACGGATGGGTTATTGGCTCAGATGGAACAGTTAATCAAAACTACACAGGAGTTTGCGGTGAGGCAGTTTGCGGATCCGATCATCAGTATTGGCGCTGTCAAACCCAGAACAATTGGCAGCCTCTTGGTGGTAGTTGCGGGGGTACATCGGAGGGAGGCGGCGCAGGTGGAGGCTACTCAATAACCTCAGGTATGGCAGACAACCTTAATTATCCGGGCGGCGACATCTCAGGCTATGATTCTCCAAGCCCTCAAATGTGCCAATCAGACTGCCAACTTAACCAGGAGTGTCTTGCTTGGACGTGGGTTAAGCCTGGATATCAGGGGCCAAGTGGAAAATGCTGGCTGAAAAATGGGACTCATGAGCTTTGTTATTACTACACGGGGGGCGTATCGGGCGCAAAGCCCGCAGATGTAAATAACACCTGTCCCATCGGTCCCCACGGAAACGGCGGGCCGGTACCCGGAGCTCCATAGTTTGACTAGTCACCGATTCGCTTCGCAAGGGCGGCGTAGAAGATATTTAAGTCGAGCTCGTCGACTTTCCCGTCAAGATTGAGATCCGCCTTTTCCTTATTTGAACATGATTTGGAGCCGTAGCAGGAGATAAGCGCGTTGTAATCAAGCAAGTTAAGCTCATTATTTTGATCAAGATCTCCCAGAATAAGTTCCTGCGGAGCCAAACCAGTTGTTTGCCCCAGGTTTACCTGAGTGATTAAAGAACGACGAAGAGTATTATTTAACCTAATCTTGATAATGTATGCTCCTTGAGAAAGACTTGATCCAAGATTTACATTGCCTTGAAAGCTTGATGTGCTACTGTTGTATGTAAGCAACCCCGATGTATCCAATACTGGCTGATTTTGAGTAGATAGTATCTGGACCTCAAGAGGAATAGATGATCTTATAGGATTCGGATTTTGTCCAATGACAGTATTTGATCCAATACCAACAAGTTTGATGTCGAACAAAATTGAAGCTTGATTGGCAGCGACCGTAGGAGTTGGGCTAGGTATGAATATTGGGGTAAGCGTTGGTGAAGGAGTTATTATGGGATTATCATTTGGGCAATTTTGACTCAGTACTTCTGTCCCAACTTGAGGCAGTGTGTTAAATTGCTCAAAGCTAATCGCACTACCATTCCACTTCACAAATCTGGAAGGGTCGGAGGAGAACATTGTATCACCTTCAAAATTAAGGCTAGTGCCAGAAGGAGCTTGTGGCACTGACGTATATTCAACAACGTACCGTGTTACAATATAGCAGTTATTATGACTCACAACGCGTCCCAGCGATCCTGAATTGGTTTGCTTGATGCCGTCACCGGGCCCAAAACAACGCTCGCCGGAAATAAATATGTCCCCTGCAGAGTTGCTACCAACTTTGTAACAGGCCTGTTGTCCGTAGTCGCCCGTTATTAGATTATGGATATAGTTGTTTTCTATATAAAGCGGCCCAACTAAGCTGGGCGCGTAGGCAATTCCTATGCCACACCCGGAAATCTCATTGCGGCGCACTGTAATGTTCTCATTGCGGCCTTCCATCTGTATACCGTCGTCGGCACAGTTGGTGATTCGATTGGCTTCCACAAGTGAGTTGGCAACGAAGCCTCCCCATGCATCACCTTCCGCCTCAGATCCAATTCCATCCCAAACAGAGGAGATTACGTTACGGGCAATATAATGATTACCTATGCCATGGGAGGAATTAGTATTTTTCATCCATATGCCATTACCACGTCTGGCAGAGTTGCCAGTGATTTTAGAGTCTAAAACTTTCAGGCCCGTACACGGTTGCCAGCAGGCAACTCCTGCGGCAAATTGATCGCCAGAACCATCGCAGTCTGGATTTACTATCTCGACATTGCGAATGGTAACGTTCGGAGCCTCCACCCTGATCCCCGCCTCACGCACGTTCTTAATTAGATAGTTTTCAATGATGGCTCCTTCCTGGACAACAACCAAACCATTATCTTGAGAGCACTTGCCGTCAATGACGATAATTTGGGGCGATGAGTCAAGAGCGCTAGTTTCCGCCGCCTTCTGTCTGATATCCTGCGTCCTTCCAATTTGCCAAATTATCACAGGCAGTCCAATTAGACTTAAAAAAACAACAATTGCGGCAATAATATTCTTGCGACTCGGAATGTTAAAGGTTATAAGACCCACATTCTTAATATATATAAACTACCAATATCTAGCAAGTTTATAAAATGTTTAGTCGCCTGTTCGCTTCGCAAGGGCGGCGTAGAAGATATTTAAGTCGAGCTCGTCGACTTTCCCGTCAAGATTGAGATCCGCCTTTTCCTTATTTGAACATGATTTGGAGCCGTAGCAGGAGATAAGCGCGTTGTAATCAAGCAAGTTAAGCTCATTATTTTGATCAAGATCTCCTGAAATAAGCTCTTTCTCAGGTAGGTTAGTTGTTTGTCCGGGTGTAATTTGTGAAGTTATCGCTTTCCATAGAGCGTTATTTAGCCTTACTTTAAACACATATGCTGATTCTGTGAGATCCGATCCAAGGAAGACAGTACCTTTGAAGCTTGCCGTGGCAGAATCAAAAATCAGATTGCCCCCCACATCTTTAATTTTCTGACTATTTAAATTAAAAACCTGAATTTCAACAGGGAGGCTGGTTTTCACGGGATTATTATTTTGTCCAAGAGATGTATTTGAACCGATTCCGGCTAGTTTTATAGTGAGCGCGATTGAGCTTTGGTTCGGAGAAAGGGTTGGAGTTGGACTAGGCTGCTGGGAAGTAGGCGTAGGGCTTGCTGTCGGAGTAGGAGTGTTAGTTAGAGTGGGTGTTAAAGTGGGCGTTGGAGTTTTTGTCGGCGTTGGAGTGGGGGTCGCAGTCGGGGAACTGCCTCCTGTGCCGCCTGTAATCGTTATAGAAACTGTTTCTTCGGCTACTTTTGAATTATTAACTATTGCTTCTACTTTTAGTTGTCTTGAGCCGGGAGTTGCGCCAGCATTGATTTTAACGCCGATGCAGTCTCCTCCTCCAATACCATTATCGTCCCACTCCGACACTAATGTAAATGTTCCCCCTGATGATGAAAGAAGCCGGACATGAAAAGGAATATTTTGAGGAGTTAATGCATAACAAAGGGTTACGCTTTCACCTGGCTTAACTTGTGTAGGCGATACATTTAGTGAAAGACTATATTGGATGTTCCCGTCACCCGGCTGCTGGGTGGGTACAGGGATGTTTGTGGGAACAGGTTGGTATCCACCTGGCTGTGTTGGTATAGGAGCTCCGCCCGTCTTTGCTCCAGAAATGCAGCAGTCTGCAGGACTATTTGCAACAGAGGCAGGTTTTGGATTCTTTTTATAGCAATGAGCGCTCGATCCCTGAACACCTGGCCTTACCCAAGTCCAAGCGGCGCAATTTGAATCATTCTGGCAGGAAGTTTGGCAGGCTGCAGGACTTGATGCGTCTCCTTCAGGGAAATAGTCATTTCCCAAATAGTTAATACATGCCATATTTGTAGTGTTATAACCGGGAGTCCCTGCACAAGCATCACCGCCGCCACCTGGTTGAGTCGGTTGAGGTGCGTCGCCGACACAATACCCACTATCGCAATTACCCGATCTACAGATAATATCTATATCTAAACCGTCGTAACCTCTGCATTCCGATCCTGGACCGCCTCCTCCGCTGAAACAATAGTTGGGCAAGTTTTCCTGGAAGCTGTCAAGACAAAATCCAACGACACATTGAGAATGCTGTGTGCATCCATCACTTCCGCCACTGCTAATTGTTTGAACGCATTCGGCACCTGTGCTATAAATTCTGCAAACTTCTCCTTGAGATGCTTCGCAAACGTGGAGAGTAATGCCATTCTTTACCACATTGTAGTTTCCATCAGCTCCTCCCGCACATGACGCGCCTGATTCAAAGGTGCCCGGCACGGAAGTTTCCGCAATTTCAACAAATTGTTCTTTGTTTGTAATTTCTGATATTGGTTGGGGTTGTGATTTTTGTTCACCTTGACCGCCCAAAATTACATAGAATATTGAGCCTGTTAAAACTATCAAGACTATGAGTAAGGCTCCGGTTTGATGATACAGAGAAAATATTTTTTTATGGAATGCCATTACTTCTATACTATCTAGTTTCCAATTCGCTTTGCAAGACCGGAATAGAAGATATTAATGTCTTTTTCATCAATTAGGCCGTCAATGTTTAAATCAGTCGATGATTTTTGTTCACAGCTTTTTCTCCCATAGCAAGAAAGTAATATGTTGTAATCGGCAAGCGAAAGCTCATTGTCCTGATTTAAGTCTCCTGAGACCAGTTGAGTTTGTTGTGTTTCAGACTTTTGACTTGAAACTAGAGTAATTATTCCTGGAGTTCGTCTCCAGAGAGTGTTATCAAGTTTTGCTTTAATAACATACGACCCTGTTAAACTACCGACAGAGATTTCCCCCCTAAAGCTTTGTGATATAGAATCGAACGTTACGCTTCCAGGGATATTTTTAACTTTCTGATTTTGTAGATCAAAAATGTCAATATCAGCATTTAAAACCCTTACAATAGGGTTTGAATTTTGACCCAGAGCTTGATTTAATCCAAAGCCCGGCAAAGCTAAGTTAAGAGCAATTTTAGAATCAAAAGAGATAGGTATTTGCAATTGGCAATTTTGTTCATCAGAATAGAGAGTTCTCCCCTTATCAACAAAAAAATCGAAATCGTACATTGCATCCCACCAATTTCTCATTTTTTGGCCATTGTAAACGATGCAATTGTTATATCCGGGGATATTCTGCAAAAACCATTTATAAAATCCAATTTCTGTACACCCCCATTGACTACAATTTGCGTTTGCATATGTGGTTTGTGAATCATCGGGATGCCATGTTTCGCAATTGTTTTCACGGTAATCCTGAATTTGATAATTATAATTGTCAGACAATAATGGATTAAGGCTTGTATTATTTCCCGAACGCCGCCAGTTGGGCGTGTAATGGGCATTGCCACAAGAACTTCTGTAATCGTGGATTTCATGACATATTCTTTGTGAGTTAATAATAGGGCATGCCCCCTCAGCTTGAATATATTCGGAAAAGTCATTCCAGAAAATACTAGAAGCTATGTATTCAAATATATTTTCCAACTGATGGAGACGGTTATGCAACATTTCCGCAACAGATCTTTGATAATTAAAGTTATAAAGCACATAAGAATGATTGCACTTTGGCATTCTGTATTGTGGGAGATAATTAGGATCAGTTTCTCTTGGAATCGAATTACTAATGTCTCCATATTTACCGGACATTCGAGATTCATCCGGCTCTATTTCTCCGTGGTGATAACCAAACATCCATACCTCTTTTACCCCCTTATTATTTATATAGTCGCAAATATTTACACCATCTAAAATTTGCCTGTAATCGGGCCTGTATATGCCGCGTTCCGCCCAAAGGATATTTCCTCTTGGAATTTTTGTGTAGAAATTTTTCGTATCGGCGATAGAGTAAGATATGTAAGATGGAGCGCTACTATCTTTATATCCGTGATATCTAGTGCTTTCTGTAGCTTCGGCTAACATCGTATTAACTAGTCCATTTACGTAATTCTCTTTTTCTTGGGCTGTTATATTTTCACCTGTTTCATTTGGGTCTAGATTATTTGGGTTATTAGGATCTTTAGGATAGTATCCGATTATAAGCACTTTCGGCTTTGGAAAACTGGTTTGATTGTTAGGTATTGTGGGTATTGTGGTTGGGGTGGCAATGGGTGGGCGTTGAGTTGCTGCGGGGGCGGTGTTGTCATCAATTACGTCACCCCCCGGATTATTAGAAGTAAAATCATTCGCCCAGTAATTTCCGGAGTTAGCAATACCCATTGCGCGTGAATCAGAGCTTAACATATTATCATTATGGTCTGGTGAAGCCTTCCAGCCATTAAATACTTGTTGGGCTGTTGGAGCCATGGCTGCATTCTCATATCCGGGACCGCCTAGGTTAGGGACACAATCGCTAAATCTGGTCGCAAGATCCCTTCCCTGATAATCTACGTGCCCTAAATAATTGTGGGTGTTCATGTCTTCTGCAAGGTTTGCAGCCATGTTGTTTAGAAGCCCCGAGATCTCAAGCGCTGACAGTCCGTTTCGTTGTCTATAATTATTAATCATCTCAATCAAACTCTTCTCTTCAGTTGTTAATCCAGCGCTAGTTGAGTCGCATCCCCCAGCTTCAACTCCTGCAAGCAAATCTTGCTCAATAACAACGGGGCCCGGATTATCTTGCGATAATTCAATCTCGCTTTGAGCAATTTGGGCGATTTGCTTGGGCGTTTCTCCAACATCACGCGGACCAAAAACAATATAAAAAAGAGCGGTTGTCAAAAAAGCGAAGACCATTAAAAGCGCTGCAGTTTGCCGATAGAAGGTCAAGGCCTTTTTAATAATTGCCATACATTTATAGTAAAACAATAGGAAGAATTTGGCAATTGCGGTGTTTTCTTGGCGCAACGCTGCCATTGACATATTTTTTTCTTGGTTCTATACTATATTTGCTCTTAAGCAAAAGGGGCCACAGGCCAAGAGGGCTGCGGGTCTCAGAGAGTTGTAGGTGACTTGTTTTCCTCTACAACTTTTCCGATTGGGTACTCCGTTAATCGGGGAATGAGATGTTCTTGATTGTAATCTGAGGATTGCAATAGGCATCTTCCCGTTTGAAATTCGGGGAAGCGTTTCCTACATCAGCTTAAGAGCCATGAAGTTATCAATAAATAGTGACTTGCTATTACCTGCCTGCTTCGCAGGCAGAGCATCTAGTTTGTCCTTCTTTCCCCTCACATGTTTTGTAAACCACAATCAGTTTCATGATTGTGGTAAAATTTCATTGTTGCCGCCCTAGCTCAATGGCAGAGCAATGCTTTCGTAAAGCATAGGTTCACGGTTCAAGTCCGTGGGGCGGCTCCAAAAGTTTGTGCGGATTAGATCATACCATTAAGGTAGAGTAGGAGGAAAAGGAAGCCGATAAGTATCCAAAAGATAATAGTTAATGAAGTTGTGGGATGAACGGTTTTATAGAGAGGATGGCGAGACTTTCGGGCAGTTTTTCTTGGCATGCAGATAGCGTATATTAGTTTCAACATTTTGTCAATCCCCTTTTTTGCACCTCCAAAATAATTTGGGGCATGCTAAAATTTATCTATATGGCAGCAGTTTCTACGATGTTACCACTTGGGACAAAGGCGCCTGAGCCAAACCTGAAAGATGTTACAACCGGAGCTTTAATTTCGCTTCAAAATTTTGTTCACCCCGCCAAAGGCGGGGTTAACAAAAAGGCGCTTTTGGTTATTTTTATGTGCCGTCATTGTCCCTACGTGAAACATGTTCAAAAAGAAATTGCAAAAATTGGTCAAGACTACAAAAACAGCGATCTTGGAATTGTTGCAATTTCGGCAAATGATCCGGAAGCATATCCTGAAGATGCGCCCGAATCTCTTGCAGAACAGACAAAGGAATTAGGATTCGAATTTCCCTATTGTTTTGACGAAACACAAGATGTTGCTCGCGCATACCACGCTGCTTGTACTCCCGATTTCTTTTTGTTCGATTCTGACCGAAAATTAGTCTACCGCGGACAACTTGACGATTCACGGCCCGGAAACAATGAGCCGACTGATGGCCATTCGCTTCGTTCGGCAATCGAAGCAGTCCTGAGTGATCGTCCTGTTGACCTCAATCAAAAACCCAGCATAGGCTGCTCAATAAAATGGAAACAAGAATGAGCCCCCGAACAGAATCGAACTGTTGTCAACGGTTTACAAAACCGCCGCTTTGCCACTAAGCTACGGAGGCAATATTAGAATTTTAACAAATTCCGAGTCTTTTGAGAAGAGAACATATAAAGCCAAGGGATGCTATATTAGTTTATACTTTGAGGTATTTGTACTAGTTGACCACTCCCTGAAAAAACTCTATTATAGTTAATTAATTTATGTCGATCTGGGAGAGAAGCGGCGGAAATCCACGAGATATACAATTTGACAGAACGATTCCAAATGATGGTCGAACAATGGATGATTTTGATTCAAGATCTTCGCCTGAAAAATTCACTGAAAAGCAGCAAATCTTAATTCGCCATCTTTTTAGATCATGCATTCAGTTTGGGAATTTTCAATTAACTTCCGGTAGAGAATCCCCATACATTTTTAATATTCCCCGGGACGAATCTGACGGAGTATACTTAATACTCGCGCAAGAATGTGCGAATCTTATGAATCGAGCTAATCCTGACATTATCTCGCCGGTTCCCACCGCAAGCAATTATATTGGGGAATTAATTGCAGAAAGGTTGTCTATCCCAACAGTATATGTCCGAATAAGAGACATAGATCAGGAAGGAAAGCTACCAGTTGATGGATTCAGAGAGGAATTTTCCGGTAGGCGAGCGGTTATATTTGATGATGCGGCAACGACCGGAGGCTCTATAAGGCTTGCCGCAGGAGGGCTTCGTGCGGAAGGAGCGATAGTAGACACAGCAATTGTTGTTATTGACAGAGAAGAGGGCGCACAAGAGGCACTTGAGAAGGACGGAATAAGACTTCTGGCTGTTTTTGGCGCACGAGAAATGTTTGAGTATGCAAGAGGTGCCGTGACGCAGATGGGACAGAGAATTCTCTCCGACGAGAATTATGAGGCGGCGATAAGACACCTTGACCTCTATGCTCGAAAACCTACGTAGACGTTGACTTTGTTTTGGATAACCTTAATGACCCCTTCACCTATTTTAATGTCTTGGCTTGTACCATTTGCTTTATGTATTCTTATAAAATCGCGGACCACAGAAACAAAATTCTCATGGAGCGGTAGAACGTCAAAAATCCCCTTTTCATTGATAGAGGTAAGCGCTTTTGCGTCTCCTTCAAAAACTACCCCGTCCTTATTTTTTATAACGACCGATATTGTTCGGCTATTTAATTTAGGTTTCATACCTCATCTTTTAGTTTGGTTTTGTTTGTTTGTTTTCGACTGCTGGCGGTGCGGGTTTTGGACCTTCTGCCTGATTTGTTGCCGGAGCCACTGTTTGGCTTGGCGCTTTTTTAACCTCAAGATCGCGGAGGCTTCCGATGTAAAGAAATTTGTCTTCTGAGAAAGAGTCATATTTTCCCGAAATTATTGCATTTACATCATCAACGGTTGTTTTAAGAGGAACGTACGCGCCGGGTCTTGCGGTTTGATTTTGTGCAACAAAGAAATTCTGAGTCATGTAGTTTGTAAGTTTGCGAGCTCTCTGATATATAATGCTATCCTGAGGAGAAAGCTCCGAGATTCCAACAAGTGAAACTATTTTTTCAAGCTCAACCCCTTGCTTAAGCAAATTTTGAGCGGAAAGCGCCGTTTGATAATGAAACTCTCCTACAAGTTCGGGAGAAAGATAAGCCGAGGTAGATGACAAAAGATCAATTGCCGGAAGTCTTCCTTCTTGGTACACATCACGGGACAAGACTACAATCGAATCAAGATAAGGAAAGATTGCCTGCACCCCCTGCTCAAGTATGTCATCATTGGGAACATAAACAGTTTCAATTGCCGAGATAGATCCTTGCTTACTTGATACTAATCTCTCATGAAAAGATGCCATCTCGGAGCCAAGCGTTGCTTGATATCCGTCTTCTGAGGGAATAGTTTTCATGAGAATAGATAGTTCATTTCCCGCTTGGGCAAATCTAAACACATTATCAATAAACATGAGAACATCTTGTTTCAGTTCGTCACGAAGATACTCGGCAACAGTCACGGCAGAATAGGCGGTTCTAAAACGAACAGCGGGATTTTCTCCCATAGTGCCGAAGACAAGCGATACTTGCGGCAAAACCTTATTGATAGACAATATCTCATGAAGCTCTTGGCCTTCTCTTACACGTTCCCCAATACCGGCAAATACGGCAGCGCTTTTATCTTTGTTCAAAACTACAACATTATGTATGATTTCGGTCAGAAGAAGTGTTTTTCCAACTCCCGCACCTCCAAATAGCCCTATCTTTCCGCCTTTTGCAATTGGAGAGAAGAGATCAAGTGCCTTTATACCCGTTTCAAGAAGTTTTTCGTGGACCTGTACGTTTGAGTAAGAAGGGGCATCCTGGAAAATAGATTTTTTTGTCTCCATCTTAAGTTCTCCCAAACCGTCAATCGGCTCCCCAAAAATATTTACAACTCGACCGAGGAGATTTTTGGAGAGCCCAATTTCAATTGGACCACCTGTGTTTCTCACCTTTGCACTCCGTGATAACGCATTAACGTGAGAAAAAATAAGACAATACAATCTTTTGGGCGAAGATGATTGTATAACCTCCATTCTTATAGTAGGGTCAATTTCAAGAAGAAGTATGTCATGAATTTTGGGCATATATTCCTCTTGGAACTCAACCTCTACGACCTGCCCCTGCACGGAGATTATCCTACCGCTTGTTGTGTTGTTCGAGTTTTGACTTAAATTAGAATCTTTATTATTGTCCATATAGTTTACGATCCTCGCTGATTAAGAACGTGATTTTCGCGGATAATTTTTCGAGGATTTCCGGTCCAAACGAGTCGTTTAATATATAAGTTCGGTGACCCAAAGTTAACTAATAAACCTAGATTGAACCCTGTTGTCTTTAAATAATGAATTAATTGAGATTCGAATCTCTTTGGCATAATTTCCAATGCTTTTATCTCTAAGATTACTTTTCCATCTATCACAAAATCTGGTCTATAAGTGCCTATGTCTGTACCTTTATAAGCAACTTTTAGGTCTGCTTCTTGTTCGTAAGGTATTCTTCGAGCATTAAATTCTTGCGCTAATGCCTTCTGGTATAAATTCTCTTTATGACCGAAGCCTAATTCGTTAAATACATCAAATATTGCCCCACGTATCCCATATGTAATATCTGAATGTATTAAATCCGCGTTAATCTTGTCCACAATCTGCGTAAATCATATGTCCCATAGGGACATTGATGAAAAGGTTTGTAACTGCTTTCTGTTTGATTCTTGATGTAAGAACTCATTCCTTTTACTGGTGGTTTTTTTAAGCTCATTTTCTATATGATCAATAGCACTATTTAATCCAACTACTCGTGATGAAAGCTTGGCAAGTTGAAATTCCCTGACTGTCTGTTCAAGTAAGCTTTCGAAAATCTCTGTTTCAAAGAATGCCAAAATCTTAGTTACCTCCGGTTCAAAAAAGTATTTAATTTTAAATTGAGGTGCTTGAGGCGGAGTAAAGGAAGGGAGGGAAGGATTGCCTGATAAATCAATCATTGTTTCTTCTTGATGTAAAATTCCCTCAAATTTGGCATAAAATACAATAACCCTCTCAAAGTCTAATAGATAAGAAGATATCTTTTTTATACTTTGTGTATCAATTGTATCGTCCGGAAGATCAAAATAAGCAACTGGCTTTATTATTTTGCGTTCAGAGGCAAGTTTAAGCCCAACCTTTCCGATTATGAGAACATTATCCGCCCATTGTCCTACATATTTTGCGAATAGATTAAAAGTTCTCCTGACAATATCTCCATAGAGTCCTGTGTTGGCCGAAAGATATACAAATAGAGTTCTCCCGTTTTTTTTGAGAAAAGATTTCTGTTTTGGATCAATTATATTGACGGATGCAATTTTTACCTGTTGAAAGATTTCATTTACTTCTGTCGTAAACTGCCTGTTTTTTAAAACTTGGTCCCGGTTTCTTCTGATTCGTAGTGCGGCAATCTCCTCAAAAGATTCGGCAATGCCCTTCATGTTAGTCAATGATTCGATCTCGGATTCTATAGATTTTTTAGTAACCATATGTTTTGAATCATGAATCTTGAATCATGAATCATGGTTCCCCCCTGCTTCTTGATTCTTGCTTCTTGATTCAGCTTGTTAAGACGATCTTCTGGTCTGGATTGTTTTTGGTTTGGATTCCCTTGATTTTCAAGAGCAGCTCATTTAAATGGGATGATGTTGCAATCATATTATCTATGTTATCGTGAAAAGCTTTATTTTCCTCATACATTACTCTCCATTTATCCATATCCTGCTTTATTTTTTCAAACGGTTCATCTCCAAAGAAATTTGACCAAAGCAAAGCAAAGAGAAAAATCTGTATGTTTTCTGAGGTAATGCTTGAAGGAGGTTGGTGAAAGAAGCGGGTAAGATTATCCCCCGTTGCGAGAATTGTCTTTATTGATTGGCTAATCTCTTCACCAAAGTGGACAAATCGCTTTGTTTTTTGATACAAGACAAGGAAAGATCTTAGCTCTCGTGCAATGCTTCGCTGGAGAGACGATTGGGTTTGCTGACCAACACGAGTCACCGATATGAAGGGATTAATCGCGGGGCGAATCCCTTGGGAAAAGAGGCCTTGATCAAAATAAAGGTGGCCGTCGGTCATTGACATGAGATTGGTTTGAATGTAGCCTGAGAGATCTCCCTGGTTTGTTTCAACTATCGGGAGCACAGTAATTGATACCTCCTTGTCGCCGACTATAAAATTTCCGGCTCTTTCCATAAACCGTGCGTGTGTGTGAAAGATATCTGCAGGGTAAGAATTTCTTCCCGGAAAACGGCGGCCGAGAAGTGAAATTTCTCTGTAAAACCTCGCATGATTTGATAGATCATCAATGACTAAAATTGTATCTATTCCCGCGTCTCGAAAATATTCCGCAATTGTTATAGCGGAGTAGGGTGTTAAATAGATTAATCCTTGCGGATCAAAAGATGTTGTTGCAATCATAATAATGTTATCCATGACCTTATTCTTTACAAAAAGGTCTTCAATTTTTTTAATATCAATCTTTCTTTTGCCAATAACAGCATAAATACAGATAGTTCCTCTTTTTGCCTGCGATAAAATTGTGGCCAAGAGGAAATTTGTCTTACCGGTTTTTCTGTCTCCAATCAAAAGCTCTCTTTGTCCAAAGCCGATTGGTATTAATAAGTCAACGAGTGTCACACCTGTCACTAAATGCCTTTTAATTGTTCTTCGCTTGTCGATTCCTGCGGCCTTAACGAGAATATTTCTTCTGTCTTTTGGGGTTTTTACCGGCCTTGTCTCGTCAAAGGGCCGTGCAAAAGGATCTATAATCTGCCCAAGCAATTCATGTCCTACCGGCATCTCAAAAGGCTTGTTGAGTCGGACGGCCCTAACGCCTACCTTTATAGGGTTTCTTGAAAATATTAGAACTTCGACAAAGTCTTCGGACAAAGAAAGGACCTGACCTATTTCCCCGCTTTCAAACATCACGAGTTCTTCACATTTTGCGCCCGGCAAACCGCTCACTTGAGCAATCGGTCCAACCACCTCTTCAACATATCCTATTTCTCCTATTTCTTTTAAATAGTCTTCAAAATTATTCATATTTTATATAGCTCATCTCGCTTACTCTTAAAAATCTCTTCGAGCCTGGTTTTGAGACTGTAATCTCTGTACAATCCTTTGAACTCAAGGATTGCGCCACCTAGGATATTTGGTTGTTGGCAAATCTCAAATATCGTCTTTTCATCCAAGTTTTCACGAATGAAAGTCACTATTTTCTTAATTGTTTGTTCCGAAGGCTCAAAAGCAAGCGTCAGCTTCATAATTACTAATTGGTCTAGAGCCTTCTTAAGCTCCGAAAGTTTTTCTGAAAGTATTTCGTAAGAACTCTCGCTGCCAATATATTCCACTAGTGCCTTAGAAACGCGGGATGCAAGTACCTTGTTAAGCTCACCCTCTTTATATATGGCCTCCGAAACCAACTCGATTTCAGAATATAATCTAACTCTGTCTTCAGTTGTATACACTTTTGATAAAAATTTAGGAATGTCCATTAATATTTAGAAATTGGTTATAAGAAATTAGAAAATGGTAATAGAAATTAGATATTGGAAATTCGTGTTATTTAGCTATTTTCTATTTCCTTCCTTCCATTACTAATTTCCATTTTCAAATAACCATTCTCATTTAGATTCTGACGTTTCTTGTTTTTCGATGGCTTCTTTCAAAGCTTCCATTACCAGTTCCTCCTGGGTTTGTCGATCCAGCGATTTACCGATTGCAAGTTCAATGGCATTATGTACAATCCCATAAATGCTTTCCTGAACCTTCAAAAGCTCGCGGTTTTTGTACTCCTGAATCTCCTTTTGTACATCATGATATTCAGTTTCTATTTTTTCACCAACAATCTTTTGGGACTCGATTGTTTCTTTTTCCAAAATCTCTTTAAAGTCACGAATTTCAAAACCTGCCTTTTCTTCGATATCTTTTGATATATTTCTAAATATATTGATATTCTCTTTATAAACTTCTTCCAGCGCAGCTTTATATTCTTCAAAAAGCCTGTCTGCGGCCTTCTTAAGTTCCTCTCTTTGAGATTCTTTAAGGCTTGCTATGAGTTTATCACTCCCTTGCCGGACCTCGTCTGAAAAAACTTGCGCCTCAGATATTATCTGTTTAGCTTTTTCATTTGCGTGTGAAATGATTTCTTGACTGTGACGAACCGCATCTTTTTGATACAGCTTATTCTTTTTTAAAACATTAAAAAGATATTGAATCACAACTATTAAAACTCCTGACAGGAGGAAAACAGATGTTAGAAGAGCATAATATAAAAATATTTCGGACATATTTATCTCAAATGTCAAAAATCAAATGTCAAATCTACATCTCAAATCTCAAAACTCGTTAGAATCATGAATCATGAATTATGAATCATGGTTTTAGATTTTTTAATAAGACCATTAAGCAATTTGCTTACTGTAATAGTTATATCTTCCAATTCTTCAAAATCCTTTTTTGTTATGTATCCTAAGTCTCTTGATACAATAAGCTGATTCTGAACTTCAGTTAGCGAGCCTAATGCCATCGAATAAAATTGAGACTTCTCCTTATAAGAACTCCTACTAAATCCTTCAGCGATATTAGATGTTATCGAAATAACCGCACGTCTTAATTGATTTACTAGTCCGAATAGTTCTTCACGAGGGAAGTCCTTTGTTATTCGATAGATAAATAAAACCAGCCTATGAGCCTCTTTCCATGCGTTCAAATCTGTAAAATTTCTTATTTTCCTTGCTTCTTGATTCATGCTTCTTGATTCATTTTGAGTTTTGCGATTTGAGCTTTGAGTTCTCATAGGACTAGTACCAAGTACGATATGGCAATACCTCCAAGTACTACCCCAATAGTTAAAGCAACATTTAAAAGCATGCTGGCCTGAATAAAGACCGAGGCAAGGGGGTTTCTTCCCAATGCTTCAATGCCTGTTCTTATTATTCTTCCAAAATGTATAAAACCAAGTATGAATGAGGCTGTCGCAATGAGTGCCGCAATGATATAGCGAAAGGTAGTCAGTGGCGCAAGGGTGGGGGAGGCCGCAATATTTCTTAAGCTTTCAAGAAGATTGGCTCTCGTGGCAATAAACGTAGCGTTGAAATGGGGATTTATGTAAGCCAAGATCCTTCCCTCAGATCGAGTATCGGAGGATGTGTAGTCTTCAAGAGCAGTCCCCAAAACATAACCGCTTGCGCTTGATTTTTGGCCGACTCCCGGAGTTTCCGATGAGGTTATGAAATCATTTTTTTTAATCGACCCATTTATTGTCGAGACTAAAACGTACGCCTTGCCTGTTGTTATAACCGGATGATATGTGTCTTTGGGGGGAGGATCTCCATTCTCAAGAAACAGCGCGGGAGTGTTTGTCATTACTCCATAAAGCGAAGGTTGATAAGCGTAAGATGATTTTTTATAGCCTGAGTCAGTTGAGGCAATTATACTTCCATCTTTTATATTCTCATCAACAATCGGAAGCGAAATTGCAACACCCGTACCAGTCAAGACTTCTGTTTCTTGAGCCAGAGCCGGGCTGTAAAAAGCCAAAAGAAGTATTAGGGCGAAAGAAATCGCAGAAAAAAATCTCATGTCCAAACTTACCATAGGCGATTTTTCCTGCCTACATAAAATCATACTTGGGCAGGCTTGGACATGTCAAGAGGCCAAAATATGGACAAACTTACCCAAAATGATGGATAAACTTACCCAATATTGGACATTTGGGTCTTGACATTTTTCACGGAACGTGTATTACTATATATAGACCGAGTACAAAAACTGCCCGATGCAAGATAAACTCCTGTCAATTCAGGAGGCAGGAAAACTTTTAGGAGTCTCGCCCAAAACTTTGAGACGTTGGGAGGCTCGAGGGATTTTTGTTCCCCAAAGAACCGCTGGAAACCAAAGGCGCTATCTTAAATCCCAAATTGAAAATTTTAAAACGAACCGGGAACTTGGAGTAGAAGTTGAGTTTAACCCAAGGTCCTCTCAAGAACTTATCTTCCCCGAGTCCCCAGCGCAACAATCAAGTCCATCAATAATTGACTGGGAGAAAAGATCAAAAGACGCTAAGAATTTGGCCCGCAAAGCAGGGTTAGTTCTCACTATCGCTTCATTTGTTACCCTGAGCTCTCTCGGAGGCCTTCTGGTTTTAGGCCGTGCGGGAGATTATTTTGGAGGCATTAAAAATCTTGCCCCCAAGGGTCAAGAAGAAACTTTATCGCAGGGGAGAGAGATTTTAGCGGCCGCAACAGAGGGACTCAATCCTACATTTTTGGTCAATATACCAAGCGAGTTTGAGGAAGATGCCGCATTTTTAGGACAAATTCAGGCTGTTGGGGGAATAGTTACGGGTGGAGCCGATATAGATGCAGGAGATGGTTCGGTTTTTGCATCAAATTTGCTTTATGGAGTGGCTTCTGGTAGTGGCGTCCTGATTAGTACTGGACAGACGCCAACTATATCAAACAACGGCGTACTAACTCTAAATAATACAATCGGAGACATAAGTTTGAAGGGAAACGGTAGCGTATCCGTTTCAACATCCGAATCCGACAAAACAGTTACAATCTCATCAAGTGCTTTGACTTCAGAAGCAGACACTTTGGCAACAGTTACCGGCCGGGGAGCAACCACTTCAACAGCCACCACATTTTCCGGCGGACTAACCGTTGGAGGGAACTTAACGCTTTCAGATACGTCAGGCGTGCTTAATCTTGCAGGCGGCGGAACTTTGGCCTTTAAAGACGGAACAAATACGCTATTTACGATTGTTGATTCGGGATCCTATGGGACTGTTAGATTATCAGACAAAGGGTCAACAGGAGATCCTTCGACCTGTACAGCAGGCGACATCTACTTCAATGACACTGACAATACGGTCAAAGCTTGTACGAGCGCCAACACTTGGGAGCAGCTTGACAGTGGGGGGAGCGGAGGAATCACGACCTTTTCGCTTGCCGGAGACTCAGGTACCACTCAAACAATAACCGATTCAGACACTATTACCATAGCTGGCGGAACAAACGGTATAGATACGGTTGCAGGCTCAACAGACACAGTTACTGTCAACCTTGACACAACGGAAATCTCGGACGCGACTTTTGGATCAGGCTCGGGCTTCACTTGGACATTTAATGCAGGCGCAACCGATCCAACACTTGCCTTTGCCTCAGATCAAATCACTCTTGGTGCAACATCTATAGTCATGTCCACTTTTACATCAAACGGTGGCGTTCTATATACAAATGGCTCAGGAGTGCTTCAACAAGTCACTGCCGGAAGCTCCACGCAATGTTTATTGGGAGGTGCAATACCTTTCTTTGGTTCTTGTGAAGGAACGGGAACAGACGCATTCTGGCAGCAAAGCTCTGCAGGCTTACTATTTCCAAACAACCTAACAGTTGATTTTGGAATAGGCGGAACAGCCACAACCTCAGCCAAGTTTGCCGTTCTTAATGTAAATTCCGGTACTCCAACAGCAACGCTATCTGCAGGAGCGGCAGGAGGGGCTTACCTTTCGGCAACAGGTACTCTCTCAACAACTGCCCAGCAAACCTTAACTCTGGGAGGCTCAGCTACGGGAAATATAGTGATAGACTCGGGAAGTTCTTCGATTACTCTATCCGATGCAACAACCGCCTCATCAACTCTAACAGTAGCAGGTACATTTACCGCAAACGAAATCCTTGACGCCAATGGAGTAGTAACGCTGGGGGACAATGGGGACACTGTTGCAATTGATTCCTCAGACTGGGATATAGGAACTACAGGAAATGCAACAGGATTAGGAAATATTACAGCAGATGGTATTATTACCTTCTCAACATTTAATGCAAACAATAACGTTATATATGCAACTGTATCAACAGGACAGCTTGCAGGAGCATCAACTGACACCCAGAACTTATGTCTTGTTTCAGGAGCATCTGCGCCCTCATGGGGCTCCTGTGATAGCGGAAGTATCGATGCCTTCTGGAATCAAGGCTCAGGCGTATTATTTGCGAATAATTCGACTGTGGACTTTGCAATAGGAGGACAAGCCTCATCTTCTGCCAAATTTGCAATTCTAAATGTAAACTCGGGTACCCCCACGGCAACACTATCTGCAGGAGCGGCAGGAGGATCATATCTTAATGCAACAGGAACATTATCTACAACTGCAATGCAGACCCTAACTCTTGGTACCTCAGACACAGGAAACATAGTCATAGATTCGGGTTCTTCCTCAATTACACTTTCCGATGCAACAACAGCTTCAAGCTCCCTTACTGTTTCAGGAACTTTGACAGCCAATGGCGCTCTTGATGCCAATGGACAGATAGACCTAGGTGATAATGGAGACAGTTTCTCACTTGATTCTACAGCATTTGATGTCTCAACCGCAGGCGCTCTTTCAGGCATCACAACACTTTCTCTATCAGGCGCAATCTCCGATACTGATTCTGATGTTACCATTAATGATGGATTAG